>Ga0181612_100059_pt1 | contig 25079 bp, 14 predicted proteins | sample HoacroProtozoa21_FD_119630 | JGI IMG/M metagenome (GOLD analysis project Ga0181612, IMG submission 119630) | Hoatzin crop microbial communities from Cojedes, Venezuel. Combined Assembly of Gp0051906, Gp0051904, Gp0051908
CAATCTCCCTGCAGTGAAGCAGGGATATCTTCAACTAGACCAGGTTGCTCAGAGTTCCATCCAACCTGGCCTTGAATGTTTCCAGGGATGAGGCATCTACCACCTCTCTGGGCAATCTGTTCCAGCTTTTCAGCAGCTTCATCATAAAAAATTTCTTCCTTATACCTTATTTAAATCTACGGTCCTTTGGTTTGAAACCATTACCCCTTGTCCTATTGCAACAGGCCCTCCTAAAAAGGCTTGTATAGAGTAGAAAAAGAAAGTTTGTGTCTGGTGATCCCCTCCCTTCTTAGCTTCACTGCCCGCTTCTCCCCATTCCCCAGTCGAGAGCAGAAGGACTGCACAGGCCCCACAGGCCCCACCATAGAGGCTGTATAAAGGAAACAAGTTGATATTCAATAACATCTCCCGATTGTGCGATTCTAAAAGAAACATATTGAGCTTCTTGCCAACTTCTTGTAATTTTAGAGCCATAATTTTTTAAAATTATGTCCTATTATTTACTGAACTTAATTCTTAGGAAAAGATACCACCTCAAATGTGCAATATTCTGTTATAAATCCTACAGACGTTAAGCTATGACCAGGAGGGATCTTTGGGTTTTCCAGTATTCTTGTCACATTCACAAACACCTCTTCTCATGCACATATTTAGGACACAGATCAATTCAAATCTGTTTGCAGGCAGTGACCAATATCTATTATTTTGATCATTTGTGTGAGCAACGGAAGCTTGTAGATTTGGTCCAGATGTTTCTGTTGGTGTTGTGGAGCAACCAAAGATTTCTGACTCTACTAAACATATAGAAATGTTTGGAAGAGACCATTTTTTTCTGGTTTTAATAACATTTAATGCTATACAGTTCTCCAAAGACTTTCACCTTCATTCAGCTTGATAAACATTGTCTAATTAATCATAGTATTGCCCTACCTTGTTATCTGTGAGACAATCCAACAGGGCTGTGGTTGAGGCACTTTGATGAAAAATTATGATCATTCTGCCTCTACCACCATGATTGTTCTGTGGATGCAGGGAAGAGACGAGTTTGCGATTTAAATACTACATTCACTTTAAAATGATTTATAAAAGACAGAATGAAAGGCAGCTATCACTACCTATTAACTTTTTTAATGAGCTTATAAATTTTAAAAGGCAATTCATGAAGGAAAAAAACCACAAAAACAATAACTTATGTGAGATTAAGGCTGAGAAATAAATCAGAAAATAAAAGTTTAAAAGCACAGCCCTTTTTGTTCTGCTCTTATGTACTTATTGCTAAAATGGTTGTCTATCAGTACAAACTATTAGTGAATTGATATGGCACATAATGCAAATTGGATGTGAAAACTGTGCAGAAAAAGGCAAATGGAACTGTGTGCAATTTACATGTTTCCAAAATTATTCACATTTCCTATTTATCTTCCATTTCACATTTAGAGTGCAAAATAAAAACCTAAAAAAATAAACAAGATTTTTCCCTTTAGGAAGGAAACATTTTAACTTATTCTAAAAATACATAGGAGCCACTTAACAGGTTTTCTATAAGAAATTGCCAAAATCCATCAAATGAATAATGAAAGCAGCAGTAGAAGCTAATGTAAGAAAACGAAGACAAAATACAGCATTTTTGTCTTGTGCTTTGAGAAGTGCTGTCTGGATTTTCAGGGGTTTCCAGACTGATGAGAGCCCCAGACAGGACAACACTGCATCGGACAGTCTTGGTGCTCAGCAGAGCGCCCTGAGCACCTCTGCTCTAACCCCCTTTGCTCCTGCTTCCACTGTCATTATCCAGCTGGCCAAGCTACTGGCTCTGGAGTTTGAGGTTCACATTTTCTTAGACAGAAGAGGGGTCCTTCATGGCCCAGGCGATTGTGCAAACCACCATTTGCTCTGCTACAAACTAGCTGGTTAACTAAAGCCAAGGACACTGATAGATTTCAGCCAATTACCATTGCATTTTTGGTGGAAAAACTATACACACAAAGAAAATTTGTAATGCCCTGTTTTAAGACACTGATTTACAGACACACTGAGCACCAGCTCCTGCATTTTAGATGCTTTGACCCTTTCACACACAAAAGCCAAGCATCTGAAGTAGAACAATAGAAATTAAGACACACAAAAGTAGAGATAATTTCAAAAAAAGGAGCCATGTCTAAGCTCACTGAGCGTAAGAACCAAAATTAGCCCAAGATTTTACCCAGTAAAACCTAATGATGCTATTAATTGGCAATGAGGACAATACTTAAACATGTGTTATCACTTTTCCAAGTGATTAGTGAAGAAAATACAGTAACCAGCAAGTTTTTTGAAGATATCTTTTATTCTCTTACATGTAATTACATGGTCATTATAGGTCTGGACCGCACAGAGTTTTCTTGATGAAATTAAATTATGTAAATCGGACAGAAAGACTAGGGCATTTTTAATGTTAATATTGCAGCTAATGATAAAGAAATAGCTTTATGCCTTCTGAGTGATGCCTTAAGTCAGGGCTTGAGATATTCAAGCCACTCAGAAATATATGCTAACAAACCTCCATCTTTTCATATTTTTATGCTTAAGTGTGATGATTGAGAATGCAACAACAGGCATGGATAGTACAATCCAAACTAAGAGTGAAAGACCTGAATATAAAGCAATGTTGGAACACTAGTGTATTGAGCAACTTGATTTTAAATAATTCAGTGAAAACCACAAGAGGAATGACTATCTCATCAAGAAGTAGTTTTGTTCAACATGCCAATAAAAAGGACAAATAAAATGGATTTATAAAATTAATGATTAAATCTTCCAACAGAACAAGTATGTCCATCTGAATATATCCGTTACTTGTGATGTTTTTGAACTAAAGATTAATCTCATTTTTTAAAGGACAAAAGGCCCTTTATTATGCATAGATAATATACCTATACTGGGTGAGCAGGCATTCACAAAATTGGATTTATTTTATGATCATTCACAACTGACAATAAGCTTGGAAACCATAAGGAATGATCCAGTTCAGCAGATCACCCTCCGGAACAACATAAATTCCTCCTCTTTGATAAGGTGCTACAAGTAAAGCATTACAGGAAACGAGTGTTACTTGGATACAAATTTCCAGGTGAAAAAGTGATAGAGACCAGCAAAGTCTTTTACATGAGATACCCCAAAGTCCTCATACTGTTGTGTGCCTGAGAAGATGGTAAATGGCCATTACTCCAGGGTCACATATACCAGCAGGCTTCTGAGAGAGGTGGGAGGCTTTTAACTGATATTGTTCATGCTTAATGACCCTCCCTTTCATTGAAACTGGCTGCAGAGGCAGACGTGTTGAACATTGTCTCTTGCAGCTGTTGAATACGAAATCTGTTTTCAGTCACTCAAACTTTGAGGTATGTTTCTCAGTACTCATTGGTTTGTCATTTTTGCTCTTATTCTTTTTGTAACATCTTGCTAAGTGGTGCAACCACCCACAAGACAGGAATTTTTTGGCTTGACGGGACCACAGACAGCTGCAGAGGAGAAGATCCTGTTCTTTGTAAGAAATACCATCATCAAAACAGCAACTTACTCGTGACGGGTGCGCCCAGGCCATTGAAATGGCTGCTACCTTGCCAGGACCTGGTATTCCTTCCAGTGTCCTGCCCTCACACCACCACCTTGAGGAAATTATTTTTCATTTCTTAGCTAGATATGTGTCTATGGACTTCAGTGTCTCTGATGATGTAGCTTTTGTGAATACGATCCTGAGCCCTTTGGAGTCAGCACACTGTTTATTTTTCTACCAGTGTACCCAGCTGCAAAGCTGAAGCCCCAAAAGATGTTGGAAATTTTCTGTTACTGAGGCGCAATATGATTTCTGTTTTGCCATCAATAAATGAGACACGGGCTTTTTCTCCAGCCCTTGTCTGCAGTTATTTAATACTTTGTTACCATCTGAATGTACAGGAAGCATTTTTTTGGTCAAGAATCCAGGCCCCACTGTGATAAGTGCTGTATAAATATGGTCAGGAGAAACCTAATTTTCACATGTATTCGGCTTTAATGGGAGCATCTTCTCTTTTTTTGATATCAGGGTATTTAAACAGGTGCCTAAATATGGACTTAAAAGCCAAACTTCAAGCTTGATAGATAATTTGCTAATAGCTTTTAGCAAAACTTCAGTGTGCCAAATAAAAGCGCGCGTGCACACACACACGACTGCACTGCTCCCTCTCTCTTCAAGTTAAACTGCCTTCGCTACAAAATTCAGTTTCACTGCTCTGGCCTAGTTTTACCTACATCACTGAAAAGTCCTAAGCACAGCCTTCCAAAGGCTCATAGCCGTTCTTGCAGCCTCCTTCAGGTTTTGCTTGGGAGGATAGGAGATACTAACCTAAACAAACAGTATGAGCCACTTCAATACGCACAAACACAGCTGGCAACCTTATCTGCAGAGGCACTAGCAGGGGAGGCCTGTTACCCATCTCAGTCTGGCAGGCAAAATCTTTTCCATGTTTAGGTCAGCTGCGTGTTCACAGCCTGTAGGATGTTGGCTTTCCCCTGCTGCAAAATCTAATGTCCTGCAAGGATATCTGGAAGGAAGAGACATGAAGAAAAAGACTTCTTCTCTCTATCAGCTTGGACACAGAGCAGAATAGAAATACAAACTCTACTTAAAGGCTTTTCTGCCCACATTTTTCTGCTAACATTCCCAGTTTTGGTTTGGAGCTTTTTTAATGGATTCATTCCCTGATGCTGCCTTTCCAGCTGTCTCTTAGCAGGAGCACAGAGATTACAACATCCTTATCTCTGTGAGGTGAGGGAGAAGGTGCTCAGCAGTGCCTGTCTATTGAAAGAATTAAATCAGGGTCTCTGAGAGAAGAAGCAAAAGTAAATGAAATATCAAGGTGATGGAAAAGAAATCGAGGGAAAGTCTCTGAAAGTTTTCAAGAAGCAGTAAAGAACTGGTGGTTCTGCCCAAAGGCTTTTCTGTCTTCTCCACGTGTTGCTCAAAGGGTTATGGAGAACCGAAGACCTGCGCTACCCTCATACCTGATGCATACGAGCAAATGTATTTGTCTTTTTCTGCCCTCTTCTTGTGCTTGCGTGTGCCTGCCTTATAGTTCATATACAGAAAAGTAGCTTTGAAAGAACGCTTAGGTGCAAAATCAGCACTGCAATCCCGACGTGCCAGGATTATGGATGCACAAGAAGTCTTAATACAGGCCGTTTTGTGCATACATTGGGATGTGGTTTTTAATTACAAGCTCATGTACTATTGCTTCCACAGGGTGTCTGCCTTGTTCAGTGAATACTTCTTTTTATCTGTAACATTTAACATGTGGCCTGCAGGCCTTATTTAAACCACAGATCTGTACCCTGTACTGAATACAAAATTTTGTCACTTCTTCGTAGTGCTCCACAAAATTTGAATACATGTATCTTCATGGCAATCATCCAAAGAAAACTGATAGTATCCCCTCTACAGAAGGAGAATTAAGGCATCAGGATTAAGGCCACTGCTTTCTGAGTCTCCCCAGCACCATGCAGGTCCTTGGCCTTTGTAATTTTATTGTTCCACACACATTTCTTCTCTTTACCCGCACAGTTTGAGTAAGAAGGTAGACATAGAAACGTAGAAAGATAGAGATGTCTGTTGTGAAAAAAAGCAGAGACACAGCTGCTGGCAGAGACTACTGCCTGCCCTGCTTGATTTTCCCCTCCACCAAGCTTTCCAGGTCTCCCACCCCAGCTACGGCATTGCACCGCTGCTACTGCCTCCCGGTTCCCTCTTCCTATACTGCTCTCGGTAGTTTCCAATTTAAAATTCAGTGAAGGGCTGGAGTTCTTATCACAATTTTTGTTTTAACATTACAGAATGACACATCTTCCGCTGAACTCTGTCTTGGAATCAGACAAACCATTTTGGGCTGAAACTTGTCAGACTGAGGGAAAAAAGAAAACAATTCCCTGAGGGACACAGAAGAGACTTCAGCTGGAACTGTCTGGCAAAGTTACTACTGATAGACAAGGTGGTCTATAAATACCTCACATTAAGCAATGTCGAGGGACCACTGCTGTGGCTGTAAAACCAAATATTCAGAAGTTACAAAGTGCCAGAGTGCAGGAGCTGTGTACAACCTTCAGTCAGCCCCACAGCAAACCTGCTTGGAAAAGCCTTTTTAGCTGCCGTAATGCTCTCCTTTACCCAGATACTGAAGCTGGAGGTGCATGAACCACCAAGCCGTTTTATCTACTGCAGTATGACAGGCTGCATAAAGGTTTTCACTTTAAAACAAAGTACTGGGATTTTATCATTGTTTACCCCCTGCCCTCATTTTAGCTGACCCTTCTGTGATTGCTGTGGGAAGGCGCAGAGTCTCCTGTGCTCCACTGATGGGGGAAGCCAGCAAGCAAAGCCACCCCTGGCCTGCCAGGAGCCATGCTCCCTCCACGGCTCGGCGGCCGACTAGGCAGCGGGGAGGCGAAAATAAAATCTGAACGGCTTGTCCCTTACACACACTGTAAAAGCACCTTGCAGAGCTCTTCCAGCTCTGCCACAATCGAGATGAAATGTTTCATTTTTCAAGCATTGTAAGTATTATCTTTAAAAATAAACACCAGAGAAACTGCAGCAGATTGCCTGCTGTTATTGATTCTGGAAGGACTGCTGACTGAAGTGCTATGCACTTGCAGAGCAATAGCGATTTAATGTTCGTTAGTGTTTAGAGCGGTTTCTCAGTGAGAAGATTAAGAGGTCAGGAAATCCACAGAATTTCTTTTCTTTGTTTGAGACGCGAGTTAAGAAAACGCGTGCAGCATTTTCCTGTTCAGATTCTGGAGGAGGCTAGCCCATGATGGGAGATAAGACGTCCCCTTCAGGACTCACAAATTCTTTTAAAGGACAACTTAAAAACAAAATACTGAGCTGTGAGGGTGAATCTTGATAATGCAGCCTTACAGTATCTCTCACAGGAAACAAAAGGGAAGGTACAATGCTGCTACAGCTCAGAAATTGCTTTATTATCTGACTCGGACTTGGAGCAGAGCAGTCTTCACTCCTGGCATCTATCACAAAGCATCAGAAGAACAGCACCGAGTTACAATTTTAAAATTACAATGGAAAGAAGCTATTATTTCCACTTTGTAAGACTATGCTAGAAGCCAGCTCTGTGCTATCTAGAACAGCTATTTTCCCCTCAATCTCAGAATGCGTCATTTTGGGGCTCATTAGAGCATAATTTCTTTTTGCCTAAATATTTTTGCCTTCCTAGAGTCGCAAAGAATGGGATTAAAAAAAATTCAGCAACTTTTTTTTCTGTTGGTTTCCCTACTGATATATTTGCTAATACAGTAATTAAAAGCAAATTACACTCCTCTATAGCTACAGAAGTAATTATGGGCCGTGTCTAATAATGGTTGCCAAAACAACTAACAACTCCCAAACTATCTCACAGAGCACTTTCTCCCCTGTGGGTCTCTAACAAGCTCAGCAGCTTCTTTCCTTTCCCAGCCAATCTCTCTCAGCACTAAATGTAAAAATCCAAATACCATCCTCAAAACAGAGCTGGTATCTCAGGTTTCGTTGTGCTCTGGCTCCTCCCTACAGATTGAATCTTAGCTAATGGCAGAACGTAAGATGCCCCAGAGCACAGGGACAGCCCAGAAAGACCAAGCAGCAGAGTAAAGCCTTGAACTCCCTGACAAACCACCTTTCCACTATATTTATTCAGCTCCATGGCTTCACACTCCTCATCTTCTCTAAGTATTGCCTCTCTTTAAAACTTCCTTCCTCTCACACCACCTCTTCCTTCCCTTGCCTAGTTTTTCTGGGTCAACCAGGCAGGCCAACCAGTGCACAGATCTCCATTCTTGAAGAGTTCAGGTGTCTGAAATAATAGCCACATTTGATAGGAGACATCAAACTGGTCACAGGGCTATACAGTGATGTTACTGCAATCCTGCTCTGTAACTGTACTGAGGGACAACAAAAGAGCACCTTCCTAAGCTTCCTCACTCTTTTCCAAGGCCGCCACAATTCCTGTTGGATCCCTTCTGGACTTCAGCTCCTGCAAAGGGAACAGCTGCAGGTAGCTACCAGGGAGGATTGCTGCACCTATAGAGGAGCAACAGTCATTTGTGGCTGTAAGATGTGTGTCCCAGCACATCCACAAAGTAAGAGGACTAGCTCCCCTTCTGTGATGGAAACACTCTCTCTGGAACAACGGAGATCCTACTCTCTGTTTCTCATGTTCATGATGTATAAAAAACATGCTTTTATCTTTTCCTTAGCGATTCTTAGCCTAGGCACTAAAGCTTAAGGATATTTGTTTCCTTAGAGCAGATGCAAGGCATTACCCAACACATGAAATAAGAATGCGCCAAAGAGAGAAGCTGTAAAATATTTCTGGTGCTGTATTAAGACTGAGAAAACCAATGAATTAAAAAGCAGACTGAAAGACAAGTACTATAAATTTATTTCATTGGATTTCTGGCTTTTTATGCCACATTTACTAGATACAGTACCTTAACTTTCTTTTCAGTGAACATTTCAAGAGAAGAAGTTGTATTTGGGCAAGCTCACAGTCTCCTCTTATTTCCAGCTTGTACCATCTTTTATCTCACATCTGATTAAGCCACTTAATTCAGAGAAGATTAGCTGTTAGTTCACATTTAGGGTCAGCAAAATGCATCTGAATAACAGCCCCAGAAAGGGATCTAACCCTCTGCACATCCGGCTGCTAAGGAGCCATCTCTCCAGATGAAACAGTCACTAGTTCAGTGCAATGCACTCAGTTTTTGGCTGCTCTCATACAGTGTGCTGCAAGGCCATTCACTTGGATGGCAACGGGTGCCAAGAAGGGCCTGAGTGCTGTGCAGCTGTTGCTAAAGAAAGGACCTCAACTCTTTTTCCAAATCCCAGCCACACACAGGCACTGTAGGGCTGAAGTATTTCTCAGCTCTAAGGTGAAAATGTTTCTACTTTTGATGCAACCACCGTCTACTGGAAAGTAGCCCAAAAATGCTGAAGACGATTATTAGAAATTAGAAAAAGAAAAGCATTTTTGCATTATTCTGCCTCTATTTTTTAAGTAAAACAAAGTGTTGAAAAACATCTGCCCATGTTGTTGGTTGGATTCCCTCTGTAAGAAAGAGCTGTGCAGACCCATTCCAGTTTAGCTTTTGTCCAACAATGCACTATTTCATCTTAAAGCAGGAAGAAGAACATTATTTTGCTGGAATAAGTCTGGAGTGACAAGAAACTGAATGAAATAATCACCTGGACTTTTTATTCTTTTATGGATTAGTTATGTTAATACAGCTACTGTTACAATATTTGGGACCCTCCTTGTCTCATTGAAATTCAGGGAACTTTGCCGCTGATTGCAAGAAAAGGAAGACATGGTCTTGCTCTATCCGTATCACCTTTTTGCTAATTAATATCAACACATGCAATTATGTACATCTAATATTTCTGCCAAGGAAGCAGAGGTATGTATCTCCATGAGGTCGTGGGTGTAGTAATTGTCAGACCTGGCTTAGGTTCTACTGTTGGTAACAAGCCTCCCATGTTCATAAGGATTTCATTTATTTTACATTTCACACTCTGAGTATGCATTATTTGTTGCAGTGGCTTATTTCATGATCCATCTTCCCTCTTCAGCATAGTTTAGTACAATTTCCCAATTTATTTGCCTCCAGAGTCAAATTTATGTCATCTGTTTTGCCAGACAGTGAAAGCACAGTCTCATACAGGCATTTAAATCAATCAGATCATAAGATCTCGGTCCTGGGGAGTCACTCTATTAAGAAGAAGTTATTACCAAAATACAAAAATATGTATCTGTAGAAATAAATCTGTAGCTGCAGTTCATATATCAGCAAAGGGAGGCAGATCAGGTAGCAATAGTACAATGTGAACGAATGTTATGAATTAATGCTTAAGCTATCTGAATTAGATTTTACAGCACTTCTGAAAAAAAGAGTCCAGCAAATTATTCCTAATACTCACCATTATGTTTTTGTTTGTTTCATTCTACCTTACTATGACTGCAGTCTTCAGGGATATGATGCATCTCTAAGAACCTGTCATTATGTCCTACTCAGGTTGTTTTTTGAATTGAACACTTTAAAAGCCATTAGAGATGGACTAAGAGACTTCTGTGACTCAGGAGTCTGAAAGTCTCACACTTCCCATCTATGACCTTGGTGTTTGTTGAAACTGTCCAAATACGATCTTCTAAAAATCTACCCTGTCATTGCCAGCCAATCCTTAAACCCCAACAACAGCAGTGGAAGGACTAACATTCTCCTGCCTGAGAAGCAGGGAAGGGCCCCCCAGGGCAGGCATGCGAAGGTATGCACGGACTGGAATCACAGCAGGGAGCTCAAAGAACCATTCCCAGTGGGCCTCTGACTCTGGCACTTGGGCTGTTCAAATCGAGATTTGCCTAGCACACAGTTTTCCTTTTAAGCATGCATATAGGCTAAGCTCTAGACCACATTAGAAGCAGAGTCCCAGAAACACCTAGAAACTTAGCATGACTGTATGTTCTGGACGAGCTGAGCAAGAACAAGTGCTCGGCCCAACTGCAGACATCCTGAGCCTATGCACAGCACAGTTGTTCTGAACCTAAGCAACTGTAGAGCTAAAATCTAGAAATAATGAGAAAAACAGAGCTCAGCTTGCTTGTTCTTAAGCCATTTTTCACTTTGCAAGGTAGAAAAGGACAATGACTATAGAATTGGACACTACCCACTTGCATAAAGCTACACCCATGAATAGCTGTTGGCAGTAGTATTGCTTTTCAATAGAGCAAGAAGAGTCTCCACAGCAAAGGTAAACTTGAACTGGAAGAGGTGCAGCGGAAAGCTAGTAGGACCATTAGAAGAAGACACTGGAAGATCTTGGCATGCATACCAGCAAAAGGCAGACCGGGCAGGGATACAAGAGACAAATAAACATCAGCAATTATGCATCTAATGAACCTACAATGCTATATTGGCCCAAGAACAAAAGGATATAAAACGAGCCTGACTAACTCAGGCTGCAAATTAGGAGAAGGTTTCCAGCTCTCTCAGCAGTGTAGTTCTGGAAGGGCTTTTAAAAGGACAAGTGCAAGCAATGCACAACATTGGGACTGACAAATGCTTCACCACCTGTGGCAAGTGGGGCATGGGGAAGCACTCACTACAGACTACTCCGTGCAGGGATCTAACTGCTCATCACAGGGGACAGCTGTCTGCTTTCCTGTGCCAAACCCTGCTGACCTAAAACATTGATAGTCAAGGACTGAAGTGAACTCAGTTGTTGATAAAGTCGGGAGCAGGAACACAAAGAAGTCAAGGTGAAAGCTTTACTAAGAGTGTCTATATTGGGGTTCCATTTATAATTCAGAACCCTTTTCTATTTTGAACTTATTTAAGCTGCATAATTAGCATTCAGACTGACAATGCATGTGCCAGCCAAGTGATTTAGCTTCAAAATGTAATTACTTTTCTTATACTGTTGAGGAAATAAAACAAGGAATAAATTTGGTACAGTATTTCATTAAACGAGCATCTGTAAAGGTACATTGTTATTGACATTGGACTCAATTCAGTCTTGGCATAAAACCAGGGCTGTATTTGGCCAACTATGTTAACTATTTACTCGTAATTGGTTTAACCTACATCACTGAACATGGCAACACCACCATGGCTGACATATTTTTTAAACCTATGAGTTCAGGTCAAGCCTGACCAGACCATTGAGACAGAGAAACAGATGCTTGGTCACTATGTGTCATCTGACAGAAATGGTACATTGCAGAAGAAAATTGTTCACCTCCTAACCAACCTCTTAGATCTCCTAACAAAAATTATGGTAGATGCGGAACAACACAGACATTTTTAATGATACTACAGAGTGACAAGGAACTATTCTGCTGTCATCTACACATCTTCCAGCTGCATACCAATGGATAAGAAACAATGGAGTCCTTCCAGGTTTACGTCAGTGTAACTGGCAGCAGAATACAGACACAAAAGTAAGCACATTCAGCATGTTAGAAATAATAAACGCATGAGGGTGAAGATGTGTTTGGGGCACTCCACAGAAGAAGACCTTCTGAATGAAATGTGTCTGGAAGAGAAAAGACTTGGACAGAAAAGGAGTGGAAAACAATAATTCAGAAAGAAGGTATAAAAGCTGCAGCTTTGAGAGGAAAGGATTAAAAAAAAAAAAAAAAAAAAGAAAAAAAGACTAGTACGAATGACAGGTAAGTGCAGGGTGTAATGCGAAGGAAGAGAGAAGGCAAGGTGAAAAAGGCCCAGAAATCGTGGAAGGGGGTCTAGGACCTAGAAGAAAAAGCAACCTGTTTAGGAAAGGTTTTGCTGGCATGAGCTCAGCAGAACAGGACTTTGATGGGAATTGCAGGAGAAAAGGAAAGGGTGAATGGTCCGTGAGCAGAGGGAGATGACAGCCTGCCCAAGCTGTGTGGCATCGAGATTTCTCTGTGGGTGAAGAACCTCATGTCAGGAGATGCCCCTTCTCAAATCCATCCCAGGAATTCAAGGTGCTGAATCACACCTCATAAGCAAGTGAGGTTTCCAGGATGCTGGTCACATATCTCACCCCACACTCATGCCAGCAATTAAAGCAAAAAGGCATAAACACTGGCATTCTCTGACTTAAGGCATGGGATCTGATGTTGCAGGAGCTGACTTGGTGTCTGACCTTCTCACGTGATCATCCTTCTTAGGAACCAGCAAGGGACGCAGAAGGTCCTAGTTCATGAGAAGGACCCACCCGAGCATGCTTGGGTTTGTTAAGTCTGGAGGTATCACATGGACCTCTTTCGCACTTGCATGACAGACAATAAATCATGTTGCTCATGGTCAGAGCAATACCTGGGTCAAAGAGGAGATTAGACAGTACAGCCTGTTCCTTCTTGATTTATGGGTGAAGCACTCCGCGCTGGTACAGCGAGAAGACAGCTTTCCACCATGCATTGTGATGCACGGGCGTAAACTGGAGCGGAGATTGGCAAGCGGAAAGCAGAAAGCTATTATTTTTGAGATTGTACTGTTCTGGGACTACAGCTACTCTGCAAATTGAATTCATATTGATAATATATAGTAAGCAAACTATTTTTCAGAAAGAGAAAACTTCCAGTCTGTTCCCAGCTATGTAAAGAACAGTAGCATATTTCAGAACAAACAGTATGAATTTTCCTTCTCTATCCTTAAATTAAAATAGGATTTAATTCCATGACCAGAAAAAATGCCATTAATAATGCTTGCTTATTCCTTGACACTGTACCTAACAAAAATATACCCACTGATTTTTGCATTTTCATTCTGTCTGTCCCACAGGTACATTCGGGAACTGAATTCGAAACATCTTCTGACACAGATCAAATAAAGCTATGCTACTTTACAACTATTACAGGCTGTGGGGAGAAAAAAAACAAAAAACAACAAAACAAACAACCCCTAAACCTAGAGCTTCACTTATCACCTGCCTTACCCTCAAGGACTGCATTTTCAAGGACCGACTTATGAAACCACTTTGCCAGGTCCCCAGAGAATTTCTGCTGGCCCTAGTAGGAAATTAATACAAAGGAAACGTGTAAAGAGAAGATTTTTCTTCCATAATAAAGTGACTGGTATGAATGCAAACATTGCCAGATATGATGGTTCCTGTGGTGGAGGTTGCAGGTTAACGAAGGGCTTCAAACACAACTCAAAACTATTTTAAAAAAAAGTGGGGTTTGGGGAGGGGAAGTAATCACTCTGTATTATTTTATCACAGGTAAATTTTGCTGTAATGACTCTATCTGCTTAGCATTAGTCCTTTTGCCACCACATATGGTGGCCACAATCTAAATTCTACAGGGGAAGATCTATGACAGCAGCACAGCAAAATGCAGGCTGGGCTAAACGATGTCTACTAAACCAGCAGAGAGAATTCACTCGCCCATAAAGAGATGAGAGTACAAAATGCTAGAAATTTAAATGTAGTTTATATTTGTAGGTATATACATACGTGTTTTGTAAAGAATACAAACATTATGAGAGTCAAGCTTACAGGATTTTAATGGAAGCTCTTACATTACACTACATATCCAAGACTGGATGCTCCACTTGAACCTATGGCAGAGAAGAGCTGTGCTGATAGCAGAGCTCCAAAAAAGGTAAATCTGTTCTCTACAGGCATGAGCATTGGCACCTCTGTGGAGAATAAAACCCATATGAGAAAATGGTTTTTACCTGCCAAGTAATTCTCCTGCAAGTGGAAACTCCTACCACTTGCAGGTTTGGAAGCATGTGGCAAAAAAGAATCTTCCAGAAGTTAAAAAACACAATTCTTAAGAACAATTACATCAGGTTATACTAAGATATTTAGAAATATTGCTGCTTTACTTAGGGGTCATATGGGAGAAAAGATGAAGTGTTTTTTTGAACTGCAAAATTCAGTTTTAGGAGATTTTAAAAGATCAGAAGCACAGCTTGATCTGATCAAAGACAGCTGTTCTTTTGAAAATCAGCATCCTTGCTATATCAGAAGGCAGAACTGAGGAACTGGACAAAAAAAATCTTGGGTCCAGTTCAACAAAACTTTTACTTACATTCATTTCTAATTATTTTATCATCATTGTGAAAGGCTAAAATGTTTTGGCTTGTTTTTTTCGCTCTGCATTACAGTTAAACACGAGTAAAAAGTGATTTCAAGTTGAAAAAAATGAAAAAGTAATTTGCTTTTAAAATGTGACGTTGTATACTTTCATAGTTTGCAACAAAATCTCTAGGATATATGTCAAAAAACAATCCTCCGTCAAAACAAGCTTCATTAGTTATAAAAGAAAATAAAAATTTAAAACTAAAATGTTTAGTTTTAATAAAATGTATTGTTTATAAATATCCAGGTCAGTTTGTTTTAAATGAAGAATCTTTGTTAAATAAAATATTCTTTTTCTGAAATAAACTTTTTCCAAGATATGTTTTTAAAAACATCGTATCTCACATTTGCTGTACACTTCATAGTTATATCTACCGTTAGGATTTTATCAAAAACTGAACGCTTTAAAAATAATTGCCGTTGTAATGGCAAATGTTTTGGGATACTTTTCAACTAAAATTTAATTTGGTATACAAATTTTAAACCAAATGCTTTAGAAAGAAATTCTAAAATTTCAGTTAAAAGAAATGAAATCAGTCTTGAAATTATGACCTCTGTACATACAGTTTTAGTTTAATTGTAACTGAAATTCTTCCTCTTAAACTTGCCTATGTAGAATTTCCATTAAACAAATGGGATCATATTTCTTTAATTTTCCAAATATATGAGAAGACTGCTGAACCAAGGGTCTAAGATGGAGTACCTTAGACTAGAGTTTTAAAGTTAATAAGTGCACATTATATTTTCAATCTTCATCTATGTACAGCTTATTATAAGTTTTATGCCAGGTAAATGATTCAGCAAAGAAAACAACCATTCGCATTTCATTGCTGTATGGACGAAGCAAGTAAATTTAACGTAAGATCACAATTAAAACTTTCACTCTAAAGGAAAGAGTCTTTTTTTTAGTAATCCCCTTGTATCTTAACTGGAATTTCAGGATGATAGCTAGCCTATAATCATGGAAGTGAATTTCTTGTACAGCTATCATGTTTGGGTGCCTGGATTTTCACACCAGAAAAGTAACATGACCTTTTTCACAAAGTGATGGGAGGACATTATAAATGCTGTGGAAACTCACAGCTGGAGCTGTACCACACCAGGTAGGTCAGGTCTCTTGCATCGATGATAAACACATACCCCCCGTGTTTCCCCAACAGAAGGACACACTGTTACAACACTTCTCTGCTAAGGTTCAGGGAGGTTTCTGCATTTAGAGCATCCTCTTCTTCTCTCAGTTGTGAGGATCAGCAGTCACAGAGCTATTACAGCAGCAGCTGGCTTTTAACACTATCAGGACAGCAGGCCAAGCTCCTGCCTGGCATAACTCCACTGCCCAACATTATTTCGCCTTCTATTTTAAACAGAATTGGCCCTGTCACCATGCCTTCCAAGCAATGTTGCTGCAAGTTCATGAAGAGACCAGAAAAAGATAAGATGAAAAGCAAAAATAAGCAATAAATATACATATCATTGACATGATCATCTCTAAATAAATCAAAGTCAGTGAAACAGAAAGATGATGGTGCCGAAGGAAAGACAAACAATATCAGGGCAAGTCAAAAGGCATCCTGATCCTTTGCTTTTATTTCCCTTTGTACAGGGAACGAATGCTAAATACTTCAGAGTACTAAAAGAATGCATTTTTAAAAAAAATAAATTCCTTCCCAGGTCCCCATACAAACTACTAGATCTACTTGAAAGTGATCCAAGCTGAAAGCAACAAGGAATGGAAGGACCTCTGGCTTCTCTCCGCCCAGTCAATAGTCAACATAGTTCAGAAAGGAATTTATTTCTGGTCCCTGCCCGTATTGCCACAGTGCAATGGGGAGCTGTTAATGAACAGTAAATCACATTAGCTTAGCCACCAGAGAGGCTGAAATGCAATGTTCGCCAGGATTGCCCTGCCAGCAGGTTACAGGTAACACACGGCACCTGGGAACTTGGTTCAAGACACAACCAGCAATGAAACTCACTGAAAAGACAGGAATAAGAGTATTCCTGGCAATGCCTTGTCAAGCCTTGAGTGGTCTGTGGTGTTGTGAGTGGGCACTGTGCGCCTTCCAGCCACCCAGAGACCCAGGCTTGCACCCTGGCATGTGGCTGCGTGCTTTACCCGCTCACTGTAACCGCAGTAAATAAAAGAAAGAGCAGCATTTTCTTCAGAACCGTGAGGGATAAACCACTGTAACCGCAGTAAATAAAAGAAAGAGCAGCATTTTCTTCAGAACCGTGAGGGATAAACCACAAACCGAGTGCTCATTGCCAGAGATTTTTTTTCAGGGGAAGGATGTATTTACCTGAGATTTTCTACTTTTATATTTCCTAATGCTTTTACATTGTTTAAGTTTCCTGCTGCTTAAAAAAAAATAATAATCTTATTTTACCATGTAAAGAGGTATCCCTACATCCTTGTACTCCCTTGGAGTTTGTAGGTTGGCTGCATGCTCTCCTCTTGCGTCTAGCAATCATCACTTAGCCAACAAAACCTCTCAGTTCTGAGTTTTCCTCAAAAATTAATCCTGCCAAGCCTTACTTATTATTTTGCTATTCTTCTCAGAACTATATGCTTCATTTTAGTCATCAGATTTCCAAAACCAAAAACCTGTATTTGACACATGGCCAGCAGCAAACCAGTGCTCTATGAGGTTTTTTTCCTCAATACTAAACAAATCTCTAGTGAGGCTAGAGGGGGGTGTGTGTTTTCTAAACAGAGTACTTGCTTTCAGAGAAAGCTTGAGAACCATACATATATTTAGTAATGCAAATCAATGTAAAATGTTGCATCATGTCAAGTAAAATTTAGATTGCAAAAATATATAACCTGCTTTCTGATCAGTGATAATTTGTGGAATCAGTGTCGTTTCTTCTGGTATTTGTGAAACCTGCAAGGAGCTATGGTAAACCCCCTTTGTAATAGGATAACTTTCTCCTCATTTTGTGATTATCTTTCCTATTAGTCTACCAGCTATCATCTACCAAACAAGTAAATCTGACAGAAGACAACGAAGATGGCATACAGCTGTCTATCCAAGAGCTGTGTGCTGATCATGGCACGGTAGTGGCTGACTTTATTAAGCAGTTCCGAACAAGGGAGCAGGAAGTAGAAAACACAATAGCCTAGAAGGAATGGCATTGCGTAGTCCAGTCCACAACAGATCAGCATGGCGTGACACAGGAGTGCAGGAGTCAGGAAAAAAAAAAAAAAAATCTTCATTTTGCCACATGAAAGCAGAAGAAATGAATCCTAAGGTCTGAGGAACACTCTAGGGAGGACACCCTCAGTCTTCAAGAGCATTAACACTCTTCCAAAGCTGCTTTTCTACAATTTCAAATCTCAGGTTGCTCAAACTGTCCATTTCCAAAATGTAATCCCAAATCCAGAATGTATCGAAAAAGTGATAGAATCAGTCTCCAGTAAGAAAGAAAGGGGAAAAAAAATGTTGAAACATCAAAGCCATCTGAAAGAAAACCTCTGATTTTTGACAGATTTGCTCATAAGTAGCCATTACAAAAATATGTGCTATATCTGATTTTCACCTACTGGTGTGAGCTCACTCACACCAGAAGAGACTCTGGAAGAGCAACTCTCAGAGAAGCTCTGAGTCCAGCATCTCTCCTTCTGCTTTTCTTCCTCCTGAACACGGCTGCTTCAAGGGCAGCCAACTCCCTGGCTGAGGGCAGCATCTCCAGGAGTTCCCAGTAGTACGTTAACATGCTGGGAGTGCAAAGGCCCCAGGATTTTTTGAACTGCATTGGGTAGGCATTAGCTGTGATGGAAGCCATTATTTAAGAGTCATTCTATAACAGTGCTAGATTTTTAGAGTGGCCATTGAGAGTCTTCAGTAGTCACATACGTCTGTGCCCGAAGTCAGGCCTCTGTCCCACTACTGCTTATGAAAATGATTGAAAAGTGCCTTGCAAGTTAACTCCATAAAGATATAATAAAGCTTCCTGAAACCTGGCTATGCTACTCGACGAGAAAATGCCCTGCAACAAGTTGCAATGAGAAATTTTAAATGAGAGATACAATAGCCACACAAAACTCAGAGAAAACAAATCACTTCAGCTCACTGAAATATTTGTTTTGGCATTTTTTTTCTGAACATTGTCAATTCAAAATGAGATGCAATTTATTTCTAAACCGCTGAAATGTTTCATGCAACCTATGTCAACCTCTTCAATAAAAATGTCTGTTGCCTTTCTACATGTTGCTGAATCCATAATTTTTGAATAATTTTGCCTTTATAAAGCCCAACATAAAACATAGTAGATAAAATTTTCCAACCAGTTGCTTTCTAGCAGAAGCTGAAGGAGCATGCTAAAGAAAATTTCAACAAGAAGTCAGAGCACTAATAGAGTGGAATTCATACAGGGACTGCAGGCATGACAAAATCACCGAATGCATGAGCTGGTATCTGCCACAGAGCACTAAATGCCCCTGTCTGGGAAAAGATCAGTTTAGGCACCCTGCTGTATTCTTGCTTCTCTGCAGTATAATTAAGCACAAAAGCCATGACAGCCTTAATCAGATAATTGCAGCAAATCTAGGTATGGTCCGTCTTAAGGGAAATCCTGTTAGGAATACTTTTTAACAGAGAAAAAGACTAAAGTCTCTTTGGGTGTAATTATCCATTCTGAAAGGAACAGAGTTCACAGCTCAACGCAATTGCCAAGGAAAATATCTGTTTTGATCTGCCAGTACAACGGAGTCTCCTGTTGAACTGATGTATGCGTTGCAATTGCAAGCTGCAGTCGCACTGGTGCTAGTTTGGGGCTGGACTCCCCCATGCTCTCAGCTGTGGATGTTGCTCTTCCTTTCTGTGCGCAGCTCCCCACAGCCCTCCTAGGGCACAGCGTCAGTAATACCACCCCCGAAGCTCGGAGAAGTGGTCCCGGAGCAGCTGCCTTCCCACCGGCCACTCAGAGCAGCAGCAGAGGGGCCAGCTCAGCTTCCCACGGAGTAGGACGTTCAGGCAGGAACATTGTTTTTCTCCTGCTCAAGGAGAAATTTGGCAAGCCCAGATCCCAGAGTATTTCAGAGGCATAACTGATCGGTTGGTTTATTTACATAACATCCTTACCTGTTTTCTTCACCCAAAATTTCACTTCATTGTGTGGGGAGAAAACGACACCAAACCCAGAGCGCCAGCCTAAGCAAGAGCTGCAGCTTGGCAAGTACATGACAGGAAAGACAATCTTGTCCTAACGCCGCTCACCTCTGCGGATCACAGTATCCTCTTCTCTCCTGCCAGTGACCAGCTGTGTCCTCCGACATCCCTTTGTGCTTTTATGTTCTTAATAGGATTCAGATGGATGAATTCAATGATCCCAATGTATTTAGTCATCACCTTTTGCTTTAAACAGTTCTGATGGTAACCTCCTTTTCTTTAAAAAAAAAAAGTTTTCAATGCTCTCCATTCCTTCCTACCCGTCACCTGTAGATTCATAAAAATTCATTTGTTTGCGTCTCTAACCCAAGCCAAGTATTTTTTGTAAGTTTCAGATGAAATAGCAACACAACAAGATTAGGAAGGGAAGAGAGACTCCCAATATTGATCCATTTTTCTCATGTTTAAGAACTGTATGGGGACCCAGAAGAAATTTGACTGTCTCTCTCGTACTAAGAGTCTGTGGGTGGAAAACAATACATTTCTGAGCACTCCTTTGGGTGAAGAGTCGCTCACATTTAGAATGGGTACCTCAAATTCTGGCCATTACACCAGCTGTGAATGAAAATCGTGTTCCTAGGGGAAGAGAAGTACTGGAGGTTGAAGCCAAACCTATCAGTACAGAAAAGCGCCTGGTAAGAGTGGGTACAGAGTTGCACTTTCCTGCTGAGAAGAGCCCAGCTTCCTCATCAAGGAGAACACCTGCAAGGGGCAGAGGACAGGGAAGACCACTCCTTGCTGGCAACCATCATACAGGAGAAGATGCAGCAAAGATCAAAGGCAAGGACAGCATAGCTTTGAAAGGACAGAACTGCAGTGTTAGCTGCATTTGATAAGCAAATGGAGCAAGCAAGGGGATGGGAAGCAGTTCTCAATGTGGAAGAGCATTGCCTGTCACGCAAGGCCACTTCTACCTCCCTGCCCTACCTGAGGAGCTCTGCCCATGCAGCCATGAGGAGACCAGCAGGCTGCAGAGCCAGATGGAGGAGGAAGGCACTACATCAGAAGGCTGCAAATCCTTTAGGCTTAAGGATCTTGCTGTGGGATAAGACATTGCTGGCATTTCAGAGCTGGATCCTTCTAGTGGTGTCTAAATATCATCTTTGCCAACTAATGATGAAGACACACTAAAGAAGTCCCGGTTCAAAGTTTTCTTTACTCAGCAGAGAAGGCAACATGGTTTGGGCTCAACATCTGGTAGCAATCTTTAAATGTTTGTCAGCTACCTCTGTTGTCTCCTGGATTTTCAGTTGCAGCTGTTGTAACCAGCAGTGCCATCTGCCTTGGAGAGCCTGGCTGAGAGCCCGCTCATTTTGTTGACTTATCACTTGTAATGTTTTTCCTCCCTGATTTTTCCCACCCATTCCTCTGGCACAGACTTGTGGCTCTTCTTCCTCTTCACAAGGAGAGCAACTTTGGCAGCATCCGCTCCTCAGGCAGGGACAGATTTGCCTCAGCCACCTGTCCTTTACAGCCTCTCATTTTAGCTCAGAAACCAAGTTGTTATTTTACCCATCCTGCTTGCCTTTTCGTGGCTGTCCCTGTGGCTCCCTTCCAGCACTTAACAACATCAATTTGGAGGGATTTTGAATTTGCTTTCTTCCCATCTGAGCAGATCATGCTGGTGAACTCTTTAGCCCAAACTAAAGAATAGCTGCCCCAAAACCACTGTACGTTTCTGTAATCCCTTCCCTATGGGGCAGTGACCAGCCTCCAGGCTGGATGAAGACAAAGGAGTCTGGTCCCACAGAGCACTTTTCAACAAAGGTTTGGAAAAAAAGGTATTATCTCATGATTTCAACATGGAGGAAAGCACACAAGGCCCTGACTGGGATAGCTGGGATTGTTGTGTAATGCCATCATTAAATCTCCCCTTCAGAAATAAGGAGAGCTGTGGTCCACAGCGATTAGTGGTCACTGTGGCATACACGTAATCACACTGATCCACAAAGTTCTGCAAGCATGAATATAACACTTCTGAAAAAAGGGTGTAACACTACTCAGAATAAAATCCTTCCTGCATCAGAGGCAGATACATCCTGGGTGCTCAGTGCAATGTGATCAGAGCTTTCGCCCTGACCTCTTTACATCTGCTGCGGGGGACGAAACCAATCTGAGCTCCACACCACTGGAATGTCAGTCCTCATTATCCACAAGAGCTAAATCTAGTAGCAGTGATTTTAAGAAAGCCACAAGGAAGATGTTTGCTGTTTTGCTGGGACATTCAGGTTGAGTTTCAAAACACCAAGAACTGATTTTCACACATGCCTCGGGGGGGGGGGGGGGGGGGGGGGGAAACCAAACCAAACCTTGGGGGAAGGGAAAAAAAATAATCAAACCTCATGAAATCATCTCAAACTCTTGCCTCTAAAAATCAAGCACTCAGATGCAATAGTCCATCATAAAAATCCTATATCACAGTTAGGAGCCTGGGGCTCCAGTTTTAGTTTCACAGTAATTAAGTAACCTCTGGCTAACCTGAAAGGAACACTGCTGAGCACATTCCCAAATTGTCAGCTGTATGTTATGATAAAAGCTACAATGAAAAATTCAGAACTGACCCTAATAGCACAGCAGCTAGAGTTGGCAGCAGGCATAGACAACACTACTGTCCTGTCTCGGTAACCAAGCTAGTGGAAAAAACGCCTCAAGTTTATATGTGAACGTGACTTACAGGAAAGCTAAACTACTAATTCATTCTGGTTAATTTTTATTATGAAAAGATGTGTGCACAGTTGACACATGCACTAAAAGAACTTCCACCTCCAAGACAGAAGATCTAGTCCATAGCTTCCAGAGCAAGCGTCATCTACTTACAGCCATGTGCTGGGTGAGGAAAGCAAAGAGCCTTGTCACTGCCAGTAACACCCCTAAAATCCTATACGCAAACACACAAAGTCTTGTGCAACCTACCGCCCACACTTCTTTAAGAAGAGGGCAGGCTGCTGACCTTCCAGCCAACAGGGAGGCCGGCAGGAGACAAAACATCATCCCTGGAAAACTTTGCCCTGTCATGGTTGTGGGAAGCAATCCCCATTGCTTTGGATGATAATTACAAGGTGTTTTTTCACTGTGCATAGATGGCATCTCCTGGAAGAGGGCTGTAGATCAAAAAGTACGTTGAGTGGATTTGTAAAGAAAGACCAACAGCTATTTGGAGAATAATGTTGATAAACTATGTGACCCTCAGAGACAAAAAGACATGCAAGCTAAGGAGACCCTTCAGGGGAAGAGCACAGTAACCCTCAAGCTTGGTGTAACCCAGCTGAAGCTGGCAGAAACACACCAGGGAGTAATATAACCTGCTTATGCAAAAAATACAAAAACATAGATTCTTCAAATTACTCCCTTTGCAAGACAACATTTATAAAATAGCTTATGGTTTAGTTCTTTTCAATCCACACTAGAGCAAGGCAAACAATTTATCCTGTGCAGCTAGAACACCTTTTCTTTTCTGAGGCACTATCTAAACTAGGAAGATAGAAACTTCTGGGGTTTTATGCACTTTATAGGTGTTTTTCTGGTTACTAAAAGGACTTGTTGCTGAGTGACACTGAGATAATTGTCTTTTGTCTTTATATTCATCTATCCACATTGTGTCCTTGCTGGTGGTCAGTAAGTCTACAAGTATGGCTTTCCTCATCACGGCCTGCATTTCGTCCCTGCACCAGAAAGACAATTTCATGGAGCTTGAAAGAGATGAGCAAACAGTCCACTCCTCCCTTAACGTGCGTGAAACTACATGAAGCTTCAGCCCGTTTGTGTTAGAGGAAATAAAATTGACCATAATTTTTTTCCCTTTGATTTCCCAAAAGGTCCTTTCTCAGCAAAAATCTCAGCATGAGCTCTTCTGTGCAGCTGCTGCTGGGAGACCCTGGCGAGAGCAGGTATCCGGGCCACAGCACAGGCATGGTCCTGCTCCTGCAGGCATTGCACACATCTGGCTGCTGTGCCTCATGGTGCTGATGCATGTAAAATGGAGCTGAGATGTACCTCTCTGCCCCGCTTCTCCCGTACCTCTGTCCTGTTGCACTTTTCCCACCGGTGTTTAGGCACAGAACAGGAAAGGAGGTAACAGCGCTGAGTTTTCCTCCGCAGCCATGAAATGAGGGTCTTGATGCACAGCCTCACTTACAGATGTTGAATTTTAGTCCCATGCCTAGACATAAAGTCACAGAATGGTCTGGGTTGGAAGGGACCTTCAAAGATCATCTAGTCCTAACCCCCTACTGTGGGCAGGGACATCTTTCCCTAGATCAGGTCCTCAAAGCCCCGTCCAACCTGGCTTTGAAGATTTCCAGTGACGGTGGGGCATGCACAGCTTCCAGATATCTCATGTTAGTGGCAGCTGCAAGGGAAAACTTGCCTCTGTGTAATGACAGCTTTAGAAACAGGGCTGCATAGAAGAAGGAAATATGGTTTCACAAAATATTTTGGTGTTTGGTTTCGTTCCAAATTGCACTTGCAGCTGCACAGCGAGGCAGCATTTCCGAATTACAAGAAGACCCCTGTCCCAAAGCAGACCAGCTGGTTGGGTGCACCAGGATCATAAACTGTGGGGATTTCATACCCCCTAACCTCTGAGGCCATTGCCCCAGAGCCTCTTCCAGAGTCCTGAATCTGGGAAGCCTGAGGTGGCCCAAAATAACACCAGACACAGTCAAGCTGGCATAAAGTTAGGCAGGTTTTGCCACCATCCAACTTTATTTCCCTTTGACTTTTACCCGAACCAAATTATTTCTCTGAAGGACTTTTTTCAATAGAGCAACAGATCTCAGCCAAGATCTCGCAGGATGTTTTGTGCCCAGCTTCAGCCACGCTTGTTGACAGCCTCCTCCATGTCATAGCATCAAGTCGCCAGCTGTCACATCTACTGCTGTCCTGTTAACACTGTCCTCTTATGTACGCCTGAATTGGCATTACGTTTCTGGATGGATCGTTTCCATCTACCACACGGCACAGAGATGTCAACATAGACTTAACTGAGAAAGTCCCCAGGGATCACTGTTGATTCAGAGACCACCACTCTAAGAAAGTTTGTATGGGGAGAATCTGATTTATCTCACTAATACTGTAAGATGTCTGCACTTTTTACCATGATTGCCTTTACTGAGCCAAATATTTTTAAAATAAAATAATTAATTGTCTTGTTTTCGGCTGCCACCGGCAACAAAAGCGCCACGCGGCCGCCCCTCCCCCCGCCGGCGTGCGGAGGAGAATGAAAAGAAACAGGCAGAAACCGGTGGGTCGGGATAAGGGCAGTTTAACAGAACAGCAAA
>Ga0181612_144456_pt1 | contig 25076 bp, 13 predicted proteins | sample HoacroProtozoa21_FD_119630 | JGI IMG/M metagenome (GOLD analysis project Ga0181612, IMG submission 119630) | Hoatzin crop microbial communities from Cojedes, Venezuel. Combined Assembly of Gp0051906, Gp0051904, Gp0051908
CTAGTCGTGCAAGTGTCCCCCCCCACCCCCGGGGTTGGCCCGCCAGCGCCGCCTGTTCTCGTTGGGCGGCGACCCGGGGGGGGGGGGGGGAATCGCCTTGGGGAGCATCCCCGGGCAAACCACTGGCAGGGGAGCAGGGCGTCCCTCTTCGCTGCCTAGAACATCGGCGGAGAACTGTTACGGGGAAGAGGCAAAATGTTCTGTGGCAGTACGTGACCGCACAGACGTCTGGCATGAATAACAGAAATTTCTGTTTGAAGGCTTGAGAAAATTCAGTAAAAGGACAGCTTTTCACTAACCCTGGGTTTCTCTTACTGTGCTTTTTGAAGCCCACACAAAGACAACAAACGCCTGAAATCCCAGCGGCTGCTGGCAAAGAAGTCCTGCCCAGGCTTTTACATGCAACTTCCAGTGCTGCGGCCGTGCGACTTTGTGCAGTAGAGCCTGTTACAAGTTAACCTGATAGAAGTGGTGTATAAAAGAACTAAAATGGGCAGAACTAATCCTGCACCAAACTAATTTCTGCACCAAAAGAAATTAATCAAAGAGGAGTAAGTTTCTTGATTTTATGCTAAATCTCGTAGGGAAATTGGACTGCTGCTTACACAGCAATGTACCCTTCCGGTCACTGGTTCTTGTAACTGTTGTGCAGAGGTTACTTGCATCCGAAAGACTGTAAAAATCATAATTTCTGTTAAGAGGTTATCTCATCTTTTTAACAATAAAGCAGTCAAGACAGCAGTAATTATTTGTTTTTTCTACTTATTGTTCCAGAGCCGCTCACTAACAGAGCATAGCTCTGTCTACACACAAACTTGGCTTTCTCTGAGTTTGGATGGTGTCAGTTTTACCTCCGATGTTTCGTTTGGCACATAGTGCTTGACAGCGCTAGCACTGGACTCTCAAGCAGACAAATAAAGTTTTGTGGGGAGAAAATGTTCACTCAGAGATTCCGCTGCTGAATATTGCAAAAACCTAAGAAAGGAATATTTAAGACAAGCCAGTGGGCAATCTTCATTCCTTTCCACTTCCAGTATTCTTTCCAACTTCTTTCTTTCCTCAGCCACTTTAACTCCCAGTAAAAAAGAAATCAATACATTAAAATTAAAAAAAAAAAAAAAAAAAAATCTTCAATCCCTAATGTACTTTATCCAAAAATGTCACCAGGGTCTATTTCAGCGCAGTTGGCTAAAGCTGCAAGGCTAATGTTCATGTCCATTAGTGAACATTAGAGCTGGTCTGATCTCTAATTTTACAGTCATCTTGCCTTCAATAGCCTGTACGTTTTCTTTGGCAGGCTGCTTGTAATGATAATGAATTGATCACTGCTGGATTGTTCCAGAGCTACATGAGCTTTATAGACAGTGGGCTTAATCCTCCTCAGATTTACATTCACTCGGCTGCTCCAACTGCCTGTGCTGTGGCTGTGCTGGAAGTGCTTGCTATAAAGAAATGAAAGCATCTAAACTAAACAAGATGTTTTTTTAATAACCAAATGTTTTAACATCTTTCTTTTTTTCTGTCTAGGATTCAAGGTCTGTCCAAGTTTCAAGCGGTCTGAGGTTTGTTGTATCCATAATATAGTGTTTGAAGTCACAGACTGGCCTGAGGACTTGCCAAATAGCGGAAAAAAGGATCCCTGCCCCACCAATTCGGCAGTTGCTACAGTCCCAGACGCCAGGTTGATAAAATGAACAGCTACAGGAAAGCAGAGTGGCATGAAATAGCAAGACACGGGGCGTTACAGTAAGTGACACAGTAGGATGCTGTTGTGGTATTATCGTAGCCATCATGAGAGAAAAGCAATTGAAGGAGATTATCCTAATTATCCCAGGTGGCTTTGAACACGCTAGCGATTCATATTCGGGACAAATGAGGAGAGTATTACTTTAGAAGATCTGACCCATATTTCCTTAACCTAGCTTACAGCTTTAAGACTCTTATGGCACACCACTGCCTGAGCAAGGCATAGATTCATTATTTGGCAAAGTTAGGTGGTTGATTTTTTTAGTAATTTAGATTAGACTAGTAAATGTGAATTACAATGAAAACCTGTCTGATATCAAAATGTACACTACTTTAAAAGGGCAGCTATCATTCAAAGTGTGTTCAGAAGTGAACGACAAATGCTGCATCATACCAGAACAACTTGCTTTTAAATCGTAGGGCCAGACTTACTCTGGCTAAATCCAGAATTTTGTGTTCTGTTCTTTCATGCTCTTTGTGCTGACCATGGAGTTTCCAGCGACTGGCAGATTTTTACATTACTGAGATCAATCAGTAGGATAAAGATCAAAATTTTGTAGGATCTTCTAACACTACAGAAACTTTTCTTTAATTTCACACAACAGGGTCTAGAGCTTGGAACATCTGCACACTAGTGTAACATCAGTGTACAAATAACAACAGCTCAGGAGACAGGTAGCCGAGTCTGCTGTTATTCAGCTTTAAATGTATATATTTAAAATTACCCAGTAGTTAATTTAATGTGACAAGTCTTGGTGGTGTACATGAAGTGAGTTTTTGACGCCTGCCTAGTCCCTGTTAAAAACTTGCCAGCACTAAACTGATCATGACTTTAGTCATAAGTTCTTCTCTTAGACATGTCTGCTCTAACAGGCTCAAGGACTAAGACCGATTCCGCCAAACAGCGCGTGCATGCCTGCATTACCATTGACAGCTCCACTGAGATTTACTCACAGGTAGAAATTAGGATCCTGCTTCACATTCCCACAGCACCTCTTGTTCTTTCAGTATTCAAAGGCTTGTTACAGCAACACCCATCACAATGCTGGTGGTGCCTTGAGGGCCTACCTTCTCCCCGGGGAGAGGACTTGGTCCTTCCGAGCATTCATTCTGCTACCTCTCAACGTGCTACATCTCCACTGGAAAAAAAAGAAAAAAAGAGTGGGGAAAAAAGCATAACATTTATTAGTACTTCATGTTACGTGATTGCTGCAACACAAAGCCATGGAAGAAGCAACCATCACCTGCTGTTCTGAGACTCAAATTACAATTTCAAATTACAGCTCTTGGATGTTCTTTAGGTGGACACCTTTAACTTTCAGCCATGTTCCTGACTAGCCTTTAGCAGCACTTTAGCTTTTAGCATGAGCTAAGCGAAGTAGAATCTGTTTTGCTGTTGTTACTAATACTCTTGATCGGCATCTGAAGGACAGTTTTCCTCTGGGAATAACTTGAAATGTTTTGCCGCAGTAACATATGTTCAGGGCAGCACAGGGAAGGTATTTACTATCAGCTATATGATGGGAGAATGCTAGACAGTAAAACAAATTATAAAGAGCTATGCCAGAAGGAGTGAAGACTTTAAATCATGGAAACAAACAGAATATTTAGGTATCTCCTTGGTGAGGTTTGAGATGACTCAAGGTGATATTGGGAAACTGGATCTTTGGAGTGTTTGGATACTTGGGATATTTGATATTGGGAGCCTCTTATAGGTTTAGTCTGAAATATTCCTTTTCTTCAGAAGCAGTTTTTTTGGGAGGCGAAAGAGGTATTGGAATAATCCACTTTCTAACTGCAAAAGACTCAAAGGTGTTTTAACAAAAAAAAAAGTCTTTTGCAAAAAAACCTCAAACTGGTCTGGTCTCCTCAGTCTTCCTTCTTCTCTGTTTTTATGTTCTGTTATTCTCTCTAAGACAGATGGAAGCTGACTTACATGGAAATGGGGATGTTTTTTCTACTTATATGGAGATACGATTTTTTTTTTAATTGTTGCAACCATTGAAACAAAACCAAAAGAGCTCCCTTAGGAAGTCAAAGGAGCTCTCTGGTGCCACAGCTCATCTGAAAAATTTCCTGCCCCTGCCTTGCTGGTGGAGGAGGCCAGTTGAAAGCCACCAGGATGTACCAATGGCTGCTCTGCACCAGACCTAAGGTGCATCTCGCTCAGCATCCTGTCTGTCTCCAGCACTGTATGGGGGCAGACGCAAAGAAAAAAGAGCAGGTCAAGTGGGGACTGACATTTCTCCAGTACACTTGTCCTGCCTCAGTGCAGAAATCACTGGGATTTCCTGAGCCAGAGGTCATCTATTTTCTTTTAATAACCATTAATGGATTTTTCTTTTACATGTTCGTCAGTTTCACACTGAAAGCAAATCAATGAGGTAAAGTCTGTGTATTTTCCAGTGTATTCTCCATACTCCAGAACTGTCCCAATTTATATGTACACACCCTAACCACTGTGGGCAGACCTCTTTTGCCAGTATAAAGGTGCATGCATTACTTTTTCATAAGAATTGTAGGATTCTGTACCATTCTCAAAGCGGTTTAATCTGCCTAGAATTCTCCACACCAGACATTACCGAAATATCTCTAAAAAAAATTACAGCTATAAATATAATAAATCTATGAACACAAAGCTGCATTTAAATCAGTCATACAGGTCTTAATTAAAGGAAATGTCACTGAACTAGAACAGAATAGTTCAGCTGAAAGGAAACTACAACGATCATCTAGTCCAACTGAGTCAGTAAACAGCACTTCAGCAAGTTTCAAGAGCCTTAGCCTAAACCCAGTGCTACTCTCCCAAGGAGTAACAACATCAAGGGTTAACAAGCGAAAGAAATTAAGACAGAAAGAAATAACTCCAGATTCTTTCATGGCACTTAGCCCTCAAGATTCTTTCCTTAGAAAAGATGAGGGCTTTACATTTTGGCCATTATATTTTTTACTTTATTGAAAAAAAGATTATTCCAAACAGAAATGTTTGGTAACTAACAGCGTCCCTTTCATAGCATATGTCAGCTTTTGTTACCTGTCGCCAAAATAAGTCATTACTTTTAAAAACGCTGCCCAGATTTTATCACCCCGTTGTAAGACTGGGATGTCTGTATGGTATGCCAGCACTCAGAAGTATATGGCAGTTATTCTAGTCAGAAAATTAACCAAACAAATCCATTAAAATAACATTTCCAGTGCACACTAAGGTAAATTAGCCCAGCACTTAGAGAGAGAAAGAGAAGCAGATTGTTCAGCGTGCTCACATGTCCATCCAAACCCTACTGCACAAGAAAAAAAAAGGGTCATCTTAAATGAGTACCTGCTGAAGGCGACTTTGGCGCATCAAGTACCAAATACCCGTGTGGTTATGCACTTTCAGATACTCAACATCCAGGGAGATATTTATCTTGTTACATGCACCCGACCCCTTAATTACCAGTTGTAACTGACAACTTGACCATTGCATAGCACTTTTTTTCTGCCCATATTGCTGAAAGTAATTAGACAATAATAATGGTGCTTTAAGTGTATGATATACGAGAATAGACTCCAAGCATAAATAAGACCAGTGGGTGTTTTGGTCACCTACTCTGGTCAGCACTAGTTGGGAATTTTCTGATGAAAATACTCATAGAGTCAAACTACTATGTGCATGTATATATCAGTTTCAGTTGACTTCTGTCAAAATACAGCCAAAGCGTCTCACAGAGAACCTCTCTGATTCCCTTCCAGCTCACCTAGCACAAAGGCATCATGCTCCAAAGATCTACAGCTCCAGACACAGCCATGGGGTGGTTCTCTTCTCCATGGTGGGCATGTGATGCTTGGGTTCCAGACTCTGCAAAATGGTAGATTAAAAGGTCATTTGTGCTAGAGTTTTCAGTGTCCCTTGTCATTGAAGACATGTTATAGAGAGCTGGTAACCTTCATGGAGCCAGGAGAGCCAGTCTTATGTACAGGTGATGTACAAGGCGTTGGACAAGGAATTTGACACCTCGCCAGGAAAATAGTGTCTTCTTCTGGCCACCCATATTCGAGAAAGATCAACTTGGAACGGGAAGGAAGGAAGGGAGCTATTTAAATTAAAAAGACCTTGTTGGCAAGAGAATAATTGGGATGAAAATGACCATTAACAGCACGATCAAAATGAGGTGCTAGAATAGCCTTTCAGCAAGAGTAATAAAGAAAAGGAATTTAACTGGTTTTACTGGACCTTGTTCAGTTAGTTCATGAAAGGAAATACATGGAGTAGTTGCCAACGAAAATAGGAGACTGGACTTGAGGGCCTTCCAATCCCATGCTCCTAACTGCATCTCAGAATTTCCAAACAAAATGTTTACATTATTCTGAAGGGCTGAGGCTTTGGCAGGCTTGGCCTTCTTGTATGATTTGTCCACTTCCAAAATAATTTTCAGTCATCCGTCCATCCATCCATCCATCCATCCATCTACCTACCCACCACTTCACATTCATCAGTGTTTTGACAAGGTAGTATGCTTCAACCTGGCTAATAAGTTAGGTGAAAAGGAAGCTGAAGAAAGGACCACAGAGCCTGACAGCCTCCCGCCGGCCTCAGAACTACTGACACAGGTGGGAAAACTGCGAAGTTTTCAGAAGGAAAACATCTTTCTTTGGCTCTAAAGTGAAAGTGATGTATTTCATATTCAGTGCAAGTTGGGAAAAAAATCACTTGTTACGTTAGTTGTCAACGCAGACAAATTGAGAGAAAAGGGTAACAACACTCATGAAGCAGAGGAGGTAATTAGCAGGAGGTCAGGTGAAGATGTTGGTAGTTTCTGTAGGACGAGAGTGAGAGCAGGACAAGCACAGTTGAGCAGGCAGTGGACTATGAGACAACGCTATCGAAACGTGACATGTGCCACCTGGTGAAGGTGAAGCCTGAGTCTCACTGTGATGAAGCCACATCATAGACACAGCCTTCAGCTAAGAAAAAGGGCAACATGCTATCTGGACATGGGCGTCTGGCAATCTCACAAAGAACTTGCATTTTCTTACTCTGATAAATGCAGCCTCTCAAGCCCACCCTGAAAATAAAATGGGGAAAACTATTTTACCCCATGTCTATCTTCTATCCAACCCTATATAGACTTCATGAATTTAATAGCAGGCATCCTGATCTCTCACTAGGTAATCAATTCATTGCCAGCTTCCTATTCCGTGCCAGTCTCCTGAAATCAACACAGCAAAATACATAGCAGGCATTTTAGCCATCAGCCTGATTATTCGAGTGAGATAAAGGTAAGGGCGCAGATTGCCCCATCTCCATCAAGAGACAGGCATTGAAAAGGGTATATCCTCCCTGTGAAGTGCTGCCTATTGCTGGATAAAGTGATCGCTTTTTTACTATTCCTTTTCTCCTTTTGAATATAGCGCGGAGCAGCATCATTAGGATTGAATTACACAGCTCTCAGATAGCAAACCCAGAGGAATACCGTTTAAATGACAGAAATTACTGTACATTACCACTTATGCAGATTAGTGCAAAGCTTGTCTCATGATGTGTGTCCTTCAGCTTCAAGGGAGCCTGTTTCAGTCCCTTCTCACTTGCGTTAGTACAAATCCAGAATAATTTCATGAAAGCCAATACATCATATCTGAATACATGTCTGCAGCAGGGAAATCTCCGCTCAGGGTTATTACTTCATTAATTTCTGATTCTTTACAGCTGTTGAACTGCTGGTTAACTTACCAAAACATTGCACATCTAGAAGTTCAGGCATTAAAATGGCACTAACTACATCACCAACAAAGAAGAAATGAACTGTAAATCCATGAATTAATCCTTTCAGTCAGTCACAGGAAATCATTGCATGGCTAAGACACGAAAAACTAATTTCAGTTGCTCTTTTGTTAAGAAGATTCATTTCCCCGCTATCATGCTTTACTTCTGTCACAACCACTTGCAAATAAAATCTCCATTTGCAGCCATTTAAAATGTTAAAACTCCGGATGTGCAGGAGTGAGCAGTCATATGACTTTAAATCTATTTGTGCATCTGAATCTTCAAAATAAACAGTTGCTTTTGTTAGGTTTTAATTCTGGTAGCAAGCTAACTGGGACCAGAGGACCAGAAGCTCTCCTTTCCACCTTCAGTGACTCCCATGACACTCTACTTAGTCATTCAGGCACTCAGTATCTAGTGTTTTACGGACACTCAAAATTCTAATCAAATCACAACATCTTTCCTAGGACTACTCAGGTCAGTATCCACTCCACTAGACCAAAAAGGTGTGGGGAAAAGTCACTTCTCTCTTTCTCATAGAGTATTTCATCAAGTGGAAAAGGTCTAGCAGAGGAGCTCCCGGTACGTCCAACCCTAAGAGCAGGCCAATAGCCAGCACAGGAAGCTGAAATGTCAGACCGACTCCAGTCCTACGCATGAGCCAGGTTGAGCAGCACGCTGACAAATGAGCTGCTTTTTCCATGGTAAAAGAACATCTCCCTTTTCTTGAATGCTGATCTAGTTTTGATCCAGTTCTTCCCTTCTTGGTGGAAATGGAAGAAACAAATCTGCAAAAGGTTTTGGGTTTGGTTTCTAAAACAAAACCACTTTGTCAAATCAGTCCTAAGGAGTCCTCAAAAGCCGCTTAAAGGAAGGCACCACACAAAACCCTGCCATGCACAGACATCACTCTCCACCCGTTCGGAAGAGGAAAGGCACGCGAGCCCACAGAAGGCAGCGCCAGCTCACGGATACTCCTGCTTCCACGCTCTCGATGGTAACGAAGAAGCATCAGCACATCCGAAAGATGCTGGTTATTGTTTTAGCTACTTCTGCACCAAAGCTTCCGCTCATCTCCAAAAGCAAACCATGCATGGCATCCCTCCCCACAGCAGCACCCCCACCACTTCTGCCCAACAGCACTTTCTTTCTCCAGAAGAACATGTTCCTCACCGAGAACATCTGTTTTTGCCAGGACCCACCTCTGCTTGGAGCTCTCCTAATGCCTGTGGCTTCGCGGTACACAAAGCTGTGGTCTCCCACCAGCACAAACATGCTCCAAGCCATAGGTCCCAGCTCTGCCCAGCCCGTTCTTCGATATTTAGCTGCCATCAGGCTAGCGCAGAGGAAACAGGCTGTTCCTGCGTGGCTGGAGAACACGCAAACGCTTACTCAGAGCATCTCCACAAAAAGCAGAGAACAGAGCTGAAGACGAGGGAAGCAAGAGCCTGGAATTTTAGGTTCATTTTTTCAGTTTTGATCTCGAATGAAGGTTCAGGTCAATTCCTATTTTACCACAGAGGTTTCGGCCATCCTCAAAATGATGAGGAAACTCTGACAAGATCTCCAACGGGTGTCAGAAATACAAAGAGCTACCCCACAGCCATAGAAATCAATCAGCTTTTTTTACCGCTTCTATCCAGCTTCTACTCCCTTTGACAAAGCAAGTATGGGGACATATGGAGCTGAGGAAAACCATTCAAATGTATTATTCAGCCACTCATGAAGTACAAATCCTTGCAGGAAAAAAAATACATGAAGCTGAATAATTTGAATTTCAACAAAATTCATACAGATTGAAACAGAACTCAAGTTATACAGGTTGACACTCCTATCATAGGGCAGTATCACCACCATGGAGGGTTTTATTTGATACCGATAGAGCAATACCGTTGACATATAAATAATGTCCACTGCTATTAATTTATTTCTGTGGTGTTACAATACTGTAGTCAAGGTAGTTATAGTCTCTAAATACCTTGATTTTATACGTCATAGAATTACGATAAAAGACATCCATTATCCACGTGCAAACACATGCACATACCATTTAATTCCAACGTACATGAGAAAATGTCTCACCTGATTAATGGAAAAATACTTGAGCTGGACAAAGACAAGAAGTGACAAAATGATATTACTAGGATAATTTTGCAGCCACTTTTTATTCCAAAAAGTTGTATTTTTGTAAACCTGACATTTCCAAAACAGTGCAAGCGAATTACAATACAGGTGACCATGAGCTTCTAAATACAGGTGACATCAATAAGTGTGTACACATTCTTCCAACCACAAGTTCACAAAAAGAAACGTACAATTTTGCAATACATAAGGAGTGACATTCTAAGAAAAAGGAGTGACAATGGTGTGGGTACCCTACTGCGTATGCAAACTATGCTCCAAAAGCAATTACAGTCTTCATGCCAGTTTAATCAATGTACACTAATTGAACCAAATCCTACTTTCATTTATTTCCAAGACACCCAAGCAGGTGGGATGAACTTGGACAAAGGTAGAAATTAGTTCCATGACTCCCTTAATACTCTAGTGAAAGCAATGTTATATATTCCCACGCCACACGGATACGATGCTTGAAACTTGTGCAAGACTCCAAAATGTGCCCATGAACAGAAGACATTCAAGAAAGTCAGTACTAAATATTGCCAAACACAATCTTTGAGCAACTGATGCTTTCAGCAAGCCAAGATACCTGCACATCACCGACTCGTATGTAGGGTCCTTCTCATTCATGTGTCAAGGCATGGAGAGGGTTGTCCTCACTGGTACGCTCAGCATTGCAAAAGCCTTTGCGCTTTGAGATGAAAGGATTGTATAAGTGGTCTACAGGCTTGGCATTCACCTCGAGCACAAATTCCCTCTCACACAATCCAAGTGATTTGCAAGGTGACTTCAATTCAGAGGCTGCTCCAGTATTTTCTACAGTTTGCTGACTTCCTCATTCTAATTGAGCAAATTAAAAACTAGGTTTACTTGGAAAAACATAGCTCGTATTTTAGCTACAACGGCCAAGTAGCGGAGCACAGCAGTGACTGCCTCAGAGTACACTAGCCCTGCTGCTGCTTGGGGTGAACTGATGGAAATTCACCTCCAAGAGCAGACCTTTGGTTTTCAAATGAAATGGTCACAAAATACGCTGTGAAAGGTGGCAAATGTCTTCAGCTCTTGCGAAGCGAAATTCATTCCTGTGCTGTGGGATGCCAAAACTCTGAAATGACTGTGATCTTCTGGAATTCAAGGCAGAAATTAAATTGTGTTGCAACGGCATGGGCTCTGCATTAAGTGAAGTTTTCCTTAATATTTCCCCTCCTTTCTTCCTGATCATATTTTTCCAAGATTGTTTTTTTCCTAAAAGCAACTTCAAAGGTACTACCCATAAGAAGACACCCCGCACATTGCAAGCTTCAGGGCTTAAACAAAAGATCTCTCAGGTGGCAGATGATGCGTTTGAAAACGTTACTGCCCCACTTCTAAGCTTCCACCTGCACAGCTTAGAGCCACTGCGAAGCGAGTCCCGTGCAAAAATACGCTATGCCAATTCAGCAAACCTTTCAATGAAGTTGTCCAAACTGATGACTTTGTCCCAAAATGGTTTAACCGGAGAGAACCGGTGCAGTGACTTCCCCCAGCTCTGCTGTGCAAGCTGTACAGCACTAAGGAACTAACCAGCAGCTGACAGATGGGAACTTCCAGAGCCCTAAAAGCAATTTCCAAAAGTAACCATGTCTCTAGATTTTGATACAATTATGTTTATTATAATTTCTTACTTGAAAAACAAAACAGCAGATCTATAGCACAGCTATTTTCTACACATTCTTGAAGTATATTAAGTTTCAGAAGATTTTTGGGTTAGAAACTGATTGCAACCAATTTGTATTAGTAGGGTTTTTTTCATTTGGCTTGTTTGGTTGCTTTCTAAGGAGTGGAAAGGTGCATCTACAGGATTTTAATACTACTTTAGTATTAAAGTAATACTTTTAATACTAGTACTGGTATGTTTCATTGTCAAATCTGACTATGCTAACTGGAACCAAGCAAGAAACACAATGGGATTTGACGAAAAAAAAAAAAAAAATTATGAACAGTACAGATATAAAAACAAAAGCATCTGTGAGAACAGAATTATTTGCATACCTAACAGTGATGATACTAAGAATTTATGGGTTATTTCGAGAATACATCACTAATCTGGCCAACAACTACATTTTCACTGAGTGACGACTTGGGCTGGATCAACAGTAGACAATTCAAGTCAGAGATCAAAAAAGTCCAGTGTGGGCTCAGTCAAATGGGATTTACTTTTGTTTTTTACTTTAACAAAATAAGAAAAATATTTTTGCCTTGAGCAAAAAAAAAGTCATCCAACACAATAGGAAACGTTAAATGTATATTTTACCTTTTTTAACTCTTTCCTTCATATAATTTAAAAAGATGTTTCAAAGGAATAACTAATCTTGATTTTTAAAATACTGAAATGAAGCATTTTCGGCAGATCTGAACTTAAATTTTTGTTTAAAAATTGGAAATGAGGCATTTCAACTTTTTAAAGGGAATTTCCTCCTTTTTTTGGATGGAAACTTTCAAATTCAGTTAAATTCACAAATAGTTTCACTTGTCCCCTGAATTATTTCTTCAGGAAATTTACTTTTTAATAATTTTTCAGGAGCTCAATTTTAGAGAGGGCAGATATTAAAAATTCTTACAGTTAAATAAATGGACTTCTTTCTTTTCAGAAAGTATTTTAAGTGATTTCTTATTCAATTAACAGTTACGAATCAATCTCACGTCCAACTTCTATCTGCCAGTCTTAGGTATTTTTCAACAACATAAAAAATAGATACATTAGGTTTAAATACTAGCAAAACTACCTGATAACAGAAATATCATACTGTGAGGAATTCAACAGCCTCAAAGACAACAGTGCAGTCAAAGGCCATTAGCCTTTTGTATTCGCACTCCAATGAAAAATCTGCTGTCCATTACATGTGGTTATAACAGGATTTTGCCTCAGCAGTCTTTTCCAGATTCTGGCTTAAAACGATGATTTGTTATATGAAATCTGTAAAATCACCAACGGTTGTTTTAAGCAAGATAACTGAACAGACAAATAGCTTTTCTTGTCAAATGTTGAATCAATGCACTTCATTTGCTTAAAAGCCATCTTCTGCCTAATGGGTGCAGACAGTTAATATATATTGATCAATTTTGTAGTAATATCAGGCACTTAATGCCCGTAGGGGGAAAAACCAATCAGGAATCTGGACATGGTTAATTTTTAAAAATTTGAAGCTATAATTTGGCAAGGAAGCAAGAATAAGGTCTGTTCTCAGATGGATTTCTTGCACGTTCTCTGCATTCAAGTTTCCACACTTCCAGCAGTTCTTTTACCTTAGCCTTATGGAAGGAGACATCCTGCAACTATTCATTCCTGTTTCTCCTTCACCTTCTACCACAGAGCTCAACCCTTCTTTCTCTTAGGTGGTTTTATACCAACATGACATTTACTTCTTATTTACACAAGGTGCAAAGTACAAGTAGAATCTACAACCAAGTCTTACAGATCTCTGCTATTTCTATTCAGAAATCCAAGAGCTTTTTGAAGAAACCTGGCTGAATTAATTACAACTAAGTTTCTTCCAATTCAACACATGATTTGCTAAGAAATTACCAGTGAACTAAGTGGCAATATGAGATCCAGCAACGTCTGCACCTTGCCTAAACTTCCTTCTTAATGCTTGAGGAAGGATGACATTTAGTACTAGGAACACCCAGACAGGGAATCTCAAGATCCAAAGATTCAAACATTTTAACCTTTGCATCTACTTCTCTCTTTTAAAATTATCCTACAAACAAACTCATGACTCTTGTATAGAACTCAAAAGGCTGGCATAACGCTCATAGCTTGTAGTGATTTACCACTTGCTTTGACAGCAACAGATCACAATCATTACCAGTAGCTTAAGAACTATCCTTCTTACATTGATATTACTATGGCTCCATGTAATTTTTTTTTTTTTTTAATTCCAAGGAATTTGTCAATGCAATAGTGGTTGGCCCAATTATATCCTTCTGGTGTCTCAATTGCACAGTCCTAGCCCGTTATCAAAGTACTAGAGACCTCAGAAGAAAACTTTCCAAAGGCAAACCTTCTGTGATGCTTTCTTCAGTGAGCCAAAGCAAGCTACGCGTCTTGCTACGTGTCACCAAGGAAGCGTTTCTGTCCTCTCCCATTTGGGCCAGTGAAGGCTAGACTCAGATACGGAACATCACATCTGTGTAATACTTTAAGTTTTTTAGTTCATAAATCAAACACCAAATTCAACTCGAAAAAAGAGATAGTGAAAAGACTTTGGCTTATTGCCATTAAATGGTCTATATACAACGTCACCAAGCTTTGTGAATTAAGCATATGAGGATTTCAGCTACTTTTATCTGCAAATCTCTCTCTTCTCTCTTGCATTGAAGTTTAAAAGTACAATAGGATTTATATATACATATATGTATTTCCAAGGATTTAGCCAGATATCAGTGCTTGAGTGAACTATATAGATATTCAATAGAAACTATAAAACATTGATACAAATATAAAGACATAATCAATACAAAAAGCTTGTATTTATAAAAAATATTTTTAGGTAACAGTCTTCCCCTGAGGGTATACCACATAGTTGGATTCATAAATATTGCTCTGCACTGCAGCTTGGTTACCAAAGTTCAAAGTTCAGCTCTTAAATGAAGTGTAAATCGCTCCAGTCACCTGACATGGCTGCAGTGGTTGCCTCAGGATATGTTCCCTAGCTTGCTGGAGTGACAAAGACACAGCATCCACGGGGTCTCCGAAAAATCTGGAGAAGATTCTTTCTTCCACATATGGAAGATACGAGAGCAGGACCTATAGGCTAGCAAGCACGTGTCACATGACTGGGCTTTAGTTTTCTTGGGCAGTTCACTGATTTTTCTGGACCCAGTCCCAACTATCTTCGTTCTCCTTTCTGCTCTTTTCGGCCTCAATAATTTCTTTGTACCTCCGGCGGAAGAAGCCCATCTGCAAATCAAGAAGAGATGACAGCGGTAAGTAACAGTATCATTACATTGAAACTTACTTTGTCAGAAAACAGTGTGTGGAAAAAAATAGCACAGGTGTTAACATCTAATTTCTCCCACTGCCAATCTGGAATCACAGCTCCTTGTTTACATCAATATAAACGAGATGAAACCGCGTCCAAAATCTTCACAAGCACTCTGCTCCTTATAATGAGCCACTCTGAGGGAAGAGTCCTCTTACAGGAATGATTTAAAAAAAAAAATGCACTTAAAGTATTTCTAATCAACACAGACCAAAAGAGGCAGATACAGCTTTACTGGTTTCAAATAAGGACTAATGCAAAATTTGGATCTGACCCTAAAGCCAGGCTAGCCCTTGGGTGCTGAGTAAATGCTGCCAGTTTTACGAACTGCGCCCTCCGTGTCCACAACCGCACAGAACAACAGAGATCAGAGGAACACAGTACGCCTACCCCCCAGGCATCCAAAATCCAACTCTCAGCCTCTTTCATCAGAAACCCTCTTCCAGCAAAGCCAGCGTGGTCTGTTGTCGATCGCAGGTGCTCCACCAGCCTTCTGCAGAGCTCTGCTGCCGTTTTGGCATACCTGCCTCCAGAGGTGCCAGCCCACCACCGTGCAGCCAGGTACTCCTCTTCCCGCCAGTAATCACTCTCAGCTCAGGTCTCAAATTGTCTATTTAAGGATCACTTACATTAACACACTTTGGAGGAAACCGATAGCTTCAGACTCCTCTTTTTGCTAAATTATTTCCTTTGCCCCATGCTGCAAGTTGTGTAATCCACAGCTCGGAAGGCAAAATACGAGCCTGATTGTCCAAAACGCAGAGCACCAGCAATAACTCCTTCATGAGCTTTCAAGATGCTGCAGGGCTGATAATCCCTTTTGCATATCTTCTTGTCTTCTAAACCCTTGTACTTAGTTAAAAACCTGCAAGTGGTTTTCATTTCAGCTTGGATAAAAACCTCTCATATCTGTTTTTTTTAAGTCTTTCAAATAAACAAAAATGATTTTAATAACAGACTTTGGTAAGCACTCAAGAATAACTCCCCAAACTTAGCACGGCACTACTGAGACCACTGAATTGATATTTTGTTGATCATAATTAAACATTTATGTAACTCCTACCACTCTAAACCTGTTTTCTTACTCCTGCTGGGTAAAACATGATGCTTCAGTCTTCCTTTATCAACCAGTTACTGCCATCCTTTATTCCCAAACTGGCTGTATGTAGGAATACTTTGTGCTCTTTTGTAACTACTAAGTTTCTGTTAAGCTGGGCTCTTTAGTTTCAGTCCTTTAGCAACTTTAGTTTTCTTCAAGTATATTTTAACTCACAGGGGTGTGAAAGGGAGCTTGTTCAAACTGTACTCCAGCAGAGCTTCTTAAAGCCCAGGTCCTTGCCAATGCCCCCAACTACACCCTGAATTCACGGAAACATGAGACCGGACACACACCATCTTCTCACCACCCCTCACCTCCGCTGCTTGGCTTCCATGCAAAGGCCACAGAAGCCGCAGCGTGGTCTAACAAGCCCATTTTTGTATAACCGTGGACTGCAGCCCTGGGAAATGCTATTAATCTGGAGATAGATAAACCCTGATGAGGGCATAGATGTACATTACATGCACAACCACTTTATGAATGCACAATAGGTAGACCCACACATAAATGCCGACGATCTTCATTTTACAGAGGTCCCATGACCTTCTGGAGGCCCACACGAATGACTGGAATTAGACCTTAGAAGTCATTTGTTCACAGTCTCGTGCACAGACTATGGACATAGTCTCTCTCCCATCTATCGCAAGCAAAGCTTTATCTGCCGCTCAATACATGGAACTGCATGGATAGTGGTGGTGCTGTTCTGAAAAGCTACCTCACAAAAGGGACACTGTTGAATTTTGGAGGGCCATGTCTCTCTTGCCTCCTAGCACCTTTCAGAACAATGTACACAAGGATTCAGAAAAAAGACAATTAAATAAGAGTATCTCTAGTTCCCTATTCTTTAAACTTGCTCTAGAGGCCAGATCAAGTTCTTCCTTTAGCAGAAAAATATCTACCATAATTTCTGTACGTGGTCCTGCAATCTATACCAGCGCAAAGGATGTATTTTGAGAAGACATCCTCAAGATATCACCACCATAAAATCCCAGTGAAATTTCACCATTGATGCCAACATACTTCAGCTCAATGGAGACTTGAAGCCAATACCAAAAGTTCCCTCAGATTTTCATGGTCTAAAATGGAGGTGAATTATATTATCGGTACGGGGGAAAAAAAAGTTTAAGAACCTACTCCTCCTGTATTGTTCTGTCTCAGTAGGATTAATTGTAGGTGCTTATTTTGGTCACAGGAATCAGCAGACACTGCTTACACATGCTCAGGGAGCAGATGTGTTGAAGATGGGGGTGCCATTTTTCTATTATCAGTTTTTATAACAGACCTATATGTTCTGCACATTAGAAAAGAAAATTGCCACAGGACTTTGTTTCCTAAGATTAAAAAGAGAAGTTCAATTTGTAGCTTTTAAAAACAGGTTTTAAGCCCTTAAGGTTTCCATCCTTCATGCAACCACATCCTTGGTACAATAAAATCCTCTCTTGAAGTTACAATCAAAATTATAGAAAGGCTTTTTAATTTCCTCGAGGGCCAAACAAACAAAATCAAACTCCTTCCCACTGTTATTTTAATAAAAATTGTCTGTTTGTGAACATCTGCTTCAGGAACTATATTTAAAAGTTGGTTATGATAGTTTTGGTATTTTACTATTTTGTTACTGGATACAGAATGTTTTTGTATAACTTTCCAGTAGGGCAAAAAAATGAGCTGAAGACTGTAATAAATACTAATAAAGCATGAAATGTTACATCTAGATGTGATTCCACTACGAAGCTATACATGTTTAATTGCTGTAAATTATGTGAATAATCTAAAATTATGTAGAGGACTTAGATTAAGTGCAAGCGAAAAGAGAAACTGGACCTTAAGCAATTTTTTTTTTTTTTTTTTTAAATGGTGGTGAGGGATTAGATATATTTCCCACCCCTGAAAAGCAAAGATGTGCTTTGTGATGGGACACTGTTCCTTAGCGTTGACACTGCATATTTCCACTTAACCTGATACAGCCCTTATCATCACCAGAAAGGGGTTTTTTTTGGTAATTGCTGTGAAGAAATCACAACATAGTCATTGTCTCACAAGAGACCACACAACCCACATACCCATCTCCTTACAATAAACTGATTTCATTAAAAATGACAGCAATATTGACCCATATGGTGAAGGCTGATAAGCACCCGTGGCAAGCTGGAGAGAACAACTGAATCTAACATACAGCAAGGAGTTACAGTGGTAATAGGGAGGAGGATGCTTGGGTGAAAGCAGGAGAACTGATGCAACATCAGGCCGAATATATACTGGCTTTTTTGTCACTGGGGCAGAAGCGGCACCAGAAGATCTCTTTTCTGTGGCTCATGCAAAGCTCTGAAGTGAATTCAGAAAAGCCAGTGAGGACAGCACTGCGGGGACTCGGTCCTGGATATCAAGCAGGAAGAGGAGGAGAGATCCTCAGCTTTAAGAGGAGTACTGCTGTGATCTCACTTGTGGAATAGGCGTTCACAGTGGGCCAATGGTCTCCGATCCACATTTCATGGGCAATGAGTCTTTAATACTGTTAAGTTCTCCCAGATTTTGTTCTCCATGTATACAGACACGCGTGTGTGCATGTACACATAGAGATGTACGTATATGGCAAAGGAATACACAAGTCCAGAGCTGTGTCCCATCATGCAATGTGAGCTCATGCCACCACATCCAAGGAAAGGACTGATGACAGTATTTTGCTCAGTAAACCCTCTGCCTGGGGAAGGAACTCACAAGAGGAAGAGCAACAGGAGAACATATTCACAGCAGGCAAGGAGAGTACCATGGGAAGCTGAAGGGTTACAATGGAAGAAGAGGCATCAGCCACCAAAGACAATGCAGGAAATGAGAAAAATGAACTACAGTCAGCAATTCAGAGTTGGGTGAAAATTATTCGGGAAGGCTGAGGAGGCCCTCTTGAGTTCTGGGCCTTTCCAGTCCATGTGGCTGAAAGCAAGGTCTCAGGAGCAGCACACTGCTTAGCGTGCACCACACTTTACTCTTCATCCTGGCAGACCTCACCAGAGGCAAACTGCTATGCCAAGGGCACCATGTCCTACTTCATTGCTCCTGTGTGCAAACACTGAGGAGAAAGAGGGCCACTGAAGACTTCAGGAATACAGGGATAGTCTCAAAATCCTGATGCCATCAGTGTCCCTCACAATCGATTCATGTCCCATGCCAGGGAAATCAGAGAGCATCTGAATTGTCTGTGAATCCACAAACTGTCACGTTTCACATCGGCCATGATAAACAGCAAAGATGTCTGCTTGCTTTTAAACAAATCCAAACAAATTCAGGCAGAACCAAACAAAATGCAAAGAAAAAGTTAGCCTGGTCTTTACCAGAGGTGACAAATAACAACCAGTCCTTTCTGGAGGTGCTTCAAGTAAGTATTGGAGCTGCTATAAACAGGTAGCTTAAATTCAAAACCTGAAATCATCCATAGATTTTACACACCCCCTTTAATTTCATTATTCCAGCCCATGTACCCTTTTCCAGCATAACCTTACTGCCATCTACAGTATACGCTGAGCAGAAAGCATGTTCCTGGCAAAGCCAAACAATAAAGCAAAAGAAAATCCATGTTACTTGCAGGCTGGGGAATTACACCTGTTATTGTCAAGTTCTTTCTTGCCACGTGACAGCACTGTCAAGTCCTCTATTCAATCTTCAGTATCTGAAGTCTCTTTCAGTAGCACACACAACTCCCTTTGGCTGTCATGCCAGGTTTAAATCCCTTTAAAATCACAGATAAGTCATATCTAACAACACCTGCATAAAATTGCATTCTTCCAGCACTCCACAAACTGAAAGCTTCAAAGTGATTTCAAAATGTTGGATTAACATTGCAATAAATTATTGTCTTTTTTTCTGCTGCTATTTTCTGCACATCCAAAGGCTGATACTTCAAATTTTTCTAAACTCCAGAAATATAAACATTTAGCCACTATTTCATGCAGTACTGTCCTGTGGCTATCTCTCTAGGGTGCCAATTATAAGTATGTTTGAAGAGTGACATTATTACAAAATAAAATTTAATCTGCAGTTGGGAAAAAAAAAAGCTGATCAGAGGGCAAGCAATATCACTGCCTTTGTTATATTCACTGTTGTATAAACGTATAAAGCATTTTTATCATGCCCGGTGAGGCTCATTCTCCCAGTCAAATAAAAAGAGAAATAGTTTGAAATGTGTATTGTAGAAGAATGGTTATGTTTTGTATTTTTTTAAAAGTATTTTCCCATTAACATGACCCATTAAGAAACAAGAAAAAAACCCACAAGAACAGTTACATACTGCTGTAAAAAAGAAACCTTATGTCCCGATTTACAGTAATGTTACCAGACTATAACCGAGCAAGGTAATAGAAGTTTGTGAACAACAATGTTCAAACAGAATCCAAAACTGTATCATAGACTTTTGCCACTTTTTCTACAATTTTAAAATTTTTTCTAGTGTATAACGAGGTACTAAGCTAAAAACAAAAAGCATTGTTTTTTATCAGTATGGCTCTGCTGACAAATGTCTTCTAATGCAGGTTACTGACCACAGTATAAACCAACAAGTAAAAAGAAAAAAAGCAAAGTAAATACTCACATAGGTGTAACTAAGAAATAAAACAGAATTTAAGAACCCCTGAAGAAATCTCCCATTGAACTAGGCTTTGATAAGATACCTCAGATGCAGTGCCTTAATCACAAGTTGTCTTTCCTCTGTTACACAGTTTCTTCATCTACTATAAGCACTATCCCATCATACTTGATGAACAGTTTGGACTTCCATCATGAATCTTTTCCTGCCACATCTCTTTAATTCAGGTAGAGGTCCCAAGCCATTCACCTCCTGGCCCTTCGGAAAGAATTAACTTACCCTTCTCCTCACCTCTTTTGGGTGAACAGTAGACAGCTAGAAAAATATGCAGCTAATAATGGTTCAAAGTAGGGCCAGGCACCTCACCCCAAGCAAGATGTCAGCAGCCAGCAGATCAGCGAGACCCCTCATCACTGCAAAGCAGTGCTGCTGAGATTGGAAGCACAGAGTGTTTCCTCATGCAGAGATCGATCACTAGGCATTAAGCCCATCTCACTCTACTACTCCAAGAAGGCAGGAAAAAATATTTTGCACTTGAGTTCGCGTGGTCCTGAATAATTCTGGCAAGCCACCAGCTCCAAGAGGATGCACCATTTCCTTCCTCCCCACAGTACAGAGGGGTCATGAACAGATGTTGTGTATCAGCTTTTCCACAGCGGACTGACAAACTGCCACGGCCTGGGCCCCTCAGTGAGGAAAAGGCATGTTTGGAAAGGGAACACGTGCCCTGCCTGTAGCTAAAGGAGAAACTGTATATTTAGGAGGAAGGATGACAGTGTGGGTGAGGTAAAGTCATGAGGACTCCAGTGGTCTGGCTTTGATTATTCAGTTTTCCATTGACTTTCTGAGGGGCAAATCCCTTAACTTTCCTGTAACTTAGGTCCTCATTTGCTCAATGAAACCTGTACAAGAAAATAAATACATACGCTTCAAACACCACTATTCCACGCATGGCTGGTGTGTGCGTGTATGTATACCCATACAATACATACACAATGCTATATATACTTATGCAGCTGGGGAACTGAGGCAAACAGAAGTTCAGCAGCTTGCTCAAAGATAAGTTCTCCTCCACAAACACTTTGTTTAGCTACGATGGAAGAATTTGACACGCAGCATTCTGTATCTGGTACCAATGTATTGCAACAGACAGACATTGCTATGGCAGAAAAGAATTACAATGTACACAAAATTGCACTTAACTTCTAAGTTAGTTTCATATAGCCTAGTTAATGACCTAAGATATTACAGTTGGTACCTAGGGTGAAGATCTGTAGCTCTCCCTACATTTTTAGAAAGAAATTTATTTTATATGTTGTAGCAGTAAATCAAGCACTGTTTTTAAACACACATTTTATTAGGCAGTTACTCTGCAATTTTGAAATAAGAAGAAAAACTTTAAGTGCTTTTTTCTTTGCTAAGAACAGTCAGTCACTTCATAAACTTCGCTCAAGCGGTCCTTAAATGAACTATTAACGAAATGCTTTATGTCCGTCTCAAAGGCCAAATTTTCAAAAAACAGTCACTAAGGCTAGGTACCTCAAAGCAGATACAGAAACTCAGGATAGTAGCATGCACGCAAAAGACGCATTTAGGTGTGCAAAAGAGATAACTGCACATAGAGATGGATACCAGTACAGAGAACCTAATTTAGTGTTTTGGTTTTTTTGAATATAATGTGCCCTGTCATTGTCACTGATGGAGAGGAAATGGAATTCACCATGTGACAAGCCACAAGACGTGTACGGCATGTCCACGACGTCACGCTCAATCACACCCCACTTTAAACACGAAGCTCAGTCATCAATAATTTGTTCCTCTAAACACTTCTCGTGCACCTTTTCTCCCAGGAGTGGTTCAGTTGACTTCAGTGGACCTACCTGCTAATGTGATGACTAAAGCTGGTAGTTTTGGTGTCTACTCTTGGAATACCTTTACCATGTAGGTAAGATCTAGTTTGCCTCAGACAAGAATCACTCACCTAGCATTTGATTCATTTTTACATACATAATATACTTCGGTAAGGGCTTAGTCCTTACAATACTTTATCGCTCTAGTGACTGGACTTACAAAGATCTTTCAGTGCTGAGTTCTGGTAACTTGAGTTTAACAAAAGCATGAACTTCTTGTGGGATGTGTACAGTAACTTGCATGACAGATGTTACCAGCATACTTGTAAGTGTAATCAAAAAGCAAATCAGCCAACATTAAAGCTTATAAACACTTTAAAATAGTTTAAAGATTTTTTCCTATTGCAAAACTTCACTAAGTAGTTTATTTTCTAAAAAGTCATAGAATGAACGTAGCCATCATCCAAAGTTCCTCTCCAATTATCAGTTTCAAAAATTAGAAAGAACACAATGTCTACTGCAGAGATGTCTGGACAAATTACTATATACTATTTCTTAAATCTTGGTAGGCAATAGGACAGTAATTAGGTATATCATTCCTGTAAGTGCTATTAATTTAAGACATATCTCAATCCATATTTTCCATTTCCTCTCCAAAGAAAAAAAAGAAAAACTACTGAAATATTTCTGGCTTCGTGTGAAAACCAGAGCCTAAACATTAAAGACTATTTCTGGAATCAATGAAAAGTAGCTTTACAATTGTATTTTGATATATTTGACCTGCCAAAAATATTTGAATGAAAATTGCACTATGGCCATAATTAACAGAATAAATTACTTTCATGGGTTTAGCCAAACCAGAAGGAAATGGCTACGGCTGGTGTAAGTCATAACACAGCATTTCCCACTGTGACACCAAGCTTAAAGAGAGAATGCAGACTATGCAAGTCACATTTTCTCTGTTCTTTGCATTTGGGTTGGAGGGATGCTAACGACTTCCAATAAATACACATGTTGTATTCCGGCAGTGGGGAACCTTGGAACCTTAGGTACATATTTTCAATTTTTCAGTCTACACACATATTCTTTTTTCTGGTTTGGGCTCCTGAAAATGACAGCTATCTTCTTTTCAGAAAGATGTTCTGAACCACAACCCAACCTACCTCTTGCCAGTGGATTCAATTTGTTCATATGGTGCCAGGATGAGAGCGACATAGCTGCAATGGTTGTGATGTTCTCAAAGTGCCCTGGCATGCGCAGCTCCCATTTGGAGGACGCCGAGACCAGAGAGAACACTCAGCCACAACGTTATTGTGGTACATTTACATAGCTCATATTATCCGGAAAGATAACGAAGGCATTTCACAAGTACTGGACACACACCACCACTGAAATGTTGCCAACCTTGCTCTCAAGGGTGGTGAACAAATATTACATGGTAGCCAGCAAACTCACTGGGGAAGGCAGTGTTTTGGCTACCACAGCAGCACTGACTATTTACTTGTGTAAGAACAAATAAAAGATGTCCAAACACAATCTTCCTCTAACATCTAGTCAGAATTCAAAAAGCACAGCAAATCACCCAAATCACCTACTGTAGAAAACCCAACATTTGAGTCACTGTTGGAGAATACAAAACCTTTTGGTCTTGGCAAGCCAAGGGTCTACAAACATTTTGTGATGCTCACTTTGGCCCAGGAAAAGTAAATATAATAAAACACAGTTTTGTCTGTTCTTTAAGAACATAAGCAGACTTCACTTGATACATCTACCTTCTGCCTGGTGAAAACGTCATTATGTCCCTTCCAACCCCTACTATTCTGTGATTCTGTGATTCTGTGACTTCCACTGCCCCATTACCTCCGGGTTTCCCTCAATGTACAGCTGCTATACATAATGAAGATCCATCCATGTTTGGGAGATAATATGGGTTTGCTTTTGAATCACTGAAGCTAATTATTACCTGACTGCATTTTTATGATTTATAACAGGGTAATAGTGAAAAAGCCAATTCTAGGCATACTGAGCCTAGAATCTGTGTCAAAAAAGTAGTATCCCTGAGAAGTCTACACCAGAAGTGGTCAGGCACTGGCACAGGTTGCCCAGAGGAGCTGTGGATGCCCCCTCCCTGGAAGTGTTCAAGGCCAGGTGGGACGGGGGTCTGAACAACTGGGTCTAGTGGAAGGTGTCCCTGCTCATGGCAGGGGGGTTGGAACCAGATGATTTTTAAGGTCCCTTCCAATCCGAACTGTTCTATGATTCTATGATAACCCTTCCTGGTAGTTCATAGCTTCCTTTCGGATCTATCAAGATAGCTTTTGCACTGGTGTTGGAAGAAATAGTGCAGATGGACGTAAAGTACTGCATTTCCACCCGTAATGCCTTGAACGAAACCAGAAGTTCAGCCTTCAAACCAGTCCTACCATATGGGTGCTTGACAAACGCTGAGATCACCACATTTGTAGAAAATGTTTAGGACATAAAAACAATGCCAGGAAAAAAAAACTATGCAAGAGAAAAAGATAGAAAAGGATATACCACTTTCTTCCGGTGTATGGAAAGGTATAGGCATGTTACCTGAACGAAGTAAGGCTCACAGTGGGGTGCATACAGCAGGCCCTGTTATTTCCAGGATGATGCACACTGTCTATCTGGATTTTACTGTGAAATATAACCAAGATGACGCGGTGAATGCCAGTTCATCAGGTAAACAGCAAAACAAGGAAACTTGGTTTTTTTCCCGGTACAGCTAATGATACCTTTGGATCCTGGAAAGCTGCAAAGCCTGCCGTCCTGTTTTTGGCTGGGACAGAGTTAACGTTCCTCCCAGCAGCTGCTGTGTTTTGGATTTAGTAGGAGAAAACTATTGATAACACTGATGTTTTTAGGTGTTGGTATGAAATCAAGGACTTCTTTCCAG
>Ga0181612_152013_pt1 | contig 25066 bp, 15 predicted proteins | sample HoacroProtozoa21_FD_119630 | JGI IMG/M metagenome (GOLD analysis project Ga0181612, IMG submission 119630) | Hoatzin crop microbial communities from Cojedes, Venezuel. Combined Assembly of Gp0051906, Gp0051904, Gp0051908
GCGGACGCCGGCGCTTGTTTCCCATTCCCGGTGGGGGTACGGGCCAGGGTTTTTGGGGGGGGGGGCAGTGAAGGGAAGCAGGCCCCGCCCTGGGCGGGAAGGGGGGAAAAAAAAAAAAAAAAAAAGGGAGGAACGTGGTTTGGTTGTTGGTTGGTTTTTAACTTTTGCCTTCTCTACCTCAGAAATTGTCGTAGACTGGCTGCAGGTATGACTGCTGGCACAGGGGGTAGGTAGGAGGCCATTGCAGAGGCGGGAGTGATTGAAATACGATGGCAAGGACAGGGCGTGCTTATCGCAGCTAAGAAAAGTCTTCAGAGGTAAAGCAGCCCAGCTGGCAGGTGCAAACTGCGGCCGCAGAAACTGTCACGGGAAGAGACAGGGAAAGAGGCAGATCAGCGTTCTGCTCTGTAACTTGCACTCTGGACCTGACAGACAGTCACAAAGGTCTGTTTGCCTTCGTCCCTCCCCTTTGGGAGTCACTGTAGCGACTAAAGGAGTGAAGCTGAGTTCCCCAGGACCCAGCCTTGTACTTGGAACTTCCAAATGAGCCCTGCAGCTCAAATCGAGGAATCTGTATGTACCGATCAAAGACTGGGGGTTTAGCGAAGCTGTGCAGTTTATGTATGTTTAGTATGTATGCAGTTTATGTTGAGTTTAGTATGGTTTGGTTTGTGTTATTTTCTTTAAAGTTTAACTTTGCAAAGTAAAAAAATTTGATGTGGATAGGTTTTAATGTAGCTGTGTGTTTGTATATCAGATTTAACGCAGGAGGAGGAAGCCAACCTGTATAAATAGTGTTTTGTTTGGTGCATGATTGGTGCATGCTGTTTTTCTTCTTCACCACACAGGTTAAACCAAAGCCACTGTTGCTGAAGTTGTTAAAGTTAGCTGGTGCAGAAAAGGACACTTTTACTATGAAGGAGGTGAGAGCTTTTAATCATTAAAGGTAGATTACAGTGAATACAGATAGATTGTTCTTTTGTTTTGGGTGGACTGGGGGGCAGTGTAGTTCACAGCTTACCTGGAAGATACTGAGACAAGGTATTGTTTTTATTCTCCTGCTGCCTTGTTAGGTGGTGTTCAGCAAGTTTCTCAAAATCTGAACAAAATTATCTGGTGGTCAGTAGAACAGCAGGGTACTCTGGGACTGATAGGTAAAAATCACAGCTCAAAGAGTTTTAGGCAAGCAAAGTGAGAAGAGCAAATCTCAGTGAGTTTAATGTGTTTTCTCTGAAACTTGAAACAACAGATCCTTGGTATTTAATATCTCTGTATGTCATTTATTTTACAGGTAATATTCTATCTTGGACAATATATTATGTCTAAACAATTGTATGATGAAAAACAGCAACATATTGTACACTGTGCAAATGATCTCCTGGGGGATTTATTTGGAGTAGCAAGCTTTTCAGTAAAAGAACACAGGTAAAACAGGATTCTTTTCTGAGAGTCTGGTTGTGGAATAATGGAGAACATAATGCGTATGGCCTTTTTAAACCCTTTGCATCTTCAGAGTTGGTAAGCTCTGTTTTATAATTACATGTAGCTAACTTGCAACATCTCTTTCTTTATCCCCATCGAAGGAGACTATATTCAATGATTTCCAGAAATCTGATAGCAATCAATCAACAAGGTAAGCTAGTTTGGGAGGACCTTTTCTTTTGGGATATAGTAATAGGAGAAAGAGAACTTACGTGAATGCATCTTGCATGTAGTGATCAGATAACATCGATCTCTCCATAATTAGCTATTTGGCTTTACACACTACCGTCCAGAGTGATCACAAATAGTAAATCAGAGCAAACACTCTGTGTTTTGGGGGAGAAAAAAAATCTGAACAGCATTTGGGTAATTTTGTCAGACTGGAACCAGAACAAGCACAATCGGAGCCCACAAATAGGGCTAAATTTAAAAAGTAGTCATTTGCTTGTTTTTCTTATAGATAAAGCTCTCAACAACATAAAGTTTTAATATCAAAAATCAGCTTCTTGAACTTACCAGCAGTGAAGTCAGGGCAAATGCTTTTTATTCTTTCTATTAGTGTTCTGTTTTAATTTTCAAAACTGAATGCGGTGTACATTTAGAACTGGTCACCCTCAGCTACGCTGAGTCCTCTTTTAAAAGGTCAGCGTACTTAAAAAAGTAGCTTTGTGATAACTTTGTGGATAGCCATTCCATAAATGGAGAATTGTTACATACAGTCACCTTTCCTGCAATGTAAAATTGCTCAATATAGCTGTAATTTTTGACTAATAAAAGGATGAGTTAAACAATGGAAGCCGTTTTGTAAATTGACTGCTGAATCCGTATTAAGATGTCCTTTGTTTCTGATTTTTTTCTGAAGGCAAATGTTCATCTGCTGAAGATGGGGAACTTGCTCTCTTTTATTGTCCCTTATTGTTATGCTTGAAAACTTAAAGGATCTCAAATTCTTTTATTGAAAGATAATTTATTAATTCAGGGTCTGTCTGGTAGTAAACCTATATAATTCACAAGTTATTTTTTTCTTCTGTTTATTGTCTTTTTAATTTGGTGTTCCCGTAAGATTGTAGTCTCTTGACTGGGTAACGAACTCTGTTTGTGAAACAAGATGATAGCTGGTAAAATATACTTTAGAGAGGAAGAAGTGTAAAATATTTACTGCCTGTATTCTTTCATATCTGCAGAATCCCAGCTAATGCACAGCCTTCATTTGAAGGCATTTATAATAAAATTCTGAGCTACTTTGTTACCGACATTTCTTCTTCTTCCCCACTTCACTAATGCATCAGGGAAAGTGTTGCACACACCTGAACAGCAAAGGGATGGGGTTGTTTTTTCTGTTGTTGTAAAATGTCTGGCTTTGAAGTTCTGTTTAGAAGTTACTTTGTAAATGCTGTGTGCAGTTAACTTCCCTCCCTTGCTTTGTTCCACTGATGTTTTTGAGCCTGAAATTGATGACTTTTGCTGTGCTGTATTACGGTTTTTGTTCTGGTTTGGTTTCAGACTCCGGGGTTGCTGACACACCTGAGGAGGATGCCAGATTTCAGCTTGAAGAAGAAAATGTTCTTAAGGTGATTTTTTGATTTTTTTTTTATTTTTTTTTTTAAATAAATGTTCCGAGATGTGAATTTGATTCAGTTTTGCATGATAGTGTCAATGGTTTAGGTGCGAATAGTTGATTCTAGCCTTTTACCTCATATTCATGCTCAGACTTACTCAGTGTTTCTTTTAACCAGGAATCTATGCAAGAGTTAGAAGAGAAGCAGGCTTCATCAAATGTGACTTCCCGACCAACTGCATCCTCTAGGAGGAGAACACACAGTGAATCTGGTATGTGCAGATTTATGATGCAGAGTTTTCAGTAGTGTGGCCACTTAGGAAGGAAAAAAAAGTACATTCTGTTGCCTTACTGACTTTGAAAGGTGCTGACAAATACTATTCATGTTTCTCTGCTTGTCTAAACCAAAATGTTCCATCTGGAAGAAAGACACGATTACTTGCATTGCTCCAGTGTCATGTTGCAGTTTGGGTCTCTAGAACTGTTAGTAAGGTGATGGAATAACTTGCTCCACAGATCTGTTAAACTTGTTCACATCAGCAGGACTTAATCAGTTGCGCTATCTTCATGATGAGAACACTTTTGTTTATAACAGACTGATGTAGTCAAATTCATTTCAGTTCCCTCTGTAGACAGCCACAAAATTTTACACGTTGTTTGATCTGTGAAACCAGTTTTCATTGGATTTCAGTTGGTGGCAGACATCAAAGGTCTGGTAGTACTATGGGATGATTTTGGGTGTGTTTAGGTACCTGACCATTCATGAAGCTCTATTTAAAATATCTGGTGATTTAAGGATCACATTTGTCTCCTCTTTCTCTTTGTGGTTATTCAGTAATCACTGGCAAATATGTTTTCAAAATGTGGAATGTTTCTTCCAGTAATTGACGAATAACAAGCTGGTTGGCATAAAGCTGAATAAGTTTCTCAATGGAAGTGTTCTCTACAGTTCTGCTTAAATACTGTTCTGTGGAATTGCTTACATTAGTTTGTTCCATCACTCGCTTCTGTCACCTCATGACTTGGTGGTTGTAATTACCTGGGCAGCGATAGCCTTCTGTCGCTGCATAGAACTTCTTTTTGTCAGTTGCTCTGGAATGGTTTTCAGTTCCTCAGCTTTTGTGTAGTATTTTTTTTTTTTGTGTTCATCGTAGGCCACTGTTATATTAGTCAGTCCAAAAACTGTGCTGTGTTGCTGAGCGGTTTGCACTAAATTAAAAGAACGTTTTAATGTTGTAACAAAAACTGATGAAAGGATGGAAAGTCTCAGTTAAGCATCATAACCTGTAATATTTAGGCATGACCCAGAACACATAAGGTCCTGTGTTGTGCTTACTTATTGTAGGTTTGATTATTAACTGTTGTCTTTGCATCTGTTTATTAGTTTGTTACAACCTTAAATGTTCTTTTAATATAGTGTTTTTATATACACTTTTTTTCTAATTTATAGGAAATCTTCCTTTTAAACCACTATTCTTGTTAAATTGGGATGGTAGCGGCTCCTTTGGAGCCGCTCATATAGTGTATAGAAACCTTGTGGTGATAACAGTATCAGTACAGCATGGAGCCATGACAACTAAATGAGGACAACGATGGACAGGAGCAACCCTTGGGCCTGGGGGCACCAAATTTGGTGGGGCTCTCAGGGCGGAAAAAGAAAAGAGAGGGGCTGAGCCAAGAAGCACCAAGGGAAAGTAAGAGAAGTCTCAAAGTATGTACAAGTGTTTTGTTCTCTTTTCTTATACAATGAAAGATTCAAGACTTGAAGACTTGTGGATTGTCAGGGTGTGTTTTGCAAGGCAAGGGAGAAGCTGGGCAATAGCGGGTGGGTGCAGAAGGCACCTGTAGGGGGGCAGCAGGCTCGTTCTGAGGTCTGTTGAACCAAGTTGTCAGGCCTCTTGGGCAGTTGTCACTCCGCTGTGCTTAACATACTGACTTTGCGACCTCTTTTTTAATAAAATAATTTCTTACCAAACACTCTAAAAGTCAGTGGAGCTGAATTTTGACTTGCCTACCCCTAAAAAGCTATCACCCTACTCTTTATGCCACTGTAGGTGGTTGTTTCAAAACATCATGTATTTAAAAAGCATTGTCTTTTTGCCTTCAAACCAAGCGTATTTAATAAGCACAGCTTAAAGAAGTGCTTTCAGAGCTGATTTTCACATGGTATGCCTTTTTAAGATTTTCTGGCTAGTGTGTGCTGGAAGTCACAACGGTTTGTTGCAAAAATCCTGCGAAGTAAATAGTTACATATAGTGCAACTATTAACCGATAAATTTGTTGAGGTATCTGAAACTTGAACCTGAATCTTGCCTAGCATGAGGTCCTTGCACTGATGTGACATGGGGGCTGGTTGCTCTGTGTCCCTGCAAATTCTGGGATGGACTGAGCAGCCCTCTGAAAGTGTCTTTCTGTCTACTGACTGTAGAGGGAGCTAGGACAATTAAGGTCCCAACTATATTCCTTAAAACTAGAAAGGATTTAGTGTGTCATGTGTGGAGTAAAAATGCTTCCGCTTCCAAATTTGGAATTTTCCTGCATGTGGAGACTGCCATTTACAAGCTGTACTGATGGGATAAGTGGGGAAAGACAGCCCCTGAAATACTGGTTTCGGGAATGTTTCACACTTTCCGTATTTCTCAGTGTTACTGTGTCTTTTTTAAGTAAGTTTTTGGTGCCTTTACTTTTTTCCCTTGTAAAATAATTATTTGTTCTAAAATTCTCATATAAGTAAATTATGTTTTAAACTTCTGTTAAGAATATTCAAAACTGAACATTGTATAGATGTTTTTGGAGTAATAAAAATATTTGAATGTGCCCAGAAGAAAATTCTTCAGATGATCTGCATAGCGACAGAAGAAAACGACACAAGTCTGACAGCATTTCGTTGACGTTTGATGAAAGTCTCTCATGGTGTGTAGTCAGTGGTCTGTGCCGTGAAAGAAGCAATAGCAGCGATTCGACAGATTCTCTTTCCATTCCTGTAAGTCAAAATATGTATTTTGGGGGTACAGATTTTTGCAGATACCACAAGTACCGATGTACATCTTAAAATGTCATGTGCTTAGTTAAGGGCAGCAGTGCCTGCAGTGGTGTCTGAGAAGAGAAAAGGGGCTGAGAGTAAAGTTGGTGTGTGGGTGGAGTGGTGTCTTTCATAGATCTGCTGACAAGCTGAAGTGAATTTTTTTAAAGTGCTATCTCTGAATATTCTGTAAAAAACAGATTCTTACTGCTTGGGACAGTATTGAAAAAATACCAGATGTATTTTGTGTTTTAAAACAAGCATTTCTTAGAAAGCTAAGGGAAGAAAAACAGTCAGAGACATTCCATAATTCAGAATAGTTGGTACTTCTGGGCGTCTGATAGTTGCAGTACAGCTTCGGTAACTTTCCGGAGTCGTGCCCTGGTGATACGCTGTATTCGTGTATTCGTTTTTTATTGTTGCTTTCAGCGAACACTGAAGCAAATTATCTGTCATTAGGTTAAGTCATGAAGGCCTAGACTAACAGTTATGTGCTGTATTCTGAATTGACAGCACTAATACTGTATAAAATAGCAAGAGTGAAGATAGTTGTTTAGCCACTGTCTCAAATTAAGGTTAACCAAGTTTGTGAGAATAGAGAATGTGATGACATGCAGCCAAAAGACAGCAACTTCTTGCATCTCTTCTTTCACCTTTTAGGAGAGCCTTTGTAGAAGAGCTGCAGTCAACCTACAGCCTCTTTTTACAGAGCTGACAAAAGGCTTTCAGATGTAACCTTATTTTTACCTACCTATAATTTGTTTGTCTTGTAAAAGATGTTCTGTCTAATAGCAGCTGATCTCATTTCTTCCATAGCTAATTAAATCAAGTAGTTTGGTTCTGTCTTACAAGCTATCTTAACAGTAATGGGTATGGATGAGGAGTAGTGATATTGAATTTCTTTCTGTTTTTTACAGGATCTCGATGCCAGTTCATTAAGCGAAAACTCAGATTGGTTTGACCACAGTTCTGTTTCAGACCAGTTCAGTGTAGAGTTTGAAGTTGAGTCTATTTATTCAGAAGATTATAGCCATAATGAAGAAGGGCAGGAGCTCACAGATGAAGATGATGAGGTAGATATTTGTTTCGTTTGTTTTGTTGTTTGGTTTTTTTTTTTTTGATTGGGGACAGTGAAAGGGGGAAGGAAACCTACAGGAATACTTCATGTTGAGATTCCAACAAGAAGAAGTAACTCTTCAGGTTTATTTCAGGACTGCGTGTGCTATGTGACAAACCGCACCCAGTTGTTAACTAAATGGAATGACATGCCTGTGCAGTTGGGTCACCAGTACACACCCAGCAGGCAGTAACCGTAACGGTGCTAAGGCTTCCTGTGGGCTCTGAAACAGCCTCTCAGCAGTCTGCAAAAGTCTGTTTAACTTCACACAGTAGCTGTTGGAGTCTGACAGCATGTCTACTTGAGTCTACTCCTACATTTTTAATTACAGAAGTATGTGTTGAGCTTTGACAACACTCTTAATAGTGAATGAAAACTTACATGGTAATTCTTTGCAAAGGGATATATCTGAATCATTTGCCTTCATGAATATAAATGTTTCATAGAGATGCTAAAATGCAATTTTAGAAATTTTCACTAGGAGGCAAGAGGACAGTAAAGTTGTGATTACCATCATTTTCAAGAGTTCTAGATATCTGGAATGTCAGGAATGAAGTGGGATATTATTTTTTCTCTGGGTTGGTTTTCTGTTACTTCAAAGAGGTGAATCAGCTCGTGGCAAGATTGGTGAAGTACCACAGGCAGAATTTGCCAGGGATGTGCATGGTTGTGGTACTTGAAGGGCTGTGTGGGACTGAGTATACTGGTGTACACGGGGTTACAGTGCTGTGGAGCTGTGCCCTGAGGAGCTGTGCCTTGAGGTAAGACGGTGATTTGGAGGAAGAGGGGATCAGGATACGGAGATATGCCCCTGCCCCCAGCAGCAGAGTTGAGAATTCCAGCATGGTTGAGGTTGGAAGGGGCCTCTGGAGGTCATCTTCCCCCCCCCCCGCCCCTCTACCCAGGCTCAAGCAGAGCTGGTTGCCCAGGGCTGCGTCCACACAACGACTTTTGAACATCTCCAAGGATGGAGACTCCACAGTGCCAGTGCTCGGTCACCATCACAGTAAAAAAGTGTCACCTGATGTTCAGACAGAACCTGCTGTGTTTTAATTTGTGCCGGTTGCCTCTTGTCGTGTCACTGGACACCAGTGAAAGAGCCTGGCTCTGTCTGCTTTACGCCCCCCCCTTCAGGTATTTATATAAATTGATAAGATCCCCCATGAGCTTTCTCTTCTCAAGGCTGAACAGTCCCTGCTCTCTCAGCCTTTCCTTATGCGAGAGCTCTTCCAGTCTCCTAATCCTGGTGGCACTCCGCTGGACTCTCTCCAGTAGCTCCGTATCTCGCAGAGCTGGACACAGCGGTCCAGGTGTGGCCTCACCAGCACTGAGCGGAGGGGAAGGGTCGCCTCTGTTCCAGAAAGCGGCGCCTGCTGTCTGTGTAGTCTACGTTGTTCTTCAGGCTGCGTGTTCCAAGTGAGAACAGAATTCTTTTCCCCAAAACCAGTCATCAGAGTTTGTGGAGTTGGTTGCTGACATAAATTAACGTATATGCACTACTTATTACATTTGTTCAAGTCTTATCAGAAAGTCTGCCAGATTCCCAGTCTATCAGATTTTTAATTGATTGCCAAAAACCGGTTACATCAATACTTTCTTTTTATTTTAAACCAGGTGTATCAGCTGACTATTTACCAGGATGAAGACAGTGATGCTGATTCATTTGATGAAGATCCAGAGATTTCTCTAGCTGTGAGTAAAACTTGACCGGCAAAGTATCATAAATTGGGTGAACTGACAGAGTAGACCAAGGAATAGAGATTAATTCTGTTGTTACCAGTGATCTGTTTGTTTTTGATTTTTTTTTTTTAATTGACTTTTTTTTGTATGCTTGAAGATTCTGAGACAATATTTTAATTACTGAAGGTGTGGCTATTAAGGAACCTTGATATTTAAAAAAATATGTAAAAATTAGTAAGCTTCCTAATACATTAAAAAAAATACAAAGTTACAGTTTCACTGCCTTAGTGGAAGGAAGTTATTTGGAGCCTAAATCTGACTTTTTGCACAAAATGCAAAAAAAATCCCACCAAACCTTAGTCATGTATACTTAAAAATCTCTTCATATAAATCATAATACCTGGTTTTATTGTCCAACCTGATTAAAGTAATCTGTAACATACAGATGTGAAGGCAAACCTGTTTTCACAACAGCACTGTAAAATTAATATATTTTGAGGCTTTTTCGAAATTCTGTGAGACCATTCTTGAGGTGTGGGAATAAATTCAGGGGTCTGAGGCAAAGTATGTAGACATATGTGAAAAAACCACACCCCATAATTAAAAAGCAGTGTATCTTTTTATTTATACTTGCTTTTCACAGTTGAAGCTTGAACAAAGCTGTTGTCCAAAACTGTCTGAAATCTTGCGGTCCCTTGACGGTCTGTGGGACAGAGGGACCTTACCAAGTGTGTAAAACACGGGGCTAGGCAGCATCTGAAAACAGAGCACTGCTTATGTCTGGGAAGAGACGTCTGTACTACAGTTTTTTAGGAATTAAAATTTGTCTCCTAAGCTTTTGATGTCACTGATGTTATTCAGGATTCAAACAAAAAAAGCGCTTTGAGTATTACTAAATGAAGTTTTGGGTTGGTTTTTGGTTTTAGTCCTCCAGTGGCTGCGTTATTTCTAAGAGGGGTCTTTCTTCTTAAAAACTAAGTGTAATTTTAATGAGATAGTGGCTTATTTTCAGTGTGGCGTGTGGGGTAACCTCTGAGACGGAGATGCAGTCTTTGGTTTTGTTTTGTTTTAAATGAAACGGCCGATGTTGTCTGCTCTGTAACAGCTCGCTGTGCCAGAGTGCCCTCACCCGGCCGTGTCGCGTCCCAGCAGCGTAGCGTCCTCCCGGGGAAATGTCCCTTCCGTTTCAGAAGGCTGTTGTTGAAAATAATGGGAATGGTGACAGAATGGTTTATAATAACCATAATTAGAAAGAAGTTTTTCATGAGGTTCTCTGAGGACTTTTGTGGTCTGGTTTCTTCAGCTTTGTATAAGAAATAGTAAATCATTATTGTTCTACCTCGATTTTTATTTCACAAATCTACTGCAGAAAGAAGGAAGATCAGAGTCTTTTTAAAAGCAAGACTGTGTTAATCTAGAACCGTAAAATGAGGCTAAACACTGAATGGAATTTTTAAATTATAAACAAGTCAGTAGCTCAAGATAATTATTTTTTGGCAGTAATAAATTGTTTATAATCTCTGAATACTTCAGTTGTAAGCATTCCAAGTAGCTTAAGCTGTTCTAACCTTTAATTCACTAAAGGATTATTGGAAGTGTCCTGAATGTAGCGAAATGAATCCTCCGCTTCCGCGGCACTGCCACCGATGCTGGGCCCTTCGTGAGGACTGGCTTCCGGATGAAAAGAGTGATAAACTGGTAAAGAGCAAGCTAGAAAGTTCCTTCCCCCTAGAGTCTGAAGAAGGTTTTGATGTTCCTGACTGCAAGAAAGTGAAAATGACTGAAGATAAAGAACCAGCTGTAGAGGAGAATGAGGACAAAGCAGTACAAATTTCCGAGTCCCAGGAAAGTGAAGACTATTCTCAGCCCTCGACGTCGAGCAGCGTGTTTTGCAGCAGTCAGGAGGACTATAAGGAACTGGAGAAGAGAGAAATGCAAGACAAAGAGGAAAGCGTGGAATCCGGCCTGCCCGTTACCAGCATAGAGCCCTGCGTCATCTGTCAGAGCAGACCTAAAAATGGCTGCATAGTGCATGGCAAGACAGGACACCTCATGTCGTGTTTCACCTGCGCCAGAAAACTTAAGAAGAGGAACAAACCCTGCCCGGTGTGCAGACAGCCCATACAAATGATTGTGCTAACTTACTTTAGTTAGGTGGATGCTGACTGGAAAGCTGCAAAAGGAGCTTCATATATGAACTGGTTACGAGAGTAAGAACCTATTTTTGTACGTGTATTTTAAATCCCTCTCAATAGAAATAACTAATTCCTGTAAACTACCCGCCTTTCCAAGTGCTTTATGTTCCATACAGGTTAGTGACATTTGTTGTACTGGATTAAATACACACATTAAAAACCCAAATTCAATGATTACGAGAGGAGAGACGTGGTGAAGAGTTCGTTAATGTGAGTTCCTCCTCTTAAGATAGAACATCCTCCAGATTCCAGTATCTGTTGCCTTGGTCAGAACCCTATGAATAACTTAATAAAATAAAGAAATAGCATATTGTCTCCCTCATTCCCAAAACTTAAATTCCTCCAAGTAACCAATTGTGGGGGAGATCTTACTGAAGTGGGGCAAGATGCGCTAGAAAACCATTTAAGGTTTTGGAAATAGAAGAGGGTAGGTGCTGTGTGTCTTTAGGTTTTGTAGTGTGCGTTGTAGACTTCAGGGCTGCGTGCCCCGAGAAGTCACTGGTCCAAGTTCAGTCTGAAAGTTCTCTCTCAAACATCCTGAGAACCTGGCTTTTAAAATGCTTTGTGGGTATTTTAGCAGCGTGAGAAAAGACTTGAGCAGGCACCATAAATGAAGGAGATACTATGCAATACCAGGGCAGGCAATATTAAGAGGACAAACCTGTTCTTTTTCTGCACTTGCAGCAGTATAGCATGCAGCTTGATCACGACATAGCAAGGGGAAAAAAAGTCCACCTCCATCTGCAGAAACAAATAACCTGTGTAGTTCACATTGACGTTCTTTAAATTCAGTGCTCTTTCCAGCTTAACCCTGTTTGTATCGCGAGAATTCTGAAAAGGTGTTGCAAGCTGTTTGGCCAACTCAAAACTGGTCTCATCGGACCTGTCCGTCGCTGCTTTTGGCTCTTGTCTCCTCACTGCACTTTGTCAAAAACTGCATGGAACTTACTAGTTCTTTTATTAAGGAGCCTACGGACTGGCTCAGTTCCGTGGTGCGTTCAGAATAGGTAATGTGAGTATATTTTTGGAAGCTAAGGTATCTTCAGGGTGTAGTGGGATTACTCACCTGAGCTGTTTTTCAGATGGAGAGTTTCTTTCCCAGTGGGTTGTATTTATTCCTGTGGAAAACCAGATTACAAGAGGAATGGTATGTTTTTAGCAACTTCTAATTTTACCGGTAGTTGCGGATCATCTGCTCAATAAGGAATGGCAAGGAAGGAGTTTCGGCGTCAGGAGTGCCGAGAACGGAGACGTAGCCTAAATGCAGGAGTCGGGCCGTGTTACCGCCCTGCAGGCCAAGGTGACACAGCTGGCTTCGCACCACCAGGACAGCGCTGCTGGCACCGGGAGTTTCACTGCTGTGATTACCTTCTGTCAGAGCTGAAATGCGTCCTCGTTCTGGCACAAAGAGTCTGCAGGCACCTGGGATACAAGGAAGAACCTAGGAAAAGGGGACAGAGCTGTGCGGGAGAGACTCGGGAAACCCTTGGCTGTTACCTGCCTGCAGAGAAGTGCCTTCGTGGGTAAAGACTGAGTTGCCAGCAGCAGTCGTGTTTTGTTTGTACATTACACCACAGTGTAATGTCTCCGTCCCAGGAGAGCAGCTGCTCTTGCCTTGTTCCTGCTGGGACAAACCGTGCCGTCCCACTCTTGGCATTCTCTCTGCTCACCTCCATGATCTCCCTATTTAAAAAAAAATAATTCAGCTCTCAAAAAGGCGGGCGGGGTCAGAGCGATGATCCTCGCTGTTCCCAGTCACTCAGCTGGGGCACTTCTCTGCAGAAACAATTTCAGCTCCCAGGAATGCTTTCTGCTTTGGCAAAAGACAGAGCGAGAGCGTACAGCACAGTGAATTCTCCCTTTTATGACCTGAAACCGTCCTTCCCTCGCCTGTCCTCTGTTGGGGAGAAGAGCCCTGGAAATCCCCTCCGCTACCTACAGCCCCGAGGAAAGGGGCGATCTGATCTCTGTGTCTATGGCCAGACTGCTCTGCCGGAGTGGATCTTTGTTTTGAATGACATTTTCTGGCTTAATGCTATTCTTAATAACTTCTGGTGATCTGTTTGGTTCCCCCCCGGCAGCGCATGCCGTACAGATGAGGGAGTGATGAGCACTGGTGTCTGTTCCAGTTCCTGCAGGAGATGCCTGGGGCCTGGGCTGTGTGCGGACGTGGTGCTGCGGCCCTGGCGGGGACGGGACTTCGGTCCCGAAGGCTGAAATCCTCGGGTCGTGCTGGCTGAGCGGCGGCCGGCCTGGTGTTTATCGCCAGTTTGTTCCAGCCTTGGGCAGCGGCACAGAAGTGGACGATTGTTCCTGCTTGGTGAGGTCTTGTGAGATCCTTATTTAGTATCGTACACATTTTAATCTTTAATTTATTGCAGTTTGTAAATATTCTTGTGCTTACAGTTAGCTTTTTGAGCTTTAATTTATTGAATTAGTCTGTTGGTACATGTGTAGATACATAAATATGTGTACTTAGTAAATCAAGGTCACAGGAAAAGTACTTAAGAAATTGTAGCATTAAAATAAAGAGAAGTATTCAGATTCTATTCAGGGTAAGAGGGGCATAGGAATGTTTATGGCTTTGTTTTAATTTTTCCTGCCCTTAAAACAACTTCTGTGCTGAACCTGAACAGCGTTTATTAAATAGAGGTGGAGGCTGGTGCAACGTTAGCAGAGCGAACATATTTTGATGGTGTTTGCTTTCCTTTGGAATGCCTTTGCACCTCCGAGTGCAGCCGGGAAGCTGGCCGAGGGCTGCGTTGTGCTGCTGGCGTCGGAGGTGATGGTCTGGAAGGCACAGTGAGGTGGCGGGAGGTTTCAAGGCTCGTTTGCAACGGGTGGTAATTGCTTTCGCCTTTGAACGTGTGTGCAGGGGAACTAAAGGGATGGCCAGATGCTGGCAAAATGTGGCAGTAAATAATTTTTAATAATTGTCTTAGTCTGTTCCTTTGTGCACCTAAGGTATGCGATAGTTGTGCACAAATGCTACAGGAACTCACATTTGTTCTTTTTTATAAAGTACAGTAAACCCACTTTTTGATTAAATACAGCCTTTTCACTGTGTAGCTATTTATTAGTATTGAAATTCAGCTCTTGACCCAAGGAGACGAAGTGCACAGTGAAGTACTCAAGGCAGATGGCAGAACCACTTTGTTGCGGTGCCTGACACTTCCCAAAAAGGCTGGAAGCGCTGAATGTTAAAATGTGTGAGAAGCTGCAATAGTGCCTCTTCACGTAACATTTGTTAGTTGTGGAGTCTGTGGCTTTTGTCCTTTGAAAAACTTGCGCAGCTGGAACAGAAGTAGCTGGACTGCTGGTTGTTCACGCCGCAAAGATTGCGCTTCCTGTAGAGCAGCACCCGGTGACCGCTGGTCGTTAGCGTTACTAACGAGCGCATGGAAGGAGCGCAGGGGGCTGTGGTGCCGCTTCAGTTGCCAGGCTGGTTGGGAGAGGGTGAAGGGGCTGCAAAACTTCAGCTGATGGAAAGCGTTAGATTTCTCCCAACAGCGGGGTACGATTTTATCCCCAAGTTCTGCTGGCTGTAAATTTGTTGCCCTCTCTGAGAATGTCTGTGTGGGCGTGAAGGCAGATTTTTTTCCCCTGAAAGACTAACAGGAGGGAAAAACAATTCCTCATTCTTACAGAAAGTGTGAACAAGAACATTTGTTTCAGAAAATTCTGTTCTTACAAAAGAGAGATTAGAAAATGATTAGAAGCATAATGAAACCAAATAATCTGAAATTAATAAGTGAGATTAGTACAGGGGTGAAGAACCTCTCTTCCCCATCTTAATCAAGCTGCTGCTGTGTTAGGGCACGGCTTCAGCAGTAAGAGTCTGTGATTTTAAAGCAGTTAAATTATTCAGCGTGCTAACCTGCCAGGCGTACGGTGGGGCGGTGGTTGTCCCAGGCAGGTGGTGCATTCTGTTGTGCGATGCTCAGCCCAACGGGGCGGGCGCTGCTGTGGTGCTTCCCTTGGGGAAGGAGCGCTGTTGCCCAGGCGCAGGGGATGGGAACGGGTGGAAGGCAGCGTCCATACCTGCTCGCAGCCCTGCTCCTGTGCTCCTTGGCTTTGAGCGTTGGCAGGGTCACCCATGCGCTTCACAAAGCACGTGACGTGGCGTGGTTGTGCTCTTGGTGCGTGGCCCCTGCACTGCTGTACGTCCGGCTCCAGCCGCCCATGCATCACTGCAGCATCGGCGCTGGCAGCTGGCAGGCGCGTGCCTGCTCCGGGGTGATTACCTGCCCGACCAGCCGAGCTTTTCCAGCTCATCTGTACCTCAAAGCCTTGAGTCACTTGTCCTGTAAAGGTTGCACAAGCAACGTAGAGCGAAAAACCCAAAGACCCCCCTGGAAACCTGGGCTTACGTATCTTCTAACAATGGATTGCACTTACCGAATGTGAAAAATCGTTGCTTTTCACTAGTGTGTGCTTTGATTTAGCACAGGTGCACTGAAAGCTTCACCTGAATGCCCCTCTGTAGTGTGTGTGTGTGTGTATATATATATGTTCTACATGTAAAATTTGTTGGCGATACTTAAAAAAGTATTGTCTCCCCTTTGAGTAGATGTTGCTTGAACTTAACAGCCCGCCTTGCAAAGGACAGTTCTTGGTTTTGAGCTCAATTAATGGCCGCCAACGCAAGGATTACGTAACACCTAAAATACCAAATCGCTTTTCCAGAAGCGGAGTCTGTCTTTGTTTGCTGGCTCCCCGCAGCTGGAAGGCCACTTACACAGGCTGGGCTGGAGTGAATTTAAGTAACCGTGCAGTTCTGCCACTGCTTCTAGCTGGTCACACTTTCAAGACCTTGTCGTGGTGGTGTGTACCTTCTCGATACCCCGACAGAACCCAGGTACCCACTCGGATTGCACAGCACGGAGATCCATTTATCAGGAGAATTTTCTTGTGTATTGTGTTTGTCTTTTGATTTTCAGTTTTTCCTTTTCTGAGGAAACTAAATAGTATGTTCCATTTAAAAGCTTTAAATAAAGATTGTTTATATACTCCTTGGTTATCTCTTTTTTTTTTTTTTCTTGCCAACGAGTTGGTTAGAAGTTCTGTTGCTTGGTGCTCGCACAGATTTTCAGTTCTGTGAACTGGCGGGCTGGTTCTTCCTGCCCTCCCTCAGCTGCTGGCCCACAGGCTTCTCCCCATCCCATGCTCGGGAGGATTCTGAACGCAGGTGGTCTCTGGCCCTTCTTGCTGTGCCAGAGGAGGGATCAGTGGATAACCATTGACTCCTCTGACCGGTACACAATCCACAGCAGCTCAGGGGGCAGAAAAGGCACAACATGGATATGGTGAAAACATTCAAAAACCAGTATCTTGCCCAGGCAGCCCTCATCTTCCTCTGGCACGCAGAGCATGGCAGGTGCCTGGGCTCCACAGCCCCACTGGCAGGGCTCAGTGCAGCAGGCAGGAGCACGGGCTCTGTAAAGCTGTTTGGAAAGGCATCAAAAGATTAACTGCTTCAGAGGGCCCTGACGATGGCTTGCTTGCAGCACAGCCCGGCCGTCGCTGACAGCGGCTGCTCCTTGCACCTGCCGTGTGGTAACAGGGCTGGGAAACAAGCTAAGGCCAGTGCTAAAGCTATTCGGGCGTAAAAGTCCTGAGCTGTATGCAGTTGCATGCCCTGCCCAATTCAGTAAAAAAAGGGATGACAATGGCAAAAAGCTGCCGGTGACTGTCTTGGGGACACCATTGGCAGGGACCTCGGGTGCTCCCTGTTGCCTGACAGCGCAGATGACCATCCAGCGGCGGTGCCGCAGCCCCTCGGCGCACGCCTACGCTTCCTTTCCATCGCCTTCTCCTGCCACATCTCTGCGTTACTGGTCTCTACCTCACGTCAGCCCTGAGCGGTCTCATCTGTCCAGGTAAGAAAGCGCAAACGTCACAATGCCATTCCTCACGTGTAGCAGTGGCTTTATTACGAGAAATTAAGCTAATTGCTTACAGTTGTGTGGCCTGTGAGCTGTTGGTTCCAGGAGGAACCTGAGCTTGTGTGGAACATTTGCTTTACAATCCTACACTTCTTTGAACTCAGGCAAATTCTTCAGAATGTATTTGTGCTTTCTGCGTCAAAACTCTACGGTTGTCTCCACAGGCCGTACAGTATTTCTTTAGAGTAAAATATTTATGTAGAAAAATACAATAGTCTGTTATAATTGAAGTAAATCATTTGATTGTCGAGCCAGTATTTTACAAAAATACAATAAACATGATTGTAAATCTGAGAATTTTGTTTATAAAAACATATATTCTTTTGCATGTACAATTCCTTGCCTGAAAAGCCACGTTTGTGCAGGAAGATTTGGCCTCGCCGTCTCAGGTCGTTCCTGACTTTATTTGAAAATCACAAGCATAACGGTCATGAAAACCAAGATGTGCAGAGTTGGTTTTACTGCAGCTGAGGCCTGTTCGAGCTCCTGGTAGAGGGGAGTTTTGGGACATGAACCAGCTCTTGATCCGATGGAGACTTCTGAGAAGGAGAAGTCGTATTTCAAAGCACTGAAGTTACCAGTATTGTCAGGTATTTCCAGCATCTTCAGCATCGATTTAAACCCTGGTACAGTAGCCTAGGAGCAAAGAGGAAAGCTTTCTTATTTGGGCTGGAATGTTGAGTTCGGCTGTGAAATAATCATTATCTAATGTGCTTATTTACACTTTCAGGGTTTAGGAAAAAGTGTTCTAAACAGAAGTTTGAGAACACAGAATGAGAAAAGAGTAAAGTTCTCACAGTACAGCAGTAAGACCAACACCTCCCAAAACTGAGCCAGAAACAGTAGCAGAGTGTTTGTTTATAGTGGAGGGGAGGGCACCACACACTGTGCAGGAGAGGGAACCCACAAGCCGGTGGCTGGCGGGACGCAGAGCCCACGCGGCATCGATGGCGTCTCGCGCCGGCTCCTGCCCCCTCCCCAGGGAAGCCCCTTCCACCCCGGGATGTAGCTGTCACCGATGGCGGTGTCAACCCACAGCTGCCGGGTCTCAGCCTCCACCTCTCACCCTCCTCGAGCTCTGCGGTTTGTTTCGGACGCCTCAAGCCGCTGTGACCATGGTCCAGACACTCGTCCCAGCCCCACCAGTGCTTATCTCCAGACATCCTGGGGACTCGTGATCCTACTGTACCAAACATCAGACTTTCTGCTAACTCGTGTTTTAAGACACTGTTTTCTTTTAAATCTGCTAAAGGCTCTTTACAGCTGCTGTATATAACTTGAGCAAGTTCAGCTCATTTGTCTGCAAGGACGCAGCCTCGCCACGCTCAGGAACTCAACGCAGTTCCACACAATAACGTAGTAAGGCCGCACGCTTACATTGATCACATACGTCCCGGGCAACAGGAGAAGAAAGTACTCCCCTTGCTCATTTGTTCTGTAGGGGCAGATGTGACGCCTTCCTTCGGCTTCCACAATGGCATTGGGAATAGGATTCCCGTTCTGATCAGTAACTTGACCCTTGACACCTATGACAAATGGAGAGGAGAGAAGGATCACAACCCGTAGCTGTGGCGAGGCGCCTCCTCCGAGAGAGCCGGGCTGGTTGGTGCTGGATGCACTCAAAGGCCATTTCACTGACTGGAAGCACAGCTAATAATACCACTGGTCACTTCCAGCTTACTGAGGGGATTTAAAATAAATAATAGAAAATCCTTTGTTGTTGTTAATAGTTTACCCTCACATTAAGTTAGAAAGCAGCATTGTACTCTCTGCTTTGAAACCTCATTTGCTGAAAGCATCGTATCTACTTACTGGATGTGTCTTTTACTGAAGGGCTTCAATCTTCAGGACTGGTTTGGGGGGGCTTTAGCCTTTTTTCTTTTTGTTTATTTTAAAATAAGTCAGCCTCTTATCTAGTGCTTCCCAGTGGCAGAATACCAACAGTGTCTGCTTATGAAGTAGTTTAGTTTCCCTAACTTCTCACACACCGCCTTCAAGGCAGCACTGGCATTAAGTGAACATAGAACAGGAGTCAGACATTCCTGGCAACAAAGTGCAAGATAAGCCACGGATTTGCGCAACCCATTCAAGTCACTGTGAAGTACCGCTGCTTCACAAAGCAGCAGCTCCCTTCCAGCTGTGCAGTCAGGATCACACCAAGAGAAGCCTTACAAAAATGCAAAATCCAAGCAGCAAAGACCCGTGAAACACTGTACACATGCACACACACGTACATTTAGAGGCCTCTGAGATACAGGACCACGCAGGCTGCCCCAGGAGGGGGTGTGGTAAGATGGCCCCCGGCGCGCTGGCGGCCCCTCACAGGGCAGCAGTGGTGCCCATCGCCCCACGGCTGGCACACCGCCAGCTCTCCTCCCTCACCCACCCCTGCCCTTGCAGCACTTGCTGTTCAGAAGCCGTCGCTCCCACCTTCACGCCAGAGCTCCTCACCTGTAAGCTCTGACACCGACCCAGGCTGCCGAAGGGCTCCCCCGGCCCCCCGGCCTGGCCTCAGCTTGAGCTCCCCTCGCTGTTTGCACACCCACCTAGATGCACTTGTTTCATGTATTCGATCAGAGCAGCTTTGTTGTCATTCCAGAACTGTTCCAGCTGGTCTGCTTTGGGATATTTACAGCACGACAGCTCCAGTGTAATTTCAAAGCATTGTCCCCAGATATAGTTGTAATCTTGCATTCCACCTTAAAAGTGAAATAAAACAAACTGTTCAGCTGCAAAGAAGGACCAAGTTCAAGCTAAAAGAAAATCAGGAGAGTTAAAATGTTGGTACTTGCATCACACCTGTAAGAGAAGTAAATCAGTTAAATTATTGCTTAGTGCCACACTTGTATTTACTGCCTCCTGTGGAAATCAACCTCATTAGTTACAGCAGAGTGTTGTTTTCTCAAGCACAGCGGCGTTTCAGGAATGATGACTGTTACGGCTGAGGAAGGGTGGGTCGCTGACTTAAATTTGTTCAAGTGCTCCCGACTAAACAGGGGCAGATGAATTCACAGGCTGGCACAGAGTCTGCCACTGCCAAAGCCATCCTAAGAGCCTTTTAAGGCTTGAAATTCAGACTGTGAAAGCAACGCACAGTGCCACAGTACACAGGACCCACGTGCTGTTTGGCTACACATAAACAGTAATGAAAACATTTATTTCAGTGATTGAAAAGCATGTGAGCAGAAGATTGGTATTCTTTCTGAAAGGACAAGACCTTGGTGCCACACCAGTGCAGTCGCGTGTGGGTGACCTATACGGCTGCGGAGGCCTCGAGAAAGGGCACAGAAGCAGCCGCAGAGCAGAGACGGCCTCCTTCACCTGTGCAACTGCTGACTGGGAGAGCCTGCAAGCGCCTAGGTCCCGTGCAGAGAACCCGCCTGAGCTGGTGGATTGGCTCAGTCTCCTCATCAAACCTCTACTCCAGGCAAAATCACAGCCCTTTCATCATCAAGGACGGCAGGAGAAAGCGAGAACATCATGTCTGAAGCAGCTGAAAACCCCATCACTGACATTCTTACCTTCCAGCTGGTACCAAGAATATCCGTTGGTGATGCCTCCTGGAAAGGTCTGTCTGCTGTCACACCCAGTCCCTTTGTACATGCTGGCGTGGTTGAAAGAATAGGTTTTTGCCAGGTGAATAAAGACATCGTCATCTGGAGACTTGCTGTAGCCTTTCAAAGAGCCGGTAACTGCAGAACAAAGACAGCCATCATCTACCTCTCCTTACCGGTAAAACATAGGGTGCTGGCTTACACACGGGATAAACATCTCCCAGACAGCCATATCAGGCAGTGCATTTTGATGGGGTTTATCAAAGTCTGCCCATCCCACCTCAAAAGCTGGAAAAACCTTGCAGAAATCCTTATAAATTTTGCTTTGGTACAGCTAATGTTCCTAAACCGAGTGAGCTGGGGAGAAGAGAGTTTGTTACTAGCTCACCTGAGTTACCGTTATCAAAGGTGTAGCTGGCAACCAGGGCACCGCCGTGCAAGTTTGCTTAAAGAACAAACGTTTCATTTCTTATCCAGTTCATTACTGCTTGGGTCTCTGGCTGAATGCTAGCGCTGTTATTTTCGAAGGCATCAGGAAAATTTCTGTTCAGATCTTCTCCGTTCTTATTGTACCTTAGCAAGAGAGAAGACGTTCCCGTTACTGTTTGGCCTACAGACACCTCCACACCACCAGCCTCCCGGCACTTCAGATCTGTGGCACGCTAGTGCCTTCAGGAAACAGGCAAGGCGACCATTGCAGATCTTCTCAAGTATTAAGAAGATGGCCTTCAGCTTGCTTTCTGGTAGCTCTGGGATTTTCATAGGACACAATAAAATAATTCTTCTATTGCATTTCAGGTGGAAACAGTGAATGATATTTAACATGCACGTAGCACGCGCACACCTACATGTATGTGAATCAGAAAAACCTCAGCCAGATAAGGAGGACGCCATCCTTCTGTCTGCGTTTTTCCCACTTGTAGAGGAGACCGCGGTAACTACTGGATGGCTGTGTCCCTTGTACTGCTGTCACTCTGGACACAGAGCCAAAAATTTGACTCAAACACAGCATGTATTCTCTTCTTCCTGTAGCTGAAGGTCCAGCCTGTGCTTTCTTCCTTTTCACGCAGACAGGTCAGTATGAGAGCAGAGAGAGTATTTAATGTCAGCTGTATTAATTTTTAAACTCAGTTAAACTCTGCCTATTTGACAGTGAGAGGATAAAAAATACCACCTTCCATAAAAGTCCTATCTATGTGCTGAGGAATAAATTTCTTTCCTAACAAAAAGGAGGGCCTACACCAGTCACCTCAAGAACTAAACTACCTAAACTACCTTCTCACTTGCTTCCGACGTTGCCATGGCCAGTGATCCAAGAGACCTTCTAGCTCAGGAGTTTGCTTTTTCTGCACATTCCAACTTTGTCCCTTTGCCATTTCTTTCCATTATCTCACTGTCTCCTCTTCTTCCCTTTTCTAGCTTGTTAAATTTTCCCTCCCCTTTTTGGTCTCTGCAACAGTTGCATTAAAGGAGGCAAAAGTAACACAGGATGCAATGCTAGGTTGCATTTACTTCAGCGTAAGTTTCTTTCCCAGCACTACTATTAGCACAGCACCTATCACAGCTGGCTCTGCTTGCGTCACTCCTGCCTCTTACTAGATCTGCATTCAACATGCTCTTAAGTCCATTCAACAAGCTTAGACACACCTTTTTGTCATTAAGAAGGGTTACAGAGTTCTCCAACTGAAATAGATCCCTGTGGGTGGAGTTTTCCTTCCTTTTTTTGTAGCACCCTAAAGGTCTAAATATGTAGTTGTACCTCTATTGGCAATCTGGGTCTCCTGCCTAAGAGGTTAGGTCACTACGCCGTTCTGACCAATTTTCTTCAGCCGCACCACATGTAAACATCAGTCTGACTCAGCCTTCCAAAAACACTGTGCTGTAACCGTGCCTCTGCAGCAGAGCACGGGCCAGAATCAGCCCTAACACATCCTCTAGGCTATCCTCTCCCCCACCTATGGTTCAGTCTCCTGGTGGGTTCAGTCTCCAGGTGTGGTGATCTCCAAAGATGACTCCCCACCCATTTCCTCTACCTGCTCCCACCCTCCTAAGCCACCCTTACCTTCCTTGTGTGTAATAACAATCAGGCACTTTTGTAGCTTCAAATCCATCAGGATTCATTGTTGGCATGATATGAATCCGGGTATTATTGAGTAACCGGGTGATAACTGGGTCGCGTCTGTAGCTGGTCACCAGGAAGTCTATCAAATGGAGCAGGATTTCTCTCCCAACAGTCTGTATAAAGAAGCATCTATTTTATTTTAAGTCTGCTATGGAAGAAAGAAGAAAAAAAAGACGACCCACCACCTTTTGCTTACAGGTTTTTCTTACTGGATTACACAGACATACAGGGCATACAAGATCATTCTGGTCAACACCGTTTTTTATTAATGCTCTCCCCTTAAATATATTTAAGTAATTTAATAGATGAAAGGAGTTACTAGAGGGTTTTCACAAAGGTTTTAAACCCAGATCAACCAGAGCTTTTTCTGTAATGGGAAACTGACTGCGTCAGCTGCACAGCTTAAATCCTGCACGGATAAGGCACAGCTAAACTAAACGTACCCAAAACTGCACAGGCTGCCTGTTAACCACCACGTGGGCTTGGAAACGCACCGCTGCGTTTCTCCGTTGCACTGCAGAGTCAGCTCTGCGCTGATGCCCGAGGGACCCTGGGCCCTGCACGTAAGCGTCGGTGCTGTGCATCACCCGTTCAGAAGAAAGGAAGGAGACACCTTCCATGTTTTCCAGGATGCTACAAAGCAAAACTTTTTCTTGTGGATCTTATTTTATGAGAAGTCAGCTTCAATATGGGATCAGGAGAGGCCACATAGACACTTCTGTCACTGTCTCTGTTACATTGCTTTATTTTAATGCCATGAACACAGGCATTCAGGAAGCCAAACAGGTATATATAAATCCTTAGAAAAAGAGACAGAAGCACATTTGAATGTAGACTTCAGATCACGTAAAGGCAGAGAAAAAGCGAAATACATATTTTTGTTCATTTAAGTTTGTATAGGTCATGAAAGCTGGCAGGACATCCTCCCTCTAGGCTACTCTATCACATTTCAGGCAAACCAGGGGCAAGTTCCAGCTCCAGTGAGCTGAGAAAAATCCTATTCTACCCCAGAAACCACTAGGACAGTGTTCACCGGACCATACTTTCCAGGAGCACTCTCTATAGCACTGCGACCCTGCCTCAGGGGTGCTGTAGGGTTCCTAAGTCCTGGCTGGGATGGGAACAAATCAAGAGCTGCAACTCGATGTGCTCTGGAGATGATTTGTCTCTACTTAATCCGCAAGAACAAAGCCTGAATTAGAGCCTGCAGTGATTTCCCAGAACTACAGCATCTCTGTATCTTTTAGAATGAGTCTTGCACCACTGAAGTGGAAATACTGCAAAGAACTTTTTTTTTTCTTCCCTAAAGTGAGGAACATGGAGTGGCATTACTGGATGAACTTGGTGTCACAGACAAACAGGCGAAGGTAAAAGGTAGGTGAAATCAGGCAGGGGAAAAGGAGTATTTCTCCCCAGCTATTTGCTGCACTAATATCTTTTTACATTTTCACATTGGTACCTTATAAGTGGCAAAACCTGCTCTGGGTGTTGAGGTGAACATGAACACAGACACTGCCTGGCAGGAGCTCTGCCTGCAGAGCTGGGTTGGTACACGAAGGGGCAAGGAGGGCTGGGTGTAACTGTTGTTCCATAGCTGGGAACAAACCATGTCTTGCCAGTTAGCCAGCAATTGCTGTTTATCGCAGGAGAAACAAATGAGTAACGTAGCGCTAAACGTGATTCGGCTAAGCTAAGGACCACACCATTTTAAGTGTCATACTTAAAGGCAGTCATGGTCTCCGAGCTGGTACCCAAGTAATTTGTACAGGGAAAAAGCAGGACCTCTTCCCACCCTGCCCCCCAGCAGATTTGTTCCCAAGTTCTCTGACCCTTGCCTGTCAGCTCCTGATGGTCTCCTGCAAGCCACCAGCCAGTAATGTGCAGGGGCAAGCCACATTATACAAAAGCATCTGCTGTACCAGTAACTACATGGTTCTTTTTCTAGACACTACAGCAAACAGGCTTTGACAACGGGGGAAAAGGTACCTAACTTCCTCCATTGCCAGTGGCTTTCAAAACAGCACCTGAGCACATGAAAGCAGACTGCTCTGCAGGTTTGGTAAATTTACTCTGTGACATTTAAGAAGGGATGCAACAGAACCTGTCTCGCACAGGCAGCTCCATTCCAGCTCTGGGTGATAAGACATCTTGGGAAGCACACGGAGCGGGAGGAAAGAAAGGAGGGGAGAGAAGTCAGCCAAATCATGGCCCTGGGCATGAGAGATTAAGCTAGCAGACTCAGAAGCAGCAAGAATGGCCCTACCACAGAGACAGCTAAACTACAGACAAGACTGGACTGCTCTCTGAAGAAACTGGGGAAGTGCCTCTGCTCCTACCGTACTTCTCTTCCGTGCCTGACAAAATGACATCCAGAAAAGAAAGTGTAGATAA
>Ga0181612_121938_pt1 | contig 25061 bp, 6 predicted proteins | sample HoacroProtozoa21_FD_119630 | JGI IMG/M metagenome (GOLD analysis project Ga0181612, IMG submission 119630) | Hoatzin crop microbial communities from Cojedes, Venezuel. Combined Assembly of Gp0051906, Gp0051904, Gp0051908
ATCTGATTTTCTTTTTGGTAAAATATCATTGCAGCTTTTCCTCTTGGTGGTGGTTTGTTTTTTTTTTTTTTTTTTTTTTTTAAATCTGTTCTGTGGAGTACTCCAGTGTTTGGCAGAGTGATTCTATTTTGTCCATCTGTGTTTGGAGAATATTGCCAGTTCTCTTGCATCCTTTCTTGTTTTTACTGAAATAAATGATACCAGCAAATTTAATGTACTGTTGTGCTTTGCAGAGGACTACAGACTAAGATAAGCAGTAAGCAAGCTGCATTTGAAAAAGACAGGAAGCTTAGAATTTTGGATCAAAATGAAACCGATGGTAAGTAGTTCCCACTCATATTTAATACTTCAAAACACAGCTGAAGAGAACTTTTCTGTTCCTTTGAAAAAAACAGCAATGCAGTCAACTCTTGAATGGCTATCATTAGATTAATTTCTTTATGCTGTCTCTAGCTCTGGTGTATCATCTCTGAGATGAGGTGACTGCAGTTTGGGTTTTTTGGGTTTCTATTTTTAATATATTTTTTTTTAGTACTTGCTGTAGCAGTAGTCTAAGCTGCGTCGCGCTGCCGTAGGGCAGTACGGGTGGAGCAGCGCTGAGGCAAGGGAAGGCTGGACGCAGAGTTTACCCTGCCACGCGGTGGGGCGTGGGCACTGCACCGCAGCGGGGAGGGAGAGGCCATCTTTGCTTACGAAATTAGCATGAATTTTCTACATGAAAATGCAAATATTTTTAAACACAAATAGAACAAAGTGACATGCTGATATGAAAAGAAATGATGGCATCCTGTGCATCTTATGGATCGTAAATTCTTCCGTGGATTTAGTGACCTGACTGATTTATTTTACCCTTTTTTGACACTGATTTTCAGATTTACATATTAGTCCTTCTGTAGTCTTATATTCACTACACCTCTGTTGATAAATCATAACAACGTACTGCTGAGTGCTGATTATATGTGACATAAGTTCTAACTGCCATTTTATAACATACTTCAAATGAGGAAAGATTTTTTTTTTTTTTCAAAATACCACCCCAAATAATTATTCCTAAAGAGTTTATTTTTTCCCATTATTGTATTTAAAACAATTTGACCCAAATATTCCTGTGTTTTGGAGAGGACAATGTGTTTAGTCTAAGGATAGAAAATTGAATTATCAGACCTGCGAAACAGTTGGAAAAATAGTTAGAAAATTGCTTTTGTCCATATGTTTTTCAGTTGTTCCCTTGTACAAATACATAAGGTGTAGTTCACAAATAACATTTGTAATGTTAAAATTAAAGAATGGAAGCCAGAAAAGTGTGGAACTAATAAAAATTGCGTCTAACTTAATATTGAATAGTCCTTGAGCTCTTGGATGCATGGCTTCATGATCTAAGGGGGAAGGTTGAATCTTTTCGGCATTTGTATTAATTTTGGAATCTCTTTTTAAGTTAAAGATCACAGTGATACAAAACTCCTTCCAACAACAGAAGAAGGGAAAGAACTTCAGACAGCCAAAATTAAACCAGCAGATTTTAGAGAAAATAACAAGCTCGAAGCTGACAGACTATCAAACTGCCAGGCATGTAAAAATGACATCTCTGTAAGTCACAGGAATTATCCTCAACTGATTCCAGAAAAGCAAGATCAGAAAACAGATGAAACCAGCTTGGACACAGTAAAAACCCAGGACGTTGCAGTCCAGACAGGTCTGTTGGATAGTAATTTGGGAAGGACTACACAGAAAGAAATTACTGTTCGTCAAGGTTACGAGTCATCCACGTTTAGAGGACTGGTCCCTCAACACAACACAGATACAAACAACCCCCTTCCACAAGTGACACGTGGAATACTAGAGGATGAAGTTACTTCAACAGAACAAAGTCTGGAGAGACAAGAAGTTACCCATGAAAAAGTAAATCCCATAAATGATGAGAGTCACATTTGTATAAATGGCAGTCATTTTGCTTCACCAGAAACAACTGCAAAAACTCCAGACGGCTCTCCTGTAAAAGGTTACCCTCTTTATAGGCAGGACACCAAACCTAAACCCAAGCCTGCTAATGAAATTACAAGAGATTACATACCAAAAATTGGAATGACTACTTATAAAATAGTGCCTCCAAAATCCTTAGAAATAATGAAGAGCTGGGAATCAGAAGTTCCATCAGATTATAAGGATCAAGAGGTATCTACTTTGGAAAACACTCTGAAGCATGAAGACCCCAAAGAATTCATAGTGCAAGCTGAAATTCCTCATCCAAAAAGCATGAGTCATTTACACGTTGGTTCACAAAACGAACTTGCAGCAGCGAATGATCTGCTGCACAGAGTGAACGGCATTTCTGAACATGTTGTGACCGCTGGAGCTGAGGGTAGTGCTGAGAGCAATCGGACGGAAACAGAGTCTTCCAAACAGCATGTCCCACTGATGCTAAGCTTGGATAAAACAAATGCTGCTTCTGAGACTCAGGACAAGTCGAATGCATTAAGTCCTACAACGAAGCCTAGTTCTTTTTATCTACAGATGCAACGAAGAGCTTCAGGTCATTATGTGACATCTGCAATTGCCAGAAGTACCGTTTGTGCTTCTAATTCCATTCAAAATGAAGCTAAAAATACAGATATGGGGAAAAAAGTCTCATCCCCTGATGCAACTTCTTTGTCTTTACATAAAACAAGTACTTCCTCTTCTCCAGCAGATGAAGAAAAAGTTGATGATGAAAAAAAATTTGAATCCGCTGCTTCTGTTAAAAGCAATAAACCTCCAAGTTTTCCCTCCTGTCCGCCAGCACCGTTGAACCTAAGAACTCTAAGAACTTTTGCAGTTCCAAAGCCGTACTCCAGTTCGAGACCATCCCCTTTTGCTCTTGCTGTCTCATCCGCAGTGAAAAGGTCACAGTCATTCAATAAGACGCGTACAATCACTAGCCAGGCACCGAGAGAGGAATCTCCTCTTGAACTTTCCTCTGGCGCTTCTGCAGCTGAATGCTCCTCAGCTACCTCCGTGCCTCAAGTGAAAAGCCCTTCCTTACACACCATAACAGGGGACTCACAAAACAGTCTAATAGATAAGGTAATCTTTATTTCTAATATTGGTTGGCTGTTGATCCACTGTCATCGTGTGACCAGTCTCAAGGCTCGTCCCTGAACTGCTCCCTGATCAGAAAGTGCTGTATTCATACAGTGCAAACACCTTGTGGTATGTCTGGCAGTAGCACAGCAACATAATGAAATACAGGAATACAGGGAGTGTTAAAGTGAAAACGACCTCATTCAGATTATTTGAAATAATTATTTCATGCCATAATTAGCATCCTCTGCTTCGAAGAACAGTAAGTTGAATAGAGCAATGAATACTGTGTATACCTATTTTTATGTTGGGAGTGCTTATGATTTGTTCATTATGGTTCTGTGTGTTGATTTCTTAAATCTAATTCCAAGTAGTGTGATCAGTTTGGCTTCAAGTGATCATGGTACAAACATACTTGAGCGGGGTATAAAATACTGCGGGCATAATTGTCTGAGGGAGAAATAGTGGAAATGTGGCTGATCTCTAAAATCTTGAATGACGCAAACACTAGAACGGTGGCAGTTTGATATGCAACCTTGTGCCAGGTTGACTTGGTTTTCCGTTTATGACTAATTCAGATTAAAAGGTTCTGTTTTGGTTTTCCTCCCACTTCCTCCCTTATAGAAAGGCAGCAATGTGAATAGTGAGGAGAAAAGCCAGGCGCAGTCAGGTGCTTCCACTGACCACCCACCCCCTGTCACTAAGAGACAAACCGCGATGGCGTTCCAGCGCTGTGACCCAGAACAGATCCACCAGAGCTTGCTGGCTGCAATCCGCTCTGGAGAAGCTGCTGCCAAATTGAAAAGGGTGAGTTTTCACCATTGCATCCATAACAATGAACTCATGGTACTTCTTCAAAAGGGCCGTACTCATGCCCGACACGAAAAGCGGTTAGCTTTGGCACGAAGTGCTGCTGGGAGGTCTCTTAGCAGTGGGAAGGGAGGTGGGGAAGAGAGTTCAGTTTTGCAGAATGAACTGGTGAATGCACACGCAAAGCTTTGTATGTCCATATTTCCAAGCAGTACAAATCCAATCGGAAATGTTCCTGAAATGAATTAGAAGTCTCCAAGTTATCTATTAAGCATCTTTTTTCATGAAATTAGGAATGTATTCAATTGCTTGTTTGTGTTTATATGGTTTGAAGCGGGTATGGTTTTAGACACATGCTAAGCAAATTCACCCTAGACCTGAAGTAGCTGCAATCTTTTGCAGGCACATAACACACAGAAGTTCTGAAGATTGTATTTTTCTATTTATTAGACTCTATCAGGTCCTTAATTCTTCTTAAATGTACTTCAAGCCTCCTTCTGCCATTTGGTATCATTAGTAAGTTATTTCTCACTGTGTCATCAGCAGTCCTGGTAGGACCATCTTACCCCATCCCCTCAAGTTAAAACTGTGGCTTAATTTTTCTTTTCTCTCTCCTAAAATTCACCTGTACTTCTCTCATTGGGTAAAACATTGCACACCTGAAAAATCTGTATTGTTTTAAATTGGTAACCAGACATTTTAATGATAGTCTCACACAAAGCTTTCTTGACCCAGCATTAGTATTTTGCATTCTGTACAGAGGAATAATTTGTCATTGCAGAAGGTTAAAGAAATTCAGTATTTTTTGTTTCTCTTCCCTTTCCCACTTCAAAGAAACAAACGATGTGTGGTGGGTGGATGTGAAGGGTGGTTTTTTTTTTTGGTTTTATGTAAGTCGTTGATTCCCTGGGGTCAGAATCTCTCAGTGGATGGTCAGGTAGGACAATCCATTTCATACGTAAGGTTTCGTTTCAGTGTAGCGCTGCAACAGCCTGTCTGAGACTTGTGGAGCTCCCGCCAGGTACACACTGCATGGGAAGATTCGGTTTCCTGCAAAGGTCACAGGCATGCTCAAGTAGTTTTCGACTGCTGCTGCTACTGTCAGTATCAGTGGTGTGTAGTATGGCTTGTAACTGCCTGTCACTAACCCCAGCCACTTAAAAACAGGAGAAGATTAAGCAAATGCTGTATTGTTCAGAGTCACTAAGAGGTCAAATCTATCTGTTCTACCAGAAATATTGTTTGGATTTTGTTTGCATGTATTTTTATTAAGGTTTTTTTTTTTCCCTCTAATGCATAGTTACATTCTGAATAGTACTGAACTTTATTTATTTTGCATAGTGTGTTAAGTTTGTTTTATGATTCTATGGGAAACACGCATGAGCATGGCTGTTGGCACAGTTTAAAAAAAATAAAGTTCGTAATGTTCTTTTCAAAATTCAGGAAGTCTGTTGCTACTAGGAGGAAAACAAAGAAAAACTCCATTATGTGGATATTCATTCTTTTCTAATACAAAAGTTCTTAGGGTAGATTTGACCCATGTAGACTTTATCAATCTGGGTACAAGAATGGCATGGGGAAGAAGCGAGAGATGATGATTGAAGTCCTTTTTCCCCTCCTTTTCTCTTGGGTGGGTGGGAGATGTTCTTTCTCAGTATAGTATCCAGGGAGGCTGGGGGTGAGGAGAGGGCTATACTTTTTAAGCAGAAATTTTAAGGAGAAGTAATGAAGATGCCGTAAGCATAAAGAAAAGCATTCTGCAACACAGAAACTTAAAACAGGTTTCAAAAAAAAAAACCCAAAACGCACAAAAAAAACGCAATGAAGAACGCAGTGAAATTTTGCCAAACAGAATTGCACATGCTGTTCTTTTCACTCTTACCCAGACCACATACACTGTGGTACAGGTATGTCTGGCAGCAGAAAGAGAGGGGGTTTGGCCTATGGCAAAAATAATAAAACCACGGTCTCATTTTGTGTTGAACACGGAGAACTGGGAGTAGTAGGACAAACAGAGAAATGAAGCATTTTGTATCAGTAACTTAATAGCACCCAAAAGTGAATTTCAGTATTGAAAGGACTTTTTAAATGCCTTCACCTCATAGCTTCCACCTTTGTGCTGCACTCAGTAAAAGGAGTAATAACCTGATCCATTTGAATAGCGAAAGAGGTCTGTCAGGTGCTTGCTTCTCTTTTTACCTCTTACCATATTCTCCTGTCTTTCAGCTCGGCGAGGGGATCATTGAAAAAATAAAACACTAGCACCCCTAGCCAAATTATTTATTTTTTGCCCAGTTTTACTTAATATGTTGTGAGCATGTAATGCCGAGATCTGTGGCCTTTTGTGTTGATGGTCTTTTCTGTTCAGTAGGGCCCTCAGTAATTGCTAACCTAAAATGGGTCAAGTGAGGTTTCTTTTCCCCCATTTTTCTCTTCAGAATGTTTTCATTGTGTTGAGTAAACCGTGTGCTGTGGTGTGTGGTTCGCATGGCTGTGAAGCATCCACAGCTCCCGTTAACTCCAGTTGGAGTTGTTGCTTTATGCAGCTCCCTTGAAAATCAGGTCGTTGCTGTCTGTCTGAGAAATGATAGTTTGCTCCGGATGGTATAAAGGAGTGTTCGAAGATTTTGTTAGATATCAGCTCTGTCAATATTTAACAAAAAGTGTTTGGTTTAGCAATGTTTTTTATGTATTTCTTTGCAACCAGGAGGAGGACTAAGAATTGTGCATGTTTTGCATAATTATACACGGAATTTTTAGACAGGATAAAATATGTTCTTAATTTCTTGTATTTCCACTTCTGTAGATGTGCTTTGTTCAGAAATCATGTAGGAGGTCTTTCATTGTGATGAGAAAAATGCTAACTAAAGTAACAGTACTTCTGTTTCCTTGCAGTAATATTGTGTAACATACTACAGGGAGAAGAATCTGAAAAGTTAGGTTAATATTTCTTTTTTCTTTTTTTTTTTTCCTTCCCCTGCCTGCAGGTTGGTCCTCCATCAAACACCATATCTGTCAATGGAAGAGCCAGGCTTACTCATTTGTACTCCACAGAAGCAAAAGCTAATCACTAGATATTATACCAAATATTTTGCACTTTACTACTGCTTCATAGGCCAACTTAATACTAACTACAAATTTTTGAAAGTGTAAATGCAAGTATATGTTAATATATTTTTGTCAATCCTTATAGGAATTTCAAGGTGGGTCCTTTGATGCCTTGGAAAGATTATTAGAATATGTAAATTATGGTAATATTTTGCCTTTTTCTCTTTATAAAGCTGACTGCTGCTAAAAAGGTTTAAGAGAAGGTGCAGATGAGCTTTGCTTATGTTAAAATGAGATTAAAAATTCTTTATTTTAGCCTTCAAGACTGAACAATATGTAGCACTGCTGAAATTACAGATTTAAAGCAATCTAACAATTTTAGATCATTAATTTTCAGTTGTGTATTACTCTAACAGATTGTATGAATTTCAATCTACCACATGCTGCCTCCATATTACCTTGTTAAATTAAATTTGTAATTAGTAGAAAATCTTAATTATATGCAACACTTTGTTTCTCTTTAAAAAATGAACGGTTTTGTTCCTTCAGCTGAGAGTAGTTGGGATAAGTATTTTGATTTTTTAAATCTCCTTTAATTTTTTCCTGGTAGCACACACACACAAAAAATCAGGACATAAATTATTGGAAATTTTTGTACTACTTCAAAGCTTTTCTTAACTGTAGCATTACATGATGTTTCTCATCTACTCTTTGACTACCTGTATATAGTATTTACCTAGCACTCAGATAAGCAATAGTTTTTGTGAACTAGATATATATTTTTAAGTAGTCATCAGCATATAGTCACTTACTGATAAAATGCAAATTCCAGTTTTGATACTTAATGATATAGAAGAATTTTTTTTCACTGGAAGTATGACTAAGGAATGAACAGCTTTAGACTTATTCGTGTAAAATATTTTAATCTTATAACAGCACAATAACACACTTACAAAGCATTCTTGTGTCTGAAAGCGCCTATTTATAGATTAAACATTAAATACCAAATTGGGAATATATATTAAAAGAAAATGCTTCATGTTATATTTTATCTATTTTCCATTTCTTGTCAAAGTTATACATTTTGGGGAGAGGGGTGGAAATCTGATCGCACTTATAATGAAATAGCTGGATTATGGATGCTTGCAGCAATTGCTGGGGTATTTGCCATATTGAAATGTTTTCTTGCTGGACTTGATTTAAATAAAAGTAATTGTATTTAGTTTCTATTCTTTAACAATATATTTATTTTGTACTTTAGTGACATTCTGTAACTTAATTTCAGAAACTGATCTATATGTGCATTTCAAGGGGTTTTTAATGGTTTGCTGCCAGGTTTTTGTGCAATAATCTCAAAGAGGTCTCATTACTTTTCTAATACAAAGTCAATTATTAATTACAAATAGCAGTGTTAACTTAATGCTGAAACCCTTCAAGGAACTTTTTAGTAAATAAAAATTCATAAAGAGAGCTGATGAACTTTTGTTCACTGCTGTTCTCTCATGCTTTCTCTCCTATATCTGAGTCCTTTGGCAATGTGTATTGCCGCTTCCTTCTCCACCTTGTTCTTGCCTCCAGTCAAGGGCTAATTCTAAGGGTGGGGGGAACCCATGTGGTAATTCAAAAGATCTGCTTCAGGGTCTGACTGCAAAGGAACGCTTCATCCTTCATTTGAAACTGGTGAGGTAGAAGAGGTAGGAGTTTTTTTTCTAGTTTCTAACTGGGGCTTACATTCTAGATTTCACTGTCTTGGAGGACAGACTTCAAACTTCTAACTCTCCCAGGATTCTAGTGTCTGTGTTCATTGTGGTATTTGAAGTCCATGTTGTAAGTGTTCCTGTACAACATCCTGATCCGTAACTGCCACGGAGAGGTTGCACTGCGAAAGGAATCCCCTTGTTTGTACTTTGACTGGGAGGGGGCTACATTTTTTTTCTCAAACCTTTGTATTCTCCGCCAAGGTGACTAAAGTTATTTCATAGGACCACTTTAATCTCTATCCGCTGTAATACAAGTCTGCATGAAATTTCACTATTTCAACCAGATTGGTGGAGTCCATTTTTTCTGGTTTGGGGAAAGAGCAAATAAGCTTGCTTTATTGTTGTTTGCTTTGGTTTTGACTACAGAACTCTACTACTGTTATGTTCCTTAATCCCATATGTTGAAAGTACATTGTCCTTTTATGTGAACTCCTGAAGGCAAACATCATCTTATATAACAGAGACTAAAACTAAAAACACTGTGCTTGAATTTTAGGGTTTCTTGTCTTTGTAACTGAACTTGCTTGATAATTAACTGAAATGTCTACACACAGTAGTACTGTGAAACTCTTCAATGAGATTTTCTGTTACCTGCTGGCAATATTGTTTAGCAAAACTTTCTCTTTCCCCTTCTTCTGACATATACATGTAAGACATTTTTAAATCTTGCTATTGTATATCTAGAGACTAATTTTTTTCTTATACTCTTGTATTAAATTCTACCACAAAAGCTCTTCTTCATGAACTTGACGTGTTGTTTATTGTTCAAACAAGAACATTTCTGCTCAAGTAATGAGTGTTTCTAGCAACTGCAAGCCCAGGTTTGACAGCAGTAAATTTGTGTTGTGGATGCCTTACATGAGGGAAAACAGACTTTTTTTTGGCCTAAGAATACTTACAGTTTGGGCAACCTGTACTACAGATGTCTTCCAACAGAAGGCAACTAGTTATGCCTTCTTAGTTCTTCTTACTTACGGTCCCCTTGTTGCTTTTGAATGGCAGTCCATGTTTAGGGAAGGAAAGTCGGAATACTGCAGTAAATGAATGTCAGTGTGATTGTGCAGACAGAACAGCAGACCCCAATAAAGATACACTATGACTGACTGTCCTGAGTTCTTTGAAGAAGCACCAGATATCCTTGTAGCACAGCGGGATCTTGGTCTATCTGAGACTCCAGGGCTTTCTAAGTAAAGGAGGGCTAGAAAGAAGAAAAGAGATAGTAAAAATTCTCTTGTTAGTTATTGTAGGTACCATTTTAATTTATTCTACAGAAGAATGTAATTAGGACTACAGGTGTACCTGGAGAAGGGAGCAGTTTTGCTTGGAGAGCATCACCAGATAATATTTGAAAATATTATTGTGACTAGAAGTTTTAATGCCAGGGCAAGAGCGCTTATACTTGCAGCTGAAAGATGTTAAAACCACTGGATGTCTCCATTTTTGGGAAGTATCTTTAGTAATCAGCGCCATAGTTTTTCCCAGCTACTTGTGATTTGTGCCCTAGCATACTGTAGCATACGCCATGAAGATCTCTAAGAGCAAGGAAGACCTTAAAATGACATGGATATGGACCAAGAGGTATGGGATCACACATACGAGGTAAAGGGTGAGAATACAACATGACAGCAGCTAATACTTTTGATTTTAACTTTGTACAGGCACCTGTTACCAGCTGAAGCAAACATTTTCAGTTGGAGCTGCTTAGAATCCTATTTTTAATACACAATTGTGGAGAAGGTTGGAAGAATTCTGTTAAACAGAAACAAAGAAAAGATGCTGTTGAGCAGTAGGGTGCACATCCTTGAATGTAATGCTTGGCCAGAGTGCCTCTATCAGGTGTTGGACAACTACAGCTAGATTGAAGAGTCACTGTAAATGACCAAGTTGATGGGTTGGTAGCCAAGGAAATAGAGCTGTTTGCAGAAGGGAAAATGTGTCTTAATTTGTTTATGTCTGCGCTAACAGAATGTGAGGCTGAAGTCAAAACAGTGTGTTTGGACCGAAGCTGCCATCTTCACAGGTACGGCAGCTGTTTCTGGGTGCTGTGAAGGGTCTGAGGTTCTGAAGCTGTGATGTTCTGTTCAGCTTCACTGCTGACTGGATAGCTGAACCTGAAACATCACTGGTTATAGATGGATTTCTTACAAAGTCTTATTTCGATGATTAAGCAAAGCTGTGGCAATATCAATGGAAATGCTTCAAAGCTTTTAATTGAAAAGGATGCTTTCTATGTGGATTATTTTATACAACCCAACTGAAAATCACAGGTAAGGTGGATTTTTTAGTTGTCTTTAGAATTTCTGATTAGGTAGCTTTGTGAGAGGGAAGGTGTCCTTGTTAAATGACAATGAATTTGCAAGTAATGGGTTACTACACTTTTAAAAAATACTTCATTTTGTTTTGTCTTCCTTGTAAGAACTATGTGACATGGTAACTAACGTGGAAACTATGTCTCAAGAATCTGTCACCATGTATTGTACATAAAGTTGCATTATTTTTCATCAGCTGTTCATGCTTGTTAACACAAGCACTAAACACCTTAACATTTTTGGTGTGTATATGTCTTCAAGGAGCAGATTTGGAAGACATAAATAGTTTTGTTTAAGTGAAAGAGGAGTAGATGAACACTTTCTTCCACCCTCCCTCCGTCACCCTGGAAAGACCACTAAAACTGTTAATGGAGTTAGTTACTTCTAAATTATTCAAGACACTTAAGAGAATAAAATTAATGGGAGGGGGAAGGAGAGAGGATGAGGTAGAGAAAAAGGACTTCTGCTTTTCTTGATCTGGAGAATGACCACTTGTCTGAGGACAGACAGAAGGATATTTCTGCTCTTTCCCTGTTAAATGCACAAAGGAGTAATCTTCTACAGGCAAATTATCAGTTGAGGAATGACTTCAGTTGCTTCCCAGTGGAAGATGTTGCATGAATTTGGTATTCGTCATCAGTGTCTTACAATAGGAAGTGCTGCTTCTGCCCCCACCTTTCATATTTTATGTTTTCTGTTTTGGCTTCGGAGTTCTACAAATATTGTACCATTTTGGAACGTGTGGGTACAAGCCAGAAACTGAAAGCTTAACTCCGACAGTCTGATAACTTGTGATCCCCATTCATGTAATCAGTACAATGATGAAAATGCAGTCCTGTGCAGGACAGGCATTGTTCCACATTTATTAATATAGCAATGAAAGAAAATCTCTTAGCACCGGGAAAGGGAGAAACAAATGTATCTGAAAAGGACACTAAAACTATTAGAAAATTTTAACTATGTCTATTGGTAATCGTTATTTCAGAGTGACTGTGCATGTATAACTTAGGGCTTGGAAATAACAAGGGCTGTGTCATCTCCAACAGAAACAGATACAGCTCCAACTCTTTGGGATTCTTTTTGGCACTGGAGTTGGATGTAAGTTGCTAATTCCTCTGTGAACTTCTCAAACTTTGAGAACAGTCTTGTGCCAATAACATAATACAGCCAATGTGATTATACACAAATGCAAGTGACATTTACTAGTTACTGGTTTGTGATTGTGTGATGAGTATATTTTTAGTAGTTGTTTGGTTGATATCAGCTGCTGCACGAAAAGAACAACTGTCTTCTGCTTCAACAAATGATCCGCGTGGAGTTTTCTAAAGCATTAGTTTCCATGAGTGCATGGGCATTCCCAAACAATGCTTACAACAGGAGTTTAGGGGTAGGGTGGGAAGCTAATTCTTGGGTTCCTCCTTAGTCCTTTGAATACTCCTCAGAGCAACCAGTAAAATGGATGGAGAGGCTGAAGCAAACTTATTCAGAGTGGAAGACTATTTCTGAAGAATACATTCTAGTCTTGTCTTATATGGAATGTAAGATGGCGTTGTTTTGTTATTCATATTAATAGTGACCCAACTCTCTCTCAGTAAAAAGTGGGCGGCAAGAGGTGGGGGAGGTTGGGGTGAGGGAGGGGAACTTCAAGATCAATGTAGCTGAACTCCTCCACAAAGAACCCACAACTTGGTGATGGAGCATTCCCTTGTTCCTTCAATTGGAGAGAATAAACTGAAATACCTAAAATTCAAAGCCTTAATCTTGGATTTCATTGGATTGGCATGATTCTTCGTAGTATACCACCAACATATGTCCCACGTATGAATTAAGTATCATATTCCCTTAGTTATTTAGTGGCAAAAAATGGAGATAGATCATCATATGGAATATTCAAAAGTATTTACATAGCTATCTCACAGATTTAATCTTATGATTTGTTGACATTTTTATGCAGCTAATATAGGGGGTTCTGCTTTTGTTGTTGCCATGCTCAGAGAATGTCAAATCCATGGGGCATCACCTTTTTATAGTTCCAAGTCTCTATCTGGATTTTTTTTAATCTGAATTTCATATTGAACTTAAATGTTGAAAAAATGTGCAATTGTTATGATGTTTTAACATCTTTGTGTGAAGGATCCCCAGATGTTTAACAGTATATAATTAGGTCGATCTAATCACTTTATTCATTAATGAAATACTATCACTTAAGGTATACAGTGGCTTTGATTAGAGACATTCCCTTATTATGTGGACTAGAACCGCACCTGAGGATGTCTATACCGTATAAGTGAAGCTGGTCGTGTTTTAGTAGTCATGGCTCTTCTACAACTGCCTTCGGTCATTTTAAAGATGTAAATTCAAGCCTGCTCTGATTTACGAATGAGAACATTGTGTGCTTCTGACACTATGTGAGCGTGAGTGCTGCTCTGTAACTTGCGTAAGGAAGTCAACATTATTAATATGAAAGAAATTAATTAACCATTGAAGCAACTTGCCACAGAAACAGGTTTAGTCATTATTTACATTCCATATGTGAATTGAGACTTAACTTGATCACAAATTATAGGCTTGATGCAGAGATTACTGCATGAGGTTATATAGTATTACCACTGTATAGGGTCAGGTGGTCACAGTGGTAACTTATTTTCATGTAGGTGTCAGATGCCTGAATTCCTACAGGTAACAAGGAAAAAAAAGAGTGTACTCCATCAATATACATACCAGAAAATTTTGTTAATTTTGAAGTAAGCGAATACAGAAGCAGGGAGGGGAAAACACAGAACATAGCGATGTATTCTAAATAGTGTGGTTTAACTAAAAAGACAAAGCATCAGGTTATGCGAGTACTTTAAAGAAGTCTGCCAGCTGACAATTTTTTGTTCAAGTAGGGACTGGAATGATTTGAAATACTGAAACTGAAGTTTGTGGACAGTTGTTTTGTACTTATCACTCAGGTGTAGACTGTAGCACTAAAGTGTTGTAGAACAGTCTTTTGTAAGTGTCAAAAGAAAGCTGGGTGTGGAGAATATACTTACTTAGAATACCATATGGCTGGAGAGCTGATGGTTCCACCTCTACAGAACTGACTGTCATGCCTAGTGACTCAACAGCTCTCTTAGTTCTCCTTTTGTGTCCTGTTTTTTATAAATAAGCAGATTTTAATGCGGCAGGGTTTTCTAGTACTCTTTGACTTACTGCGTTACAGATGGGTAAAAACAAAATACCAGCTAAAAATAATGCAGCACCTCCTCCTGTACTATGCAGAGGGTAATGACACTCGTTTAAAGTCTTTCTTCTGAGTACTAAGCAGGCCTGACCTTGCTTAGCCTGTGATATTATGGTGTTGGGTTGACGGTTGGACTTCATGATCTTAGACATCTTTTCGAACCTATGATTTTATGACTCTATGATTTGATATAATCACAGCCAGGGCAACAAGAGCACACTAAAGTACAGTACATACAAGAAGTTTTCACAAGTGACAGAATAATTAAAAGAATAGGAATGTTAAAGAATGGGCTTGCATATGTGACAGTGAACATCCAGAGGAGTAAAGGAGTTGAAGCATCAGCTCAGGGTAAGGGGAGAATTAAGTCCACAGAGCCTGCAGCTGCAACAGCTGTTAAAGAATAAATCTGGCCAACAGTGGCTATTTGCAAGTACTTGTGTACTAGTTCTGGTGTACATGAACCACTAGTGTACTTACTAATGGTTAACATATTTCTAGTTGAAAAAATAATTAATAAACTATTGTTGGATTCAGAATTTCACAATTTCCCCCCAGCTATATGTTTGTGTCTGCCTGTTTGTTTACTTTTTTCCCCTATGTGATCCTGAGTGAGAATTAAGATGTGAGGCTACAGTCACTCTTAATCTGAAGTGATAAAGCAAGGACAGATGAATTTATTTCACAGTTGCTTAAGGCTTTATATAGCTCTGATTTATCAAAAATACAGTGAAAATAATCTTTAAATAGTTAAGCTGATTGCAATTTTCTAAATGAAACACTTGAACTAAACAGGGAAATGGGAAGGAATGTGGAGAGAGCTGCAATTGGTCACCTTGGTTAAACAGCATGATTGATCCTATCAGCAGATGCTATTCCATTTCTTCAAATGCTCAAAGTGCGTTAAACACTTGAGTGTGGCCACACCAGTGTGGACCACATGGGAGGACACCTGCAGCTACAAAATGCTTGTACCAAGTAAGTCCCTATGCTATGCACGCTAAGTTGCTGCAATCCTAAACTCCAGCACCTAAGTGATACAAAGAGGCGAAGCAAAGGCTGAAGAACTGGATTGCAGATAACTTTCTTCTTAAATTGTAGAGGACTGGGAGAGAGATGGGAAGGCAGGTAGCTGCAGAGTTAGGTGCCTCACTTTCAAGGATTAGCATACTGTTAACCCTTATTAAAAGCTGCGGTACTGCTAGGGTTAATTCTTGAAAGGTCAGAAGGTCTGTTGGGAGACAGCCACCAGGCAGTCGAGCTGCTGGTGGCCCCAGCTCTTAGAGTAGGCATGTTCTAACCATCTCCAGAGCGCTGAGGCCAGAAAGCTCTGACAGAGACACTGTTCACCTGAGTCTTCCTTTACCAAGATGACAGAGGGGTGGGAAGAGGAGAGCATTACAGTTTGTGTAGCTGCTGGTAACTGTGTATGGTAACTCTCTTACACGTAGATGTGTAAGAGAGCTCTACCAGAAACTATCATGAGACACAGGCATGCGCTGTATGCACGGAGTTCACCTGGGGCTGGCCCATCAGGACAAGGGACCCTGAGAGAGGGAGGTTTTGGGGAAGTGGGCTTCTGGGTTCTACCTGGAAATGGTGGGTTTAATTTTTTTTTTTATTCAGACTGTGTCTGCTATTAACGCTTTTTTAAAAAATGAGTATTTTCAAAATGAAAAAAAAAATATTCTAGGCTGTCAGGTATGTTTGGAAGTTCAGTAGACGTAAAAGGCATATTCTTTGGTGGCCACTGAAGATAAAAGGCTGAAAAGAGAGGTAAGGAAGGCACTGTTAGAATGTATTGTCAGGAAAAGGAAGGGAGTCTTTTCTTGTGTAACTGTTGCATTAATTTAAAAAACATAATTTGGTAGTGATGTGAAATGTAAGTTGCCTGATCATCAGTGGGGAAAACAACATAGCAGAAATCAAAACTGCAACCCAGCAGGAACAATTTTCTCTCAGAAAGTGGGGGGAAGCAGTTACAAGAAGCAGTTATTTTAGATTGAATTCTGACTCTTTAGATTGATAATTTAAAGGTGGAAGGCAATTTGGGCAAGAGAGAGAATAAAACAAGAGTTATAAGACCTTTAGAAAACATGTCAAGAAAGATGAAAGGAATGAGGTTGGTTTAGCGTAAAAAAAAAAAAAAAAGACTGATTAGAATGACATAACCATGTTTCAACACAAAAAAAGTGGCTACACCAAGGCAAGTGATTAATCATTGTATCTTCAAGCAACAGTCTGTTCCACTGTTCCAGCTTTACAGCCTAATGGAAGAATGGCTGTACTGGGTCAAACTGAAGGTTCATTTAGCCTGTTACCTGGCTTTTGACAATGATCAACAATTCATGCCTAGGGAAAAACATAAGATTAGAAAACACACAAAGTAACACTTACCCCAGGTATGCTCAACCTTCAACAATTTTTAGCTCTGAGAATGCCTAAGTGAAGGTGATTTATATGTATTTAATAGTCTCAGTCGTCTTGTTCAAGAACTCAGCTTCTCATTCTTTCAACTCCTGTAAACTTTGAGCAGTGACAGTACTGTGTGACAAGGAGCTCCTTGACTTAATGACACACTATCTAAAGAACAATCTTTTTGTTTGTTGTGAACTTCCACTTGCTAGCTTAATTTTATCCTCTCATTTTTCTCAAAGAGACATTAACTCATCAATCCCCATTCATGGTCCCTGTGCCACTCATGTCTTTACATAATGTAAGGGGTTGTACCGTAGGCATTTGAGAATTGTATACTTTTGCCATTTTGTTAGATGTCATCGAGGTTTGTCAAAACAAAGATGTAGGTCTAAGCATGCCTTACGATTCACTTCTCTCAATATCTTGGGAAGAGAGTATTTTCTCTTAGCCACATTTAGTTTTCAAATCTGTCTCCTTTTGCAGCTATTTGCCGTAGTAAGTCACCTGCAGGATACACCGATCTTCTGTACAAGATCAAGACTTTGAGAGAATTTTGTGTGACACTTCTAAAGTATTAAATATCCTGCCGAATAGAACATTGCTAAGTCCTATTTATTCACAGATGTGATTATCTGATTCACAGATGATCTTTTCAGTTCTCTGACCAGTGAACAAAAGAGTTTAAAGACTTGAGGATGTGATGCATTTCTGTTGAAATCCACTACCAACTTACTATGTTTGCTTAGAATAGCTCATCTAATCTTTCTAATTCATTGATTAGCAATTTCCCAGGAAGTTATCAAGGCATAAATATATAAGATTTTCAACAGTGAGATGAGAAATGAAGAGGCTTAACAACAAAAAAAACCCTTGCCGAGCAAACATTCATGCTACCTCCCATCTGAGCACCAAGAGCTGCTGCTCCCAAAAGGATGGCAAGTCAGAACGGCGCATGGTAACACAGTGACCATGCTGGGCAGGACCCTGTCCTGCCATCACTGACTGAGGGAGCACGGCAGGCCTGGAGACAGCAGCCATGGTCAGCCAAGAGTTCAGATTACCAGACAAATCCATAGTGAGGAGGAGCAGTCTGTGGCTCTGGGTGCAGACCAGCAGGTCCATGGCCAGACACAGGCATGGATGCAGCAGGAACTGTAGCTCAAGTGGGGACAAAGCACTAGAGCCTCAGATCAAGAGCAGCTCCCTGGGAAGGGGACAGCCCTGACTACAGCCTTCCCTGCCTTGAGCTGTCTGAAGAGCTCTTCCCCAGGTCACCAGCTTCAATGGTCTGGCCTTGAGCTCAGGGAGCCAAGCCCAGAAGACAAGGGAGGATGTGGTTAGGGCCTCGATACCTGGCTCTGATGGTGAGTATGCCCCTGAGCGGAAGGAGCTACAGCAATGTAATACTTGAGATATGCTAGAGTTCACCCCTGGAAAAACATTTTGCTAGTGAATGCACACCCAGCCTAGCAGGAAAATCAGGGAACTGTGAGCAAGTTATTAACACTGCTGTGGTTTTCTCATCCCCTTCAGTCCCCATCCACCAGACTGAATGCAGTAGGCAATATGGCCATAATTTGTACTCCCTCCCCTTTTTAAAAATCTTTTTACTATAGTTAGTCAGTATGCTGAAGGTTACTCTAAAGCATCAGTTGAATGAAGACCATGTGTATGCATGATGAGCACTTTTGTCTACAAACACAGGTAGCTGCCCCGAAATCTAGAACAGGGACAATGTATTGCCTTTAGTTCAAACACTCTTTCTAGTCTGGCTTGCAATCAAACACAGTGTTTTCTCCTGAACTATTTCTGCCAATTCATTATTAACTTACTTCGTATTGCAATGTTAAAGTGAAACACGTTTCTTTAACTCTCTTTAAATGAACTACCTTTGTGGCAGTATTTTTAGATGGGTCTTCTGATGCCTTTTTAATGGTACACTAAAACTTAATGAATGCTGAGTAACAGCAGAATCCGTACAGAAGCACATATGGTATCTACATTAATACTGAATGAGTGCGTAATGATCAGTAGAATTTCTGTGATTTCCACATGAATCAACAGTGATGAGCCACTTAGTGTTACACTCAATTACATCATGTTTAATTTATGTAGCATTGTTTGGACATTATGTTTAAAATGTCTTTAGTAAATCATTGAGACTCTAATTGAGCCTCTATTTCAGTGATAAATTGCACTGTAAACATTAAATTCAGTTTTTTACACAACAATTAATTTATGTTGAATCCTGCTTGCAAAGGGTCAACAATTTGATATATTCTCACTGTTACTCCCTGGAAAATGGAATCCTAGTATGAAAACAAATTCTGGTACCTGTTAAATTATTTCTGTTCCCTTAGTTATGCAGCAGCTGGACACTGGAAATGCATTAATTCCCTGAACTCTGGAAGCAATGGCAATACCTGAACTGCTCTATATGACTGCTGCCAAGCAGTTCAGGAGACCATTTCAGGTCAGAGTACCCTGTCCACATCTGTGTAGCAGACGCAGAAGAGTTCTCCACAGTGCCTGCCTCACTGTGGTGTCACACCACCTCTCGTGTTTGGGAGGCCCTTCTAGCACATCCATGACTCACTTGCAGTGCATGTATAGCACAGCAAAGTGGACCAAGAGCTTCTGAAGACTGACCATGCCACCAGTCTGTCAGAGGTAGCTGCCGAGGTGGTGAGGGAACCTCCACCAAATACAGATACTGTCTTTCAGCTGTTCTCCCATCCTGTGCAGCACAAGGAAGCAAACACTCCAACGGTGTTGGTTACCTAACAGCCCGTGCAGAGGAATATAATCTTGCCTCACTTCCAAAGCAAGTGTGAGGACCCAGTACCTCGCTTCATCTCTCCTGTTCTACCTTGTAATACAGTGAACGCAGGCAGCTGGTTGCATAAGCCCTGGGGTGAAGGTTCTGTAAAAGGCTGCCAGTGGCAAGAGGCCTGTCTGTAGCTGTAGCCCTCCACTGAAGTCTTCCACAGTAACTGCTGCAGCAACAGAACTTGGAGTGAAACAGAGCAGAGGCTTATCACGGGAGAGACTCCATCTTTCCAGACTGGCTTCACATGAAGACTAGGGATATGCACGTATCTAATCACAGTGAAAAATAATACAAGTAAATACACTTCATAAGGGAAAACTGGAAATAAAATATGCATACTTCAAACTTCCCTAGGAACAGTAAACTTCTGCTTGGCTTTCACTTTTTCCTGTCAGATACTTCTAGCAGATAAGCTCCTGACACGCCGTTTCAGTGGGTGTCTGCTTGAGCTGGCTTTCGAGATGTTCCAAGGCAGGTTTGTAAAGATTCATTCACAGAAGACTGGGGTTTTCTATTTTACCTAATCAGCACAGTTACCTGAAGAGCTATCTGAACTTGTCTGATTTTTGGCAGAGAAGATACCCTCTTCCACTACTCCAGAAGGGATCTTGCACTCTATTCTCTCAAACTGGTCCTTCTCCCTGGTAGTTCAGGCCAGCAAGGTCTTATCAAGAGTCTATTGTCTTTCACATTCTTCCTCAAATAGCTGTTCAAAATACAGTAAACTTGAGAGGTCTTGGCTTAGGGGAGCTTTTAGTTCTGAGAAGTTGTCTAGTCCAGCTGTCTCAACAAGAAGGGCTAGGGGGAAAGAGAACCAGGTTTGGAGACAAAATTCTACCAGCTATTTACAAAAAAATCTGTCACTATGTTTTTAGCTTCTGCAAATTTCTTGTGTTAGCTTCTAGCACTAGGCACTGCATCCAGTTGCTTTAGTTTATAGAGGATTTACCATCTGTGAGTATACAAAGCTATCATTTTAATTTGCTGTTCTTTTTTATCCACAATGAGATTAACTGATAACTGGCAAGGCATCTAACAAACAGCTGACCAACAACTTTGTTAGAAGATCTATAGACAAAGAACTTTATAATGATAACAATCATAACAGTAGCTGCTCTCATTTCTCTGGATTGCTGAAAAATGCAAATTCAGACCTTTAATAATTACAGCTTAGGCTTTCATTTCTGACAGCAAAGTAAGAGCAAAAAAAAGCCTTTCCATCGTAAGAAGCTGTAAAAGAGGCTATCAGCTTTTTTTTTAAATTATAAATCACTTCATTCTTGTTAGAAGAATTTAATAAATGAGGTGTAAGAGAGAAAAGATACTTATGGAGAATCTTTTTATTTTGCTTTAAAAAGTCTTTTTTTGGTTTATGGTAATCATTTTAATGATTCTGTTCCCATGATTCAGGAATTCTATGCTGTGTTAATTTAATTCAGCTTTAATTTGAATTGAATAAAATATTGGTTAGACTGCTGGCTATGATGATAGAATACACGTACTGCTTAAACAGAAAATATTTGAAATATATAAAATAATCTGAAATACACTTCTCTTCAATGTACGCCTAATAGATTTTAGTGATGTAATTATTTCTAATTTGTTATGTAGCTATATATTTTTAGAGCTTGCCGTGTAAGAACGTTTTTTAAAATTAGATGTAATGAGGTTATAATACCACTATAGCCTTTGGAATAACACCAATATAAGAAACAGTACAAGAAAATAATCAAATATATGCCTTGAGCTACATTTGAGATGACTGTACAAACAGACTTCACGGCAAATTAGATTTCCTTGACTAGTGTTGTGGTTATAGTGATATAATTCATGTTTCATAACTCTGAAGAAATAATGAAGACATTGTAACCAGAAATGTGTCAATTTGAATAAAATTATTATGAATTGCTTTGGTTCTAAAAGCTCCCAATATGTTATAATAGAAGCCTACGTTCTTGCTTGAGAGCCAGCCAAACTATCTGTAGAAAATGGAATGGGTTTTTAACATCTTTACAAATCCCTTAATGGTAGATTTTTCCCTTCAGATAAACAAAAGGAGAACTGTTCTGAAGGGACTGTGCTAATAAAAGAGATTGGAATATACCTTGCTTTTCAAGCCACTTTGAAAGTAGAATGTTTGGAAGCCTCATACCTAGATGGTGGGCTCTTACTTCCCACAGAAACTCAAAACATTGTTAAAACTGTACATCCATTTTCACCTGAATCCAAGTTGCAGTGAAGCGGAACTTAGCCCATGCAACAATTAAGTCTCTTCACTCATTGCTGAACTACAATTACATTTGTACTGAATGCAATATTCAATGGGCGGCCTCCAGCTACGGTGCAAAGTAACTTCTCCAACTAAAACCATGCAGGCTGGCGGAATGTAAATTGGAATTTAGGTAAGACACCATCTAACACTTGCACAAAGTACCATTTATCAGTTAGGAAGTTTCGTTTATCACCTTCAGTGATAACATTTGGGCTTTAATATGATTTCTTTGTCAGAGGCTTGATATTGGCTCTGATGCCATGTCTTGACAACATGCTAAAATGGGCTTGAGGCTTTGAAGAGTTGCCACAGGAAGGAGAATCCTCAAACTCCCTTTGTTAGTTCAAATTTGTTAAGAGATTTTCAATGGGTTGAATTTTTACCAGTAGGCTTTTGCCAGATCAGCTATCATCTGTCCTCCTACAGCCTGCATAAAGTCAGTAGAGAAGCATAAAGCTGCTACATATTCTTTACATATGTGCTGTGGCTAATTTGACAGAAATGTGACTGTGTGCTTATTCCTCCTGTGGAATGGGTATGTCGAGTGATCTAGTAGCACAGAAATCCAGTCATGAGAAAGAATAACAACTTTTGTGTCTAGTGTGGATTTATAAAAGCCTGGACTTTATGAAAAGGGAATGTATTAGTCCAGTAGTTCTTGGATGATAGGTGCATTGCTATTGTTTTATAAAATAAGTTCAAATAATGTAAAAAAAAAAAAGTATTGCTTTCTCATACTTTGAATTCTCAGACAAGTACAAGCTAAATTTGTGGAACTGACAGAGAACACTGAAGGTTGAATTTAAAAGGGTTGAGTGGCTACAACAATTTTCCTAATTTTAGATGTAATCTCAGTTTATACTCCTGCTTCCCAAATGCTTCAGATAAATCAGATGTTACATTTCTTTAAAGTCAGGTGCAAATTATTCACGAACTTGTTCAGTAGCCAGCATTTTTCTCATTTCCCCTCCCACCCCAAGGGAAAATTTTGTAAGACTTTTTGACTTTTAAGTAGAATTTACAGGGCCACTGTGTGCAACACAATTGCCTGGAATTATCTTGTATGTTACTGTTCATGTATTGTGTAACGTCTCCTTCATAAACGCACAAAAGTGAACTAGAAGGTTGCTTACATTCAGTGTTATGAAATTGTTATATTTGTCAGGGTAAAATTAGGACTATTAGAAGAAAGTAACTTTTTAAATGCAGTAGCTACTAAACAACTCCAGAGCACAGCTTCAGTAAACATGAAATCAAAGGAAAAGGTGCTTTTTTATTCCAGCTCAAAGGAAAATCACCTTTTGGACCAGACTTAAAGCTGACTTCTTGTCAGGAGTACTGAAGTATTTATTAATACATTTTACCTTTTTTATTTTTAGAAATAAGAAACCTTCATTATAGTTACAAAGAAGGACAGCCTGATTGTTAGAGTACTAATTTTGGACTCAAGAGTTTGCATTCCTTACTCAGCCACAAATTCCATTAGATCTTGAGAAAATCACTTAGCAAATTAATTGCATTGTCTAATTTTCAACAGCTGAGATGCTTAATCAGAAGACAGCTCTCCCTAGGTTTCCCATGTAGTCAGAGGAAACAGAAAGTTATTCTGGGATGGCTGTCAGTGCTAACACCCCTATGTGTTTCTCAGTTGACCTCTGGAGTCTTCTGTTTTTCTCCATGGAAGTTTTATGCCTCCATGTTAAATGGCCACCCTAACTTGGTATAGTGTCGAAAGTCAGGTACTCTGAATACCCACTTGGTGTTAATTTTTAAACATGTGCAGGCACACAAAGATGCAAACATTTACTCATCTGTATGAAGGGAATAAATACATTAAAATGTTAGGTGCACTGATGTTGTGATAATTAGGTTCATAATAAACACTGAGATTGTCATTGTTAGATAGGGTTCCTGAATTACAGACATTTGCATTAATAACCTTTAATATTTAATATGATAACTTCCAAATATTCAGCACAATGCTTTTAAAACATGAATGGTAGGTTGGTTTTTCAAAGCCTTACTGAATACCTCATTCCCTGAATACAGATTTCTTGGAAAAAGTCTTGAGACAGAGCATACGCCCCTTCTCTCTGTAAACCCTGTGGGACTAATTCATTCTGAAGAGTACTAAATGTCCTACCAGGTGATGTATTAAAATGGTGGCAGATATGTTACCATACAGTGGCACTACCTTAGGAATTCCAGATACGCATTTCTGTCATTTGGGGAGGAACGTAATGACTCCATCGTTAAGGTTAAGCAGAGCTTTCCATTTCAGAGCCCATTTTCAAGGCATTCTAAATTGCACATGCATAGGTAGATTGATTTAGAAACTGCTTGGCTCAATCAGGGCTGGTGCAAATTTAGGGGTGCATATCTGGGCTAACTTATTCTAGTGATTTTGGAAGAGAAAAATTCTTCTTCGTCTCACATGTATGCAGGTATGCATACAATGACATTTTAAATTTCTTACTATTCCCAGGATTAGAGAAAAATATCCTTAGATCTAATGAAAACTTCCAAAACCCAATTTCATAATGCAATGTGTCTGACGTTACTAGACTAATTTTGTTTCCTAAGTCATGGATAGTCTGTTATGAGCTGCATGTTACAGAAGCAGAAAAGAAACAATATGAGTGAAATTCAGGCACCTAAATACAAGTGTCTGGTGCCATGTTTAATGTCCAAGGATATCTGAAACATCCACACTGGGCTGTCACATGTGACACAGAATGAACATGAAACCCACGCCTTCTTGAAGGCATGGTAGAACAGGTATCTAAATTGGTATTAGATGCCTGCATTTAGGCAAACAAATCTCTGTACGTCAATTTTTCAAAATACAGAATTCATTTTGTCTTTAAATTTCATGTACCAGCCTTGTACTCTGATAACAAAAGTGAAATGCTGCCTGCCTTGAGTCGGATCAGGTATGTTGTTTCTTTTTACCCAAAATAACTCTACATCTCCCTTCCTTTTTGCATATATATGGAGACTCTTAGTGTGCTTTGGTACTATTGCTTCAGCGTCCTTGGCAGCAGCTCAGCAACAGCTGAGACTTACGAGTGCTGTGGCTGTTTGTGAAAAGTCATTTTAGCTCTACATTTCTTGTTGGTGTGGGGCTTTTTTTGTTAGTGTTTGTATTTTGTTTCCCACTCTACAAAATGACTAGTGTTAAAGGATCCTGAATCTGATTTCCCAACAACTCACATTACAGAAACGGAACTTCTGTGTGCTGGATAAGCACAAGGAGTACGAGATAGCATAGTCACCTGCACCCTTCCCTCCATAATAATTGCATGTTTGTGTGCAGTATTCTGAAGGTATA
>Ga0181612_167211_pt1 | contig 25045 bp, 14 predicted proteins | sample HoacroProtozoa21_FD_119630 | JGI IMG/M metagenome (GOLD analysis project Ga0181612, IMG submission 119630) | Hoatzin crop microbial communities from Cojedes, Venezuel. Combined Assembly of Gp0051906, Gp0051904, Gp0051908
ATTAGCCTTCTTGGCAGCCAGGGCACACTGCTGACTCATGGTTAACCTGTCGTCCACCAGCACACCCAGGTCCCTCTCCGCAGAGCTGCTCTCCAGCAGGTCCACCCCAAGCCTGTACTGGTGCATGAGGTTGTTCCTCCCCAGGTGCAGGACCCTGCATTTGCCCTTGTTGAACCTCATCAGGTTCCTCTCTGCTCAGCTTTCCAGCCTATCCAGGTCACGCTGAATGGCAGCACAGCCTTCCGGTGTGTCTACCACACCTCCCAGTTTGGTGTCATTAGCAAACTTGCTGAGGGTACATTCTAACTCTTCATCCAGGTCGTTTATGAAGGGTTGCAATGCTGTTGTTGATCCTGGTCATGTCTCAGAACCTTTTAACTCCACTCTATCATGGTTGCCGCAGTCCCATCATACTGTTGTTCTTATCAACATCTTCACCCCCAACCTGTTCTTTATTCATTGATTTGCATAAATACAACATAATCCTAAAACGACTAGGCAGGAGTACTCTAAAAAAAGGATCTAAAGCTGATGATTTGACAGCGTGGTTTTGCTGCAAAAGTGCTCTGGGATATACTGTTAGAAAATAATCCAGAAATTGTAGGAAATAATTATTTTACTTTATTTGGCACTGTGTTCAGTTTTGGCCCTCCCATCTTCAGAAAGACACAGAGAAACTGAAGAGAAGAAATGATAGCACAGATCGGGACACCTGACAAGAAGCAGTTGGTAAATTTGCAGAAAAGTGCCTTTAAGCCAGCTATTTGGAAGACATTTCTGCAAGGATAGTGAAGCACTATAAAGGGGTTATCTCACAGACTGTAGAACTCTCTTCCTTTCATTTTATGAGAAAAAGGCCTCTCTGTTAATTTTCCATGAATTTTTCAACAGATACCCTCCCATCCCAGCCTAAAATATTTTAATATTAAAAACCTGTTCCTAAAAAAAATGAAGATTTTGTTTCTTTTTCCAGTGTCTTATTTGTTTGTTTGGGGGGTTTTGTTGTTGTTGTGAATTTCAGCCAACTTTTTTTTTTTTTTTTTTTTTTTTTTTCCTGTCAGAATAATTATTTTGGTCCAAAAAAGCCGCTTTATGCATTCTTGAAATGGAACCAGAGGACACAGCCTGTCCTCCCTGCTCCATCGCATACCTCACTGATGGCATCACTTGAATAGCATTATAAACCAGCTCTGGGGTGCTAATGTAGTGAAGCCATGACACTATACTCTTCCTTTCCCTTTAGTCAGGGGCAGTAAGGACCAAGGACTAGATTTTCTTCAGGATTAAGATTGTCCTGGAGAAGCATGTATGTAAGGTTCTCTGTTTCCTTGTGTCCTGACACACCTTTGAGTGCAGAAACATTCAGGCCTTTAAAAAGCATCTGTTAGTCTACTTGTTTACATTAATGTTACCAACTGAAGATCATCGTGGTGAGTATTTCCAGAAAATACGGTAAAAAATGAAGGAGTACAAAATGTGCTAAGGTTTAAATAACAGACGTTTGGAAAATCTGTTGTTTTGGGGCAGTTTTTATCATTGTTAATAATATCTTTTGAATTGGGCTACTTTCCTTACCTGGCAAATAAACTTGTGCCAACATACAGATGACTTCTCCGTATCTTAGATCCAGCTCTCACTTCTCCTCCTTTGATTACCTGTGTGCATGTTATCTGAGTCATTGCCTAGCTAGCCAGCAAACAGGTATCTCGTAGGCCTGTTTGCCCTAATGCTGAATGCAACTTTTTGACTCTGTATACAAATTGTATCAGGCTGACGCTACTGATGATGTGTTTCCAAGTTTACAGTGCCTTTACAACCAACCCTAGGAATATAAATGACAGTGTGCTTGTTCCTTTCCTTTGTACAGTTTGGTCAGGAGCTCAAAAATAGCTAAATCTTGTTGTTTCTAGCAAATCTTCTTAACAATTTATTGTTATTGTTTTCTTCCTTTAGATTATAACACAAGTGAGCAAAAGCAAGCATGTAAGAAACATGAACTTTACGTGAGTTTCCGAGACTTAGGATGGCAGGTATGATTATAAATGTCGCTTCCTATCAATTCAAATTAGGACAATCTATTTTACTGTCCTTATTACTTACAATCTGTTTTCTTCGTGGTAATTGGTATTTCACTGATGAGAGATAAATCCTTTAAATGTGTTTTGTAATGAATCCTTATCACTACTGCTTTAACTTTTTCGGCTGCTGTTCTCTCAAAGATTTTGCAAATGTTAATGGCTTTAAGATCTGGATTCATTCACGTAAGTTAAATCTGAACTTTTGTTCAGGATATGAGTAGGTCTGCAGTAAATAAAACCAAAATCCCCACAATGATCAATGGAACTTTTGAAATTTGTACTTGAATTCTCCCTGGTTCAATGCTGTCTACTGCAGCTCAGAGAGATTTCACTGGGGCAGGGAAATAGTCTGTAGGGAACTAGAGCTTGGATTACTGATCAGTGATCTTTATAACACCATAGTTAAGTTTATATAATTTCTAGGAAAAATTCATCCTGTCATACAGTAAGAAAAAAAAGAAGGTACTTGTAGTAAAAGGTCATAAAGACAGAGGCAGGCCATTGCGAGCAAAGAAAATAGAGATCAATCTAGGTTTTTTTTCCAGAAAGCAAGGAGCTCTAAGAACAAGAAGGCCATCAGCAACCTATAACCTAGACATATTGCATATGTAGGTAAGAACCCAGAGATGGCTGTCTGTGCATTTCACATTTCTCAGAATTATTTTAAAACAACTATCCATGAGCAGAACAAGTCTACGAGGAGAATAAGCATGCTGTGTCTTTAGTGACAGCTCACACTTTACGTATCTAGCTTGGATTGTCATATGGCCTCATTACTCTGCCTGACTTTTTCTAGTGTGTTTACCCTCACAGCAGCCTGAAAAAGCAGACAGAGACTGTTTTCCCAAGTCTGCAGAGCATGATCACCCTGTCCACAGCCACAGAGCAGGCTTGTGATATTGACTTGAGCTCAGGCTAATTAACAAGAAAGCCATTGTCTTTCTGTAGATCACACATTTTTCCAGGTATCACCAGATTTTTTGTTTTTTGAAACAGTAAATTCTGACACGCCTCAAGGTGTGCAAGGCTCTCAGATCAGTTATTCAAGCTGGCCATAGAGAAAAGAACTTTATTTTTTTCCCCACAAAAAATACTTGAAGAATTCAAAGCTGAAAAAGCCAAAGATGCACTGTACAATATTTGATCAGTGAAACTCATGGTGAAATAAGATAAAAAGAAACAAAACCCAAGAAGTAGGTACTTGATCCTCTCTGCCCTTCCCACAGCACCTCCATTACCTTTGCCTGGCAAAGGAGAAATTAAGCAAACTGAACCCAGAGCTTTCATTAACATTTTAAAATATTTTCCTTCTAGTGGTCTTTTTCCCATGCTGTGTTGTTAGAAATACTCAAAATGCATGATTCAGTGACATTCCAGTGGGTAATCAACAACCCTCGGTCTCATGTAATAATATAATTACTAGTATTGAGTATGCTGAAGAAAGAGGAAGCATTTTAATTACTTTTCTTGCACCAAGAAATGCTCAAGATTTTCAGTCTGGGAATAAAAGAATTCTGACAAACATATTTGGACCTTTAATCCTCCTTACAGCCTCATTATTTCGTATTCAGTACAGATTTGGAAGTTTAATTTAACTTTCATCTGAGTTTTGCATGGATAAAGCAAACACTTCTCTTTTTTTTTGCAAAAAAAATGTAATTTAACATGCCACATGCTGAAGTTCATTTTGTCCTTGGACAAGTCTTAGTTAGTTTGGTATAGTTTAAAACTCTCTGAGTGAGAGAAAAAAAAATTAAGTGGGTTTATTTGTTCTTGTTCTAGGATTGGATTATTGCACCAGAGGGCTATGCTGCGTTTTACTGTGATGGAGAGTGTTCATTCCCCCTCAATGCCCACATGAACGCAACAAACCACGCCATTGTTCAGACTCTGGTATGCCTCTGCCTATGTTGTATTTGCCTATTTTGTAGTTGTGTCTTGGGAACAGGGGCTGTCTCTTCCTATCTGTTTGCTGCTATTGGATTTTTATTTTATCTGTGTAAATGATCGCCCATTTCAAAGGTGTGCTTTGATGATTACGTTGGAGAGAAGATGAACTGCCCAGAGTGACCTGTGTGGTAGGTGTCCCTTCCATTTCAAACGCAATAACACATGAGAAGACTGTGCCGTATTACTGGAGAATTGTGTAGGCAGGAACCAAAGGGCCTCCCAGTCCCACTTCCAAGAGTTTTCTGCAGCTTATTGCAGCTCCATGTTAACATCTACATGCTATACCTTCCAGAAATGTTGACTCTTGGCCACTCTTTGGACCTCTGTTGTCAACTGTTGGCAGAGATACTTAAACCGTAATTTAATGTGAAGCTTTGCAAGCAGATGCATTTGCATCTAAGAAATTGTGTTCAGTCATGCCTGGTTAACAAATGAAAGTTAGAAATAAGTGTGTTTGGATCTGTTGCTCTGCCTGGTACACGTAAAAGAGGATTTGCAGCCAGCTTTCTGCCTCTGCTAGTCCTTATGTTAGTCTTGTACATCAACTGCAGCAGCCAAAAAAGATGATCATAGTTGAAGCAGCTGGCTAGGCCTCCTCTACCCTAGCAGCATTCAGCTACGGTTTGGAAAACACAGCACCTACAGAAACCAAGACCTTGAGAGTATGCCTAAATGTAGTGCCGTGAGTCTGATGTCTGGTCATGATTTTTCACGTGTGCCAGCTGAAGAACTGGTTCTGAACAGCATCAGTATCAGCAAACTCATTAAGCAGCAGAGGAATGAGACATAATATGCAAGGAGGGAGTGGGAGTACGAAATCAGAACAGGATAGGGTTGCCATCCCTAATTAGTTTCTGGAAAGGTCAAGGCACTAGACTGCAATTAGAGAAACATGGGTTTAAGGATCCTTCTGATTTAAACTGATGACAGGAAAGTATCCTGACCACCAGACTATGCTGATGTGTCTGCCCATGGATGGTGATCTTTTTGTTTGATATTGACATAAAAACCCTGGCCCTGAAAAACCTTCTCCTTCAGAAATGAGGGCAGCTATTACCCTCCTAGGAAAAAAAAAAACAACACAAAACACTTAGGAAAAGGGGGAAAAAAACCCCAAAGAAACAGAGAGAGTTTGCTTCCTTTCTAACAGAAAACAAAATCTGTTTGTGAAAACTGCCAAGTATTTCTACATGAAAGTGATATTTTTAAAACCTCAGCATGTGCTGAGACCTTTTCCCTTGCATTCAACTTCTCATTTATGCACCTTCTACAAGTCCAGCCACCAATCCAAAATTATTCCTCTATACCAGCATTCAAGTCAGCAAGATTCACAAAAAGAAAGGAAAAAGTCAGAGGCTGGAAATAAACAGAAGAATTGAGGTAAGGGCTTCAGGTGAAAGGGAACAGCAAATGCTAGTTGGCAAGGAATATATTAATGTGCCTAGAAGATGATAAAGAACAGCATATATGCAGTCCTGAGCTGAAAAGAAATATGTCAGCAAAGCAATAATTTAGCATTATGCAAACACTGTCCAGAAAAGTTGCCAGTATCAGTGAGATCCTCAGGTTATTGTTCCATCCTGCAATTATGGACTGTTAAATAAGAAGTGGCCCAGTACTACTTTCTCCGGACTGTCTACCCTTTCAAAAAATGGTTAATTTCCCATTGTTATTTGTGTAGTTTGTCCTATTTTTCAAATTGGATACTTAAATTTTCCCTCCTTTTTATGGCCTTTTTGGAATTGTGTGTCTCCCTCTGCATGTACTGTACATGCATTCAGTTGTGCAGCCAAAAAATCATGAGCCTAATTAAATTTTAACTGCACATAAATTAGATGAGATAACAGTAGTTGAATGCTTTCTGGTTTAAATTATACAAAATTCAGATTTACACAAGGTGTGCACATGGGGATGGCTTGGGAAACAATTATTCATACACTCCACCCTAATCCAAATGTAATCATCTCCCAGCCATACTGATTACACCATTCTAAAAAAGCCCACTCTTATGGTTGGGAAGTGATTGTTCCTTGGTACCCCTCCAAACTTTACTGACTCATTATTTTTTTCTTTTGTAGCAAGAATAGGAGAAATGCTGGGCCAGTACCTCCCTCTCTTCTTTTTCTGAGACTGAACTTAGGCAGTCAGACGATACAGATGCATATAAATACAAGACAGACTGCATTTAATGAATTATATAGGATTTCTTCTCCTCTCTCACTTCCCACCTACCTCCAAACAGCTGTTGGAGTAGAGCTGAGCCTATGGGCATCCAAATCAGTGGGTTAGCAGGTAGATGAGCCCTGACTTCCAGGCTCACTCTTGAAAAGGCTGTGAGCATCGCTGTCGTGAGGGGCTAGCAGGGCCATTGGAGCTCCCAGCCAGCATGGAAGGGGCTGATAGGACCAGGAGTTATGGCAGGGCAAACATCTGCCTAGATGAGGCACAACCATGCTTTTCTCCAGTGTCTTGCTATTCATTTGTTAAACTGTTTTTAAATGTGTGTCTAAACCCTTACTAAACTGCTACTTCAGGATTTGTTATTGTTCATTTCAAAAGACCTTCTCATGGTAACAGTTATGTAAAAATCGTTTCCTGATAGACTGTTCTCTGTTGTCTGGCAAAGGCTCTGGGCTTATATCACTGCAAGACAGATGGCTCTAACAGATTTACAAAGACTTAACATACAAATGAAACCTATTACTGCTGAAGTCTTCATCCATGCCTTAATAATCTCTTACCCTCTCTATTACAACTCCCTCTTTTCTGGCCTCCCCAGTTTCCAAGTCTTCAGCATGTGTAGAATATTACATCCAACCTTCTTTCAAGTACAAAGAACTTGTATTTCCCCCATTTTCAGATATTTCCACTAGATCTTGTTCCTTCTGGATGCTGTTCAAAACTCTTTTCCTTCTCTTAACCTTTCATTGATATATTTCAGCCTAGTGTACATAAAGTCTTCTCTGCCTCAGCCCTTTCCCCAAACCTGCTGTCCAGCTGGCACCCACCTTATGAATTGATTTTGACTTCAGTGGAAGTAGAATTGGACCCACGGATTCCTAGATAAGACCTTAAAATGCACTCTTGCTGTCTGAGAGCCCACATCTTACCGTTTCACAGGCTGAAAACAGTTTCAGTACGAGCCTTTGCTGTCTGCAGCAGAATTTCCTCCAGGCTGAGATGCTGACACAGGAAAGCATTTTAGCACATGCTGGTGTCTCGGTGAGACCCGGGACTTGAGCATGTGCTTCAGGTTAAGCACCGTCCTTAGCAGAGAGGTACCAACAATAAGTTTAAGTGTTTTCCTGAGCAGCTGCCTAACTCCAACTCTTTTCTAAATTTCATCTGAAAGCCAACTCTCTGTCTTGGCCACTCCTCCTCATTTATTTCTCCATCTGTGATTATTGTATAACTCTGCCTGCGTGATTGAAATCAGAGGAACGTTCTGGAGGTAAGCTGCGCTTGAAAGTTCCTAACCAAGGAAAATCTCCAAACACAGCACTCTGAATTGCAAAGACAAGTTTTACACTGATGTTGTCCTTGTACCTCTCTGATATACGAGCTATGTATTTTTCTGTCTTTCAGGTTCACTTGATGTTCCCTGATCATGTACCAAAGCCATGCTGTGCACCAACAAAACTGAATGCAATCTCTGTGCTCTACTTTGATGACAGTTCCAATGTTATTTTAAAAAAATACAGGAATATGGTTGTGCGTTCATGTGGCTGCCACTAGAATAAAAAAAAATAATCTAAAGCAGAGGGGTTTATTCAGAATTGTAATAAAGTCAAGATATGAACCTTGCTGATGAAAAAGCAGTCCTAAATTTATTCCATTTCATGTCATCTCTCATTTAAATGTACAGTATAATTTATATAGTAGCTTTTATTTATTTAAAAGTATATAGTTTCTTTTGTATGAACAGAATTTCAAAACCATTTATTTTATGGATCACCTCACTATGCAGTAGAACTTCACAAACTAATTTTTCTGTTGACCATACTGGAATCTATTTCATTCCTTTTCAATTTTTAAATGTAAATACTTTGTAGAGATTTTTTTAAAGCTAGAAACTCCAGAACTTCTGTAACTGCTTCGTATTGTTAAAGGAACTAAAATACATTTGGTCATATTATGCCAATGAAAACTGTGGTGGGGTATTTGTTTAGAAAAAGGCGCAGAAAGAAAATTAAACAGAACTGCTTGGCTAAACACATTTTTTCTTCTAGAAGTTCTGCTCCATTAGAAAACGTCAAATGTTGAGCACTGCTGAAGTAAATAAATAGTATATAGAAAATAGAAGTGAAAAGATTGCACATAATTGTTCTAACTATTTTCTTTAACAAGATGAGTGTAACTGGGGGAGTGTGTTACCTCTTGGCTTGTGGGCTGCAGAGTTTGCAACAGACTCCAAGCTTTGGGAATTCTGTGGAGACAGACTCTAGCCTCTATCTATAACTTTTCAAGTTAACACTAATAATTGAACTACAACGTTCTTACCTCAAATCATATCAGTCTATTATCTACTACACTGCTCCAGCAAATATTTTTGTAATAACAGCAGAAGGTAAAATCAAGCAAAAAAACCACACAAGCCTTCTTATTACATACACAAGTTACTCTGTACACAAACTATACAGAAGACAGGGTATGGGAGGGCTTTGCTTTATTTAGGTCCCACTTTTGGATGTGTTATCTGCGTGTGTGAGAGAAGGCACAGGGGATGCAGCAGTTGTCACCTGTTTCATTGAAAATCTTGTCCCTGATGGTGGCTGGTTTCAGGAAAAAAATAAACACACCTTTCATATCGAGCCATTAGGTAATTTGCAGCCTACTTTCAGTCCCATCTGCTTTTCAGGTGGAGATTTGTTTAAATCATGAGACTTGAGATGAAATATCTTTTTTTTTACAATTAACTATTGTCACTTCAAAAATTCTTAAATCCATATAAATCATTTTCAATCTTCCTAAATGTTTGGCCTTGAATGAAATCCTGGGGTTGTGAATTGCACAGCTAATTACAGATTATCATTCCTACGACCATTACCCACATGCTTGTTTTGAATAAACTATATTTAATGTCTTTGGACATGCCTCTGTTTTAGTGTTATGAAAATGGGAAAATAGAAACTCTATTTTCGCTTTATTATATCACTAGTTCTAATATACGCTTTTATCATGAATTGCCTTGATTAAAATGCTTCATCTACATAGTTCTCAGAGAGTTGTTAAAAAATGGATAGGACATATCAGTTTCTCCTTACACAGTCTATTCACGTAAACTCTGACTTCTCTGGTTATTTAAAGCATATTTCAGAAAACTCAGATTATTACAGACTGATAAAATCAGCGTGAGTGTGACTGTGTGCATGCATGTGAATGTACAACTGTCTTTTTTCCAGAAAATAATTTATTTTATCTTGGAGTAATACAGAAATCCTTTTTATGCATACACTGTTTTTTTAAAAAAAATTAACAGTTCTTATTTCAGCCTTGGGAGCTCTTTCTCCTTAATACAACAGTCCCATTTTACACTTCTGTCTTTATTTTATATTTACGTTACCTACATATCTACATTTAGTTGCAGTTCATGCACAAGGGTGTATAGCAAATTAACGTCTCCAACTGAATTACCATTTTGGAACAGTTAAATTCCTAGGTTGCCTTCAAAAAATTTACTGGTTTCTGTATAAATTGGGTAGGTGGATATGCTTTTCTGAACTCAATTTATTCTAAATGGAATTTGATAGAAACTAAAATTTGGGTACATTAAGTAATATATATTTAAATAATGGTGTACCATTTTGCGAATAAGAAACCGAAGTTTAATATTATATTATTCTTTAAAATATGCTGTTGGAATATATTTCTATATTTTGAGACATAATAAACCTGTAATACTGTTTTCTTCTGCTGTGATTTTGCTTCTGAGACACATGCAAAAATGACACTGACTTCATATATTCTTTTAAAGGTAAAAGCAAGAGATCACTAACAATTATGGACAGATTTTGTTGCAGTTCACTTTTTAGTAGACATTTTGCAAAGTTACTTTTATTTTGCTACTCCTTAAACTGCAGCTGGTGAACCATCTACACTGTTAATAAAAAATCATGCATTCAAATCATACCTCCAAATGCTGATACACTACTCAAAATATATGAGAAAGGAGAAACAGTGTTTAAAATTCTCCATAAATTCCTAGCTGGTCTTTTCTCTATTTTGAAGGAAGGATAGTGGCACCACACCTTCTGCATGCTCTGGATAAGTGTATATATGTGTGTTTTCATGTGAACTTGTTCAGGTAAACCCTTCTCCAGTAGTACATAAAAGGACTTTTTGTTCTTTCTCTTTGTCCTATCAAATATCTGTTATTTTACGTGTATTTATACATAGTATATACACACATATGAATAATATAACGTGTATGTAATTATATTAATTATATTAAATGTATACCCATATCTATAGCTATATCTGTTTCTATAGTTACAAAGACCATTCCATTATCATTTTGGACACAGGAGCTTTGTTCTTTTTAAAGTTGTTTAAGCTTTGTGCATCCTTAACAACTCGAAAGAGTCTAAAGGGCTGAAAATCAGAAAAATAGAAGCAGCTCTGTGCAGAATTAATGTTACATTATAGGTCAGAGCTTCTTAGTCTTTAACTCACTTATAACGTTAATGCCGTTGCTACACATTCTGGGCCAAAATCAAACATTTACAGGATGTTACTAGTGACAGTTTCTATGGCTTAGGAGTACTCACCCAGTGGAAGTCAGAGTTGAGAGGTGAATAGTTTTGCAGCAGTGATTTAATTTCCCTTTAGAAGCATCTTGCTCTCCAAGTGTGATTTTGATGTCCAAGACAAGGCAAGCTCCGACTGACTGAAGTGTGGACCATTTATATGAAGTTCTCTGACGTGCTAAGCTGTGAACACACATGACTGTCTTCCTTCAGTTAGATCCCTTGATGCCCATTTCCACAAAGTATTTATAGGGTCAAGTTTTTCTGATGTTGGCCAAAGGTTTCAAATTTATTAATTAGGGAGCAGGGGTGGGAGACATTTGCTGACAGTCAAAAAAACACTTGTTAGGATTGCATTAGCCCATTTTTTGATGCAAGATAAAATTAGATTTGTATAAAGCTGTCTGGTAGCTGACAACATAGCAATACATTCAATCAGTACAGAATTCAGCTAGAGGTATCTCAGACAGGCAGTGGCACGGATGTCTTCAAACAAAAAGGATGATCATTCCTTGTTCTGTTATGTATCTGTGTGAAGTGCTGTCCTGACTGACATGTCCTTTACAACCCCATGACTTCCTTGTGCAGCCGCCTGTTTAGGCTTTTAGGTAAATATACATTTTTGTTGAGTGATTAGGTAGGTAATAAAAATGGAGCCATATGAGGAGCTCAGGTATCTTCAGGAATAGGAAACCAATCTTTTATAGCTGCACAGGACTGTGAAGCTGTTTATTTTGCGTGCTGGCACCTATAGGACTATGGAACAGTAGTTAGTCTTTATATTATGATAGGAGTCAATTGTCACACATATTGGGGCCTCATTTTATTAAATGCTGTATACATGAGTGCTGTGAGTTACATCTGTACTGCAGACACTGAAACTCAGACTTTCTTTAGAGACAACACAGAGAAATTGCACTTTTGGATTGTAACTTGCCTATTTCTCTCCAAAGACTACAAAGCTGGTTTAGGACAACGGCTCTGCTGTAGACCTTGTCTGAGCAACAGTAGCAAATTACAATCCCTAACAACTTTAAAATAATTTTATGTTGGAAAAATTTTACTGAGATACTTAATTGGGATGTGAAGCTTTAAGAAATCTTTTTTTATCATGATGGGATGTCAGACATGTCCATTTTGGAACATAATTTTCTACCATTTACTTGGAAAAGGTTGGATTGTTGCCTGTGTGTTTCTGTTCTGTGTTTTTTGTCAGCTCCTCTTTTGAACAGTTTCATGGTAAATTTACTTTGACCCAAAGATGCTTAAAAAATGCTTTGAGCTTGTATTCATAGGATTCTTAATTGTTTCAGCAACAACCAAAGGATTCTAATAACCAGGACTTAAAAATTATGTTCTTTGCAATCTCTACCAAGTTTTCTGCTCACACATTCAGCTGTTCACAGGGAGAACCTGACATGTGGTGCCTGAATGACAAACAAGCCACATGTGAATTACACAGAATTATCTTTTACTATCTCGTCTGCAGTCACAGAACTTGCAAACTGTGATTTACAATGTGTTACTGAATCCTTACTCACATGGCTTGAGCAAGAGCTTGATTAAAAACAAAAGAAAACTAAACTAAAAATCCAACAAAAAACAGCGAGAGGAGGTTTTCTTGCCATCTTGATTCAAATAAATCAGCACCAAACATGTACGTGAGGGATCAGGAATCTCATGTGAATTAAATGGGCCTTTTGTATTCTGTTTTCCATATTTACAACACATGACACAGACACTTCTCCTGACTGCTGTATTTCCAGCTAAATACTTTCTGTTCTGTTCCTGCACTTTTTGTTTCCAGATGGGTGCCATCAATTATTATTACCAATATGAATGAAGATATTTTCATTGCTTTAGCAGATGTTAATGCTTTACAAAAGAAGTATGTGTTACTAATATTGCTGCTTTACAGGTACAGAAAAGTGGAGAGACTTGCCTAAGAGAAGAGCAGATGGGAGGCAGTGTTCCAGTGTTCTAATACCTATCCCATGCTCTTGGTAGAGTGATGCATACACTTGACACTCCTGTCCCTGCAGCTCATAACTTTAATGGCTGATAGGCAAACTGAGGGGTTATCTGGACCTCTACTTTGCATTTACCAAGTACTTTTCTAGTTTCATGATTGTTTGTGGAAATCTGGGCAGTGACTGATAAAACTGGGGCATGTGCAGGGTGCAGACCACACCTTTCCTATGTGGGGGTGGTTGTATTTTAACACTACTTCTAGGGAACCAACCAAGATCTCCTTGAAGCAGATATTGGAGCACCTTTTCAACTGCATCGTAAAAAGGCAGTGATGCATCCCTTCCTTTTCTTCCTTCCATTTTCCTCCTGCTCAGTGGGAAGTTCAGCAATGCGTTAAGACTGAGACTGTGTTAATATCTGTGTAGCAGGGGATCTCAGGGCAGATGTTGGCTGGAGATATAAGAGGAACATATTTTCTCTCAGAGAATAATATCGAAGCAGAGATTTGGGAGCAGGATCTTCTCTGTATAACTTGTCCCGGTCTCTGCTGGGTCTCCAACTGACTTGTGAGCAGAAACATTTGTAAAAATGACAAAGCTCTTTAAATTGTGAGGAGAAAACTTGGAGGAGGCTCTTTCTGGCATCTCTGCCCCTAATAAGTCCTTCCACAAAGGAAAAATCCAGGCTCAAACCCGGAGGTACTCAACTGCACAGAGGCCAAAAGTTGGACAGGACTTTGTGGAGAAACATGGCACATACATCAGACTCCCTAAACTGATCTAATTGGAAAACAAAGCTTTGCATGTCTGATTATTTTCTTGGTTGCTGAGCTGTCTCGTATTAACTTGCCACAAGAAAGTGTGTTCCCTTTTATTGGGGCCAATTATACATCCACCATTGGGATTCCTTTTCAAAATTATTGTTTCTCCCTTAACCTCTGCATCGGCTCTTTTCAGCCTTCTCTGCATGTTATCTGTTTTACTATTCAAGACCAAGAGCTCCCACAGGGAATGCTCTTTCCTAGACTGTGCTGTAGGAACAAAGACAAGACCTGCCAAGTCAGTTACTTGTTTAATTGTGTTGTGAATCTTTGAGAAATGTTTTTGCTCACATTTTCTTTCTTTTTCACACACATTTGAAATTTTCCTTGGTTAGCTATCTTGGTGTGAATTCTTGTGGATGAAGACATGTAGGTAAGTGTATACAGTTCCACAAAACCTTCCTGTGAAAAGTATTTGTGCATTTAGCAAGGAACAAAACATCTTAATTGGTTTCCTCTTTAAAAATTAAATTGATACAGCTAGTAAAAAACTTGGATTCCCATTAAGGAAATAATTTTTTGTGAACTACTGAGCCTGGTTACATTTCATGTTTTGAAATCTAGTAATTTACCCAAACTAAAGAGTTGCTAATCAGCAGAACCTACATTGGTACCTCAGGACATATACCAAGGACCAGATTTTCATTCTCAGATACATTGGTGTAAGTACAAAATCTATCAAGATTAATGGTGCCCTTGAAAGACTTGTAAACATATATCTGATTCTTTCTGTTTATCCGTATTGGACAGTGAGTTAACAAGAACGTTATTCATGCCAGAATACAATTAACTGTTTAATTCTCAAATTTCTTCTCCTTATAACCAAGCCCTTATGCTTTTACTCTTTTCACCCATCTTCAACAAAAAATGGCTGAAGGTCATGACTTAAAATTCTGTGGAAATAATTTGATTCTTCAGAATTGAACTGAATGTGGAAATTCCCAAACTTCAATTAGAAGTTTTAAAAAAGATCATGAAAACAGTTTTAAAAAAGATTATTGCTGATCTGATGAGCCCACACCAGTGCTGTGGAAGTGGCGGCGAGGCCAGGGGAGCCCAGGCTGCGCCCCTACCTCGCAGAAGCCCCATCAGCCTGGCAGGGGCCAACGCACCCAGATGAGGAGCCAGCAGCCCCAGGGACTGCGAGTTCCCACATTCGTGGAAAAGAGCCTGGAAGCTGCAGGGTTCCCTTCTCTGACACAGTCCAGAGTGAGGGCTGTCCGGGAGCTCTGCATCTTTGTTTCCAAGGGAAACAGGAGAGGTGTCTCACAGAACGGTGCATGGTAGAGCCCACTAAAAATGCCTGCATTTAATCAGAAAAGTGTTTAAAGATATGGCAAGGTATTTCAATGACAGAAAAGTATTTGTTGCGAAATTCCCACACTGGCTAAAATTTCTCCTGACATTTCTGAGTGAAGCTTCACTGACATTTTCACAGAGGTTTGCTCATTTTTGGCAGGAAAGAATTTGACCCCTCTCTTCAATCATGTCACACTCCATTTCCACTGACTGTCTCTAAGTCTTTTACCATTCTTGTAGTTTTTCCCGTGATGTAAATACACACTGCAGTAGAAGCAGTAGTGTTCCTCTGGATTTATTCTACAATAGCTAAGTGGTGTTGCAAAATGCTTCCTACAATGTTTTCCTCCCACTCCTCTGAACCTTTCCCCTTAACTGACCTGTGTTATTGAAAAAGCTGTAAGCGATGAACCAAATAATAATTGTCAAGGCAGGAATCGGGAGACATGTATCTATTCACATTTGTTTAATCAGATAACTAAACGTAATGCACAGCTATTATATCCCTGTCCTTAACGTCATTAGTTACAAGGCACTGCCCTGACTTCAAGCACTATGGCCCATCAGCCTGACCATTCAAGCAATGTCAGGCTAATCAAGCTACCTGAGCTCACAGATATGATTTTTGCAATTTTTTAAACAGATTGCTCCACTAGAATTTTACTCGATACAGTAAAGTCCCTCAGAAGGGTTCTGAAGTGCAGCCAGGAACGGTAACCTCTTCCATTAACACACCTGGATCATGACAAGGAGACCTGTCCCCAGTTGGATTTTCATGTTAAAAAGTGCATTCTTTATATTCTAGGTATGAAAAATGACAGAACGGCTTTTCTAGCAAGGAAGAGAACTCTGTCAGAGAGTAAAACTCATCTGTGGTATTTTCTGCTTAATGGTTCTGCCTTTTTCTCTATAATCTAGTTTCCGCGATTGCCCAAAGCCTGCAGAATCCATCTCACTCATCATATCAATTACTGCAATTAGCTTTCCTATAGACTACTCTAATTTCATGCATTTCTAATCCCCCATTTGCTATGTGGGTAAATACCGCACTCATTTACATGCAACCAGATGTTTTGGTAATTATGTTCTTATTTGCTCATTTTCCCACCAACATCAGTTTTCCTCTCCTTCACAGTCACATTTTAATCTTTTTGCACTGCAGAAAATTTAGTATTCTGTTTATGAAAAGTTGGGCAACCTCCATTTTTTCCCTTAGAAAGAGAAATGGAAGTGTTTCTAAGGCTACTTCTATGTGACACAGAACAGCAGTTCTATGCAGGTATTTGAGCTAACCCTGCTCTAGAGGCAGTGCAATTCTGTTACTGCGTATTTCCAGGCTGTTTGCAATACCAGCAGCAATGCAGTCAGAACCTATATCTTGGCATAGTAGTACACTATACGGTATAGAAATACATAAAAGTGGTGTTGATCATTTCATGGTCTCTGAAGTGAGCTATAAGATTGAAACAAGTTTGTGAATGGCAATTTAAAGTTTAGGTTTTTCTATGCGTTTCCCCTTTGACATGAACAGTGCAAGCAAGCCAAGGCATAGAATCAAAGGGTCTTTCAGCGAGTACATTTCTGTAAGGTGTATTCAGTGAGATGCTGACCATCAACTTGTGTTGAGATCAGCTTTCAATTTACACTTGGGCTTTACCTTCTCTTGAGCCTGACTTGTATGATTTGGTTTCCTGTAGAGCCCCAGCTGCCTTAGAAGTTCTAAGAGCACCATCTTCTGACTAACGTCCTGTCAGGAGTACCTCTGAGTGTTTTTATCTTTTGTTCATTGCATCTCTGAGGGCCCTCCATTTGTGAAAAGGTGACTGCTGCCCTGCTTCACGCATAGCTCCAAAGATGCAGTGAAGTGGTTAACCGTGCCAGATACTGAGCAGTACAATCATCTGTGCAGAGCTGAGACTTCCTTCACTTTGGCAGCCTGATATTGAAATGTATGCACATTTCCCATGAAAATGCTGAGAGAATTAAATGAAAATAAAAAATGTTCCACTGACATTTTTGATGCTGGCTCAGTTTTGTATGAGTAAGAACTCCACTGACAGGACTTCTCAACCTCTTCCAAGGTCAAGATTGTGTGGTAGATATTTTCAGTATAAATACAGTCCAGCTAGTCAAGTTTTAACCTTATTTAGCCTTTGCTTTGTTATGCACAAATATGTAGATCTTCAAATCAATAAAAATGTTTGGAGCTATTTTCCTAGAGGATTTCGTTCATTTCTGTAGTTTTCATATCGTATCTACTTTAACTCATGGTTATGTTCTGTACAGATGGATCCTTTCTTCCCAGTTTTGTCTGGGCAGTAAAGCAAAGCCAGTAGTGACTGGCAGCTGACTATCAAACTTATTTAGTCCATTAATTTTGGAAAGGCTGCGGATTGATATTTGAAGTCGCATATCCAGTTCATTTCATATAAATTATTAAAACTTAAGGCACAGTTTCAAGGGCATAAAACCAGTTATGTGCTTCATTTGTACAAGAGAAAGAGAAGGGCTTAGAAGTTCTGCATTGTTTCAATGCTTCTATCACTGATTCACCATGAAACTTTGGAAAACAAATATTCCATATCTATGTGTAATTGTAATGCATTTATAAAGGATAAGTGAACTTAATTAGGTTTTGTGAGACATGTTTATATGCAAACCTGTTGGGCAGAGAAGAAACAGTGCTATAGTTGGCATTAGATGTTGTTGGTTTGTTTCCTGACTCCAGCCTACCACACGCTTCTTTTTGTGATAGGCCAAAATTTTTTAAGATGTGTTTACCTTGTTCAGTTCTCAATTGTAATACAGTAATAACAGCATTTATCAATATCACAGGAGAATTACGAGGCTAAATGCCTTAATAATAATGAGGGACTCAGATACATCAGTAGTCATGTAAGTACATATATGTTATTTGCATATACAGGCCATCTGATATATTTCCTCATTAGAAAATTGTACCTGTTACTCATCTGGGCTGTTCTTCACCAATTTCTATTCTAGCGTGCTCACTCAAATTCAAGGTAATAGTTCGTTCCATCCCAAAGAACTTCTTCAGTCATTACCAAAGGAGGTTATTTGCTCAGGCTACCCAATTTTTCTCGTGCTAATTTCTTTCAAGTGACTTTCTCCAGTCTGAGACGCTGATGTTCCTGTTCTCTGAGATTTCTACATATTGTCAAAAAGTCTGAGAAACATAATGTTCAGAGCTGATGGCTCCCTGGAACTGAGAGGAATTTTCTCTAACTAGTGACATATTGGGATGTTTCATTGCATTGCAGAACTCTTTACAGAGGTGTACATGCTAATGCAAGGTGCAAGGCAGTAGAGAACTGAAATAAATGCCTAAATATACATCACGGTTGTGTTGATCCTTATTTCCCTGATGACATTGATCTGTGAGTGAATAAGCCAGGTAGAAACACAGGTGGTTATAGTAATATTCTTTACTGTATAGCTCCACAGGGATATTTATTGAGTGTCACTAGAAACTGCAGGGTTTAGGGTCTATGCACACTCAGTGCCTTCTACAATTTTTCATTTTTAAAGCATATCTCCAAAATCATGGTGAACTTGCTGGATCAGAATACTCATTGCTACCACTCCTCCATTTATTTTAATACCATAACAAAGGTAGATGTAACTATAGACATAATCTCAAAGGTCATGAGAAAGAGGAGAACTATGTTACAGTAGCTTGGAGCAAGAAGACTGTGCGTTCATTTAAAACACTGGTGAGGTGATATCCCCAGACGGGTTTAGTTCTTATTTTGATTTCCAGCTACACATATTTGTTTCATCTCCTGCACGACAAATGGTAGACTCAGACCATCCGGAGGGATGAAAAGCCCTTAAGGAAGAAAGTAGATGCCCCAAGAAACATTTTTGTCATAGATTTCTTCTTAACTTTCCAGCCTCTAACCCAGTTTACACTGGTGAATGGTAATGTATATTCAATATATCTACATTATGGATTCCATCATGTGTATCCCTTCAATATCTAAGCACTTGAAGTGCAACCCCACCACCACTACCAAGGTCTCCGGCCTGCACCTCCAGCTGTTGCACTAGCACACACTAGGTAATTTTCTTGTTGAACTTGTGATCAAAAATTGCCACCTTCCACACTAAGGTCTCTTTGAACAGTTATTTGTCTGACCAGTCTCTTGTTTCTTAGCTCATGGCTCCTTATGCTAGCTGTTAAGATGCCAGCCTTGCAGGTGACTTTGTCTGACTGCCTGCTTTTCATATGAATATCTCTGTACCTTTTCTAATCACTGTTCTCCATGACCTGGTCCACAAATTCACCTCCCATTTCCTTCAAATTGCTCTTCAAGTTAAGCTTTGTAGAGAGAAAAGGTAAGGCAAAACAGGTGGGTTTTGGGCAGTACAAAGTTCAAGAGAGGATGAAGTTGAGGAAATGCAACATCATCTCTTATTAGACACAGAGTGGTAATATAAATGTCCATTTCGTTGCAGTAACATCTGTTCTTTCAGATCAGTGCGTTATAAAATACCACAGAATATTTCCAAAAGCCTATTTCTGTATTTGTGCTGCTTTAAGCTATGAGATTTGGTACAAGTTCTAAATCATGATCATTCTCCCTTAACCGATTTTATTCTTCCTAGAATCACTATTTGCTCTGCCATCTTTCATTTTCCTCTTCACATGCTATTGTTGTAAAATGGTTTTAGATATCTGTTTGTTAGCATACTCATTATTTGCATATCTGTGTGTCTTTCAATGTGATATTTATTGTTCTTGTGTTTTATCTGTGTGTATAAATAAAGAAAATGTCTCCTGCTGGGATACAGATTGGCCTTTGAAAAGCATGTTAGCCTTTTATTCACTCTATTTCAAATAAGCAATGCACTTTTGCATACAATGAATTTGTTTCCAGACTCAGCACACCACTGGAAAGGCCAAAACACAACATGATGGTCCCAAGCTCTATACTTTGCTTTCAGCATTCTGAATTCCTTACAAGACAGATAAAAGTCAGCTGGAAAAAGCCACGTCTCTCTGGACAATGCACCTACGTTTGGCTGCATTGTGGCTCCTCCCAGACAATGTATGCAGCATAGTGTGTTCAAGACTACAACAAGGCTTCTCCCTGAAGTACTACACATGTAGTGCATGGTTTAGGGCTCCCCTTTCCTCCTTCAGACAAGTTTTGCTCTTATTTTCAGATTGTTGAGCACAGGCATTCGGTCCACATGTATCAGTTCCAATTCACATTGTCAAAAGGCAGCACTGTCTTTGCATGAAAACAATAGTGCTTGGGCTGTATATTGTTACTATCATACTTCAGTCTGCTTTGAGATGTCATGTGTAAGAACTCAAAGCTTCAGTCCCTGGGCTAGATCTGCAGCTAGTGCATTTTGAAGCAGCTTTATTATGTTTGACTGATGTCGCCTGGAGGTTTGACACTCTCGCCTCACTGCAGCTGTGAAAAATGAAGATTTCCCATGTCATGGCACTCTATGACAGTGCTGTGCACACAGAAAGGAAACCTGGAACTGGAATTTATCCAACAGCCAGCATATACCTCAATGACAAATAATGGAAAGATGCATAAAGCTGAGATTTTAGTCCCACGGGTTGTACCAGCAATTGAAAAGTCTCTCATTTCTATGGTTTCTAAACTTACTCTTGTTGTTCGATAAAAAGCTTTACATGTTGCAAGTTAACAGTTTTACTAGGTGATGGAAATCTGACTAGAAACCCTTTTCCCTCTTTGGCTCCCATGAATTTTTCTGGTTTACTGCTGTTGAAATAGATTTTGAGAAGGTAGAATCCATCCTCTTACGCTTTTTTACCCGACATTTAGAATTTTTCTCACTTCTCGGGGCTCAGACACCCCCATGAACATATGATTAATACTAAGTTACAATGCATGAAAATGCATAAAGATATGATCCTCTATTGTCCTTTTGGCTACTGCACTTGTGTTGTGACTGTTGTACTTGCATTTTAAACTTCTTTGTGATTGTCTGAAGAATAGGTAAAAGTACGAGAACTGCTGGGTTTGCTGGATGCTGCTGGGGGCCTTTGCCCACGGAGGATATCAGGAAGTGAGAGAAATCTGCTCAAGATTTGCTTGAAAGTGCCTTATGGAGAATAAGACATTACAGATTGCGTTTTTATAATTTCTTTCCTAAGAAGCAGGAAACAAGGTTGCATGAGAGTAAGCCAATAAAGTAAGCACTGTAATTAATACAATTCAAAAGTGATTAATAGAAGAATCTATTTCAGCCACTTCTTCTATCACTGTAGTAATAATAGCTATCAGAAAAGACTGCTGTCAGAAAATTTGTGACAATTGTAATGACAATCAGTCTTCCAAGCAAGCTGTAGCTGAGTATTACATAATATGGTACTTAGTCCTATACTGCAGCTGGAGCCAGGAGTCACTTGTAAAACACAGAAGTTATTACAGCATTTACAGTTATCCTTGAATGATTTGGAAATATAATGGCTAAAATTCTCAAAGATACCTAGGCAAATTAGGCACTTTCACCACATTTTCAAAAGTGGCTTTGATACAAGGAACTAGAAATCTCAAACTGATCTAGGAAACCAAACGCTATGTAATTGTTACAAAAAAATCTTAATCCAAGTGTAAATTCAGGAAAATTTTAATTTAGGCATCACTGTATCCTCAAGTTGCCTAAAGCCTGATTTCTTCTGGTGAAGTTCCCTAAAAATGCTGAAGTACCTCCCCTTGAGAGCTCTAGGACTGGCTACACTTGCTTAGTAACTTTGCTCACAGCACAGCCCAGGCAATCCCTACTTGTTTCCTTGGCTGGTTCAACAGGCTGGTGTGCAAGCACAACCTGACTTAATTATTGGGTGCCAGGGTCCCACCCTTTGCCAGAGTCCAGACCTCTCCCTTTCAGAGTTTGTTGGCCCTCTCTCTGCTGAGTCATTTCTGCATGCAAATCCAACAGAAAATGGGTGTGAAAAAAGGCATTTGTTTCCTCAGCATGCTGACTAGGCTCAACATAACACTGGTCAAATGTTCAAGTCAGTGTAGCAGAAAGGGTGGGAGCAAAGGGTAGGCAGGACCATCAGCTGGTTCAGACTGCTGTGGAAGCCCAACTTCAGAGCATGCTGGGATAGACCACATGAAAAACACAGGAATTATGAAGTTTTCTCCATCCCAGTGGCTGTGAAGGTTCAGTTTCCAGTCACTTAAACTGTGGAAGATTTGCACTTTTATTTTTTCGTCTGTCCCTGTTTGCTCATGAGCAGTATAAGTTGGGCTCCCGTTTGGAGGTCAAATCACCTGACCATATCACATGAGCTACTGCACATCCAGAATTGTCTCTGTGGTAGCAGGTGACTCAAGAACAGAATTGGACACTGCCAGATTTTCCTGGGACCTAGCTGAGCATCTAGCCCAGCCTACTCCATCCTATGGGAGTCTGCGCGGCCACTGTCATCTTCCACCCATGGACTATTCCTGCAGATCCTCCTCATCCTCTCTGCTTTCCCAGGTACATGGCATACAACCTGTCATTCTCAGCCATATATGCCTTAACTAGGTATTATAAGGTGGCTTTTTGTTCTGAAGGATATTTTGGGATAAGGTGGTCTTAATATTGTCTGACAGAATTGTTCTTCCTTCAGTAGCATACTTAAATCTTTGTGTAGGAGAGAAAATATGCTTATGATTATGAGGGTCATTACCTTAATGACTGAAGAACTCACATGAGAGATGTGGGCTGTAATCCCCTCTAGCTACTCTGAACCCCAAGTTACCGCATCTTGGTCTCTAACACTCAACTTTTTAGGTAAAAGGGAATGCTGACTTGATTACCTTTTACCACCAATATCGCATTTTGTGCCTAAGACTGCAAAAATATTAGTTCACAAAGGAATTTGTGGCATGAATTCCAGCTACATGGGCGCCTTCTCTGGCAAAGGTTCCAAAACTGCTTTAGCAGTACCTGCTGATTAGCGTAGTCAGTTCTGCACTCAGCTTCTGGACTCCATCTTGGCATGGTGGGATATGTAAACCATCAGGGCTGTGGTGCTCAGCTTTTTGATGACTACCCTGTACAGACCACTGTCCTGGCTGGAAAGGGGACTTACACTTTTAAGTCCCTTAGAAGCTTTTGAAAGTATCAATGCTTGTCGTATTAGCTGAAAATGTTTCATACAGAATGTGATACTCCCCAGTTGTTTCAGGACATGTAATCTGGACTCTGAACCCTGTGGTCACTGTGAAACCTCCCATTCACAGACGTGTTAAAGAGATGTAGACTGAGAAAGCTCACTGCATTTCTCTGGTGAATGTAATGTGAGACCCTCACATAGTAGCTGATTTGACTTTCGTCAGACCCAGCTCACTATTTGCAGAAAAGAAAGGAATTACTTGTACAACTGTATTTCAGCAAACAGCTTAGAAGTACAGTAGCTTTTTCTCCTTGTCTTGCATTGTTAGCTTCAGTTATGTTCTACGATTGCCAGATAAAATTGTTTTTCATGTGACTGAAGGAATTTTTTTGTGACTGCAGTGCTTGATAATTGCCTATAACTAAAAAATAGTAAGACCATGCACAACAGATAAGCAATTGCTCACAAAAACTTTGTTGATTTGCTTCATCTATACTTTTGAAATATATCTCATGAAGCAGGATGGCAATTTCAGTCACTCTGTATCTACTGTAACTTCAACAAGGGCAGGGCATGGGTTCATCTTGTTTCTGTGTCCATCCTGTTGTATATCTCCAAACTTCTCATTAATAATTGCTAATATTCTCTCTGGACATAGTTTTGGCTCCTGATAGTTAGCACTCTCTCATATCTCACTTCAGACATGGTGTGGGCTAGGGAATTGTTCCCAACAGGCAGTATGGGTGAGGACGTCTTGCGCAGGGGGACTGGAGTGGATTTAGCTCTCTGGACATGCACTGTGCCAAACCGTTTGTCCTTTCAGCCACAGGGTGAAATGTAGTTTCTACTGACAGAAGGAGATACATCGACCTCCAGGATGAATAAGAGCATTCAGTAAGGATGAGATCTTTGTTTCAGCCAAAGAAGACTGGTCTGTCCAGACTTCTGAAATAGTAGAATATAGAAAGGCTACCCAAGTCAACATGGCTATTTGACAACAGGGCATTTCATTTTTTCCCCCTCCAGATTGTTTCTGCACTTGATTTCACTCTGACATATTAAATGAAGCGAGCTGGGAGAAGTGCCACTGTCAGGTGGAAAGGGTTGTGGTGGTGGACAAAGGAGCAGCAACCCGGGACTGTCCATGCTCCCTGCAGAGACCAGAGAAGACTGATGACAAAGTAAATAGCTGTAAAGGAGAGGGGAAAAAAACCCCAACCTAATTAGGCAACTCTTCCCTCATTTAGACATGATTGACATATTCTAATTGAATCCTACTGATTTCTGAATTAAAAAAAAAAAAAGTATATAAAAGATGAATTATTCAGACTGCTTAACTTCATCTTTTTTTCATTATGAGTTGCACATGTCCTATTGGAACAAATTCCTATGACGTTTGATGTCAGAGGGTTTTTTAAAATTTTATTTAATATCACTTGGCTCATTAAATTGGCTTTGAAGGTTTTTGTATTCCTCCTTGGATATACATCTTTGTTTATTAAGCTTAACTCTAATACAAGATTTATCAGTAGTCATATAATTGATTGTGATAAACTTGTGATATTGAATTTCAAAAGTTAATGTTGAAAATGTTTCTTTAATCTATCATCTTTTCTATTTTTGTTTTCCTTTAGGTTATTTCTCTTTATTGTATCATTAAAAATTATTTGAAATACATAATTTCCCTTAACAGTATTGCTTATTTAACATTCTTTTTTCTAAAGTAGCAGAAACGATACAATCTTTCATACGATTAAGGAACAAAAAAACCCAATGTCTAGAAAAGACATGGAGGTAAAAAATAAGGGAAAACCAGAATCAAACATTAAGACACATGCTTGACAGAAAAATCTTCTTTAACTGAAAAAAAAGGAATAAGATTAGAAGTCTTTTGTGCTCTACAACACAGTCAGAAAATACCAGATTTCTGAAAAGAAAAAAAAGAAAAAAAAGAAAAAAAAGAAAAAATTACATAATTCCTCTGAATGGGATACCATAGTCTGGATGTCTTTGTACGTGCTAAAGGAAGATTTTAAACTTTTTTTTCATTAGCCTGGCA
>Ga0181612_162413_pt1 | contig 25034 bp, 12 predicted proteins | sample HoacroProtozoa21_FD_119630 | JGI IMG/M metagenome (GOLD analysis project Ga0181612, IMG submission 119630) | Hoatzin crop microbial communities from Cojedes, Venezuel. Combined Assembly of Gp0051906, Gp0051904, Gp0051908
GCTGCAAAGTCCGGGTGTGACAGGGCAGGTCCCGGGGAGCGCTGCTCATCCCCGGGCGGGCGGTGTGCCACACCGCACGCCGGCAGTCGGTGCTCACAGGCAGGAGCAAGGCAGCCTGCTACATCGCTTTGCAAAGCAGTTCTGCCTGGTGGTGTTTGGAAGAAGAAGGCTTTTTATTTATTTATCTATTTTGTATGTAAACAAATGCATGGGGATCAGATTCTTCCTTGGTGTTAAATCGCATTTGCTCTTCAGTTCCTGGAGGGCTTTTAATTTCTCCCAGAATGGCTTGTTATACATGCTGAGGGCAAGGTTTCTATGTATCCAAGTTTAGATTTAAAAGGCAAGTCTTTGTTCAATATTAGTAGCACATTACTGACAAATCTGTAGAATAACTATATTTTTATAACATGCATTGTGTCTTTCAAAAGCTAAGAAAATTTGCTTATGGAGTTGGTTGAAACTGTTACAGTTTTGTTTGTTTGTTTGAAATGAGATTGCTCCTTTTAGATTAAACACTTAATTTCAGTAAGATTAAATATTACCTACTTTTAATAACTTTTATTTCCATTAAAAATCTTAGAAGCAGTGCCTGCATTTGTGCCTTGCCTGTAGTTCATCAATTTTGTGTATGCACGTGCTGCTTGGAAGATAGGAGACTATTCCACGTTAGCTAAAACCATTGTAAACTGACTGTACTCTTTAACTATAAGAGAATTCTTTGACTAAAATGTGGCAGACAATTCTAAGATGAAAAAAAAAAAAGCCCTGGTTTCTGAGTCTAGGAAAGTAATTCTAAAAACTAAAAACAATTAAAAAATGTTTTCCTTATACATTATTACTTTAATTTTGCCTTAAAAAACTCTAAGCCCTCATCAAGAGTTTCCAAAATTAAATTAAAGCAAGAAGCAACAAGTTACACATTGTTTCAGTCTTGTAGAATGCTGTTTTAATGTGTGTATGTGTATGAATTATACACTACAGAAGCTCTCTGTCTATTGTATTAATGTTTAAAAAGATAGCCGCAAAGGCTCTAAAAAGCCACTCTTCCAACAAAACATAGCGTATGTAACACTGAAGAGCCGTGTGTTTATCACATATTTACACTGTTTGAATTTGTTTCTTTCTTTACCATAACACCTATCTCTTCCCTCCCATTCTTGTTGTTAGCGTAATCCCCTGATGTGTGTTCTCACCTACTGAAGCAGCTGTTTTTCATACAAATTATAAAAATGGAAGAAGATAGGAGATTGGTGGCTGGAAGGCACCAATATATCATCAAAGGTCTTTGGGGTAAGGTATGACCTTGGTTCAGCAAAATCACTTGTTCAGTCATTTGATTGTTGCTCAGAAAAGCAGTAAATAATAGGTAACAAGATCAGCATACAAATACACAGGTGCTTATTTTTTTTGTGTAATCAGAAACTGAATAAGAAGTTACTGTTCTTTTCCTAAAAAATTTTCTATATGTGATAAAAAGTTTATAATGCACTTACTTGCCAACACATATTTGTTAGGGCTCATTCTGTCTTAGCACATCTAAACTGATCTTCCTACCACTTCCTGAGTTGAAGAAATGTTTCTGTGATGCTGGCATGAAAAGTTGGGTACTCTGCTGTTTAGACAGAAATGGGAGACAGCAAAAAGTAAAGGTAATGGGCTGAGACTGCTATTCTCAGCCTTTATAGCAAAAATAATGGCCATTATAGCAAAAGCAATGTGTGCATTGTGTGCAGGCAGTTGGATGAAAAGAGTCGTTTGTTAATCTTGTTAATCTTGGTTTCAAACAATTTTCCTTTTGTTGGTTTGTCCCATACTATGTTGTTGGAAATGCTGGCGTCGGGCACATACCTGTCTGCAGGTGCAGCTGTGCACAGACCCCAGACAGACAATCCCCTGGCTTCCCATCTGTCGTTTCGCCATGCTCCAGCAGGTATCAGTGAGTTTGCGCGTTGTAGCAGAGAGGATGATGACTCACTGAAACCCACGTGGCAAAAAGAGACTTCTCGGTGATCGTCAGCACAAGCTTTGCGCGGAGGTGAAGCACAGGTGGGCAGGCACGCTGAAGGCACAACGAGATGGGATGCTGTAAGCGCATCTGTGGCCAAAAGTGTGGCTGAAGGGTAACAGCCGTACTGCTCGCGGGCCGAACATAGGAAACTGGTTTCCATCAGCCCTCTCTAGCAGACAGCTTGTCTCTGCCGAATGTTGACAACATATTACATAAATTTCTCTGCAACAGCTTGTTTCAGAAACTTTCCTCGGTAATGTAGATTTAGAAATTTGTTTTGACTGCTTTAATGCATATTCATTAGATAAAAGCCCAGACAATTACTGTGATAGTTTCACTAGCAGGTGGAGTATGTTTTTAGGATTTGATGGGCATGGGATTTGCTGGAATAATCTCAGAGAAATTTAGGGGATTGTTTTTATGGTGGGGGATTGTATGAAAAGTGAGAACGTAAGCAGATTTGAAGGTGATTTCATTATGTTTTTACATTAGTTTGCTTTTACCATTTTAAATCTAGAATAAGTTCATACTTTGAACAAATGAAGGTTTCTCAGGGCAAGCAATTGAACCACACAAACAAATGCTACCTGAGTAATATAGTTTAAAATTGCACAGATAGTAAGCAGCGGTATTTCTAAAGGGAAATCATTTTATTGCGTTCATTTTCCAAAACAGTAAAAAGAACTAGAAAAGATATTTTCTGTATTCACTTGTATAATGTTCACTTTCATCCATTATGTACGCTAAGGTTATAGATTTAATTTTCGTTGGGTAGGTAATATTACAGAAAATATGCATGCATCAAGATTGGTGAGAGTTTGGGAGCAAAAGCACAATTTCCTTTCTTGTTTCCACTAGAAAGGAGAGAAAAATTGAGTACAGAACTGAGATGAAAATTGTAGGAGCCTGATCCTGCGCTGTCACGTGGGAATCTTTCTTTTTCAGGAGCACTGGGCCCTATCGCTTATGGGGCCTTCATCCTATATAGGTCGTCCTCACATGGATGGTCATGTTGTTGTCAGTGCAGATTGACCTTGATGGTAATTTTTGTGCTAACTGGCACTATCAGTAGTGGATCACTGCCAATTAGAGTTTCAGAAAGAAAACAAGGAAGTTAAAATTGCACACTCAGGAAAGTGCTTTATTTCATCCCTACAGCACAGCATCAGAGTTCAACGTTAAAGGAGATTTAAAAATACACTTGCATAGCACAGAAGTTATCAGTCTAGACTACCCATCTGTTGAATGCCTTGTAAGTTAAGTATCAGTAGCAGTTCAGTATCTGACTTAAACAGAAATCATCATGTAAAAATGCGAATAATTTCTCTATGCTGTTTTGTTACTAGTGGAACTTCAAAGCTATGAATGCATATGTTTATATTCAATTTCTGTTTATATACTTAAACACAGACACTCTAGTACTATGCATTAATGTGCCAATATCTGCTCCAGCAACGCATATATTAACGTACATGCATATTTATATAAAGGGCTGAACTCAGTGGAAGTTTTGTCGTAGGCTTCATAAGGAGCTTGAATCAACCCCACCCCACCCCTTTTTTTTTTTACAAATATTGGGCCAAATTTCCAGGAGTTGATTTGGTTCATAACGTTGTCTTTTTGTTGTTGTAGTCGGCTTTTAATTCTTAAGCACAGACTTTTTATGAGCTGCGTCATTTTCACAAGCTTGTGTAGAGATGTTTCTCTGTTGGCAGAGCTGTTTCCATACTCCCTTCACTGTCCTCCTTTGTCTTTCTTGTTTTCAGTGTGTTTTAATCATGTTTTCTAATCCCCTATGCCGTTACAACTGATTAATTAGCAAACCTTCAGTTTCAGGCTCTGAATTTTTCTCTTAGGCTCAGACCATTTATAATCTCAGCTGAAAAGACAAGATTGAACATCTGCCTTGTAATTCATCTCTTTGCATCTTGTACCCATCATGATTATTGTTTGTTCTTTATTAGAATTGGGTTTTTTTAAGGGTGAAATGTTACACCCTGCATTATCTGAGCTCTTAGCCTGAAAATAAAGCCATGGAGATGGGCTGCGGGGAAATAGTGAAAGTCAAGGAGTCCACAACTCGCGTTCTTTCGCAGAACTTGGGACCTCAAATGTCCATTTTTTTCAAAAATCAACTTAAAGAAACTGTGGCTGGGAAAAGATAATGATAGATGAATTGTTTCTTTTGCAGAACTTTTATCAATTTATGTTTTCAAAATTTCCTTTGCAAAGATGCAGGATAGAAATATATGTGTATTTGTGTATTTATGAGAAGTAAATAAATCCAACGTTTTCATCCAATTGTAGGATACCAAAATCTGTCATTTTCAGAAGTTCACATTAGTGGACCTGCAGCTGTACCCACTGCTGGTGGCAGTGGAAGGACCATCCTCCTTCAGAAGTTCAGGTCTGAGCTTCCCTGAATTCCTTCTCAAGATTCCTGCGCAAAGCCTGTTTGCTCAGAGCATGTGCTGGAAGCATTTTTCTCTCTTGCACTTGCTGTGCACGTTTTTTGTTATAGTTGGGATCGAGATTTTGAGGGTTTGAAGGGGGATCAAGTACCCATTTGCCATTACCTGTTTCCATCTGGAAACCGTGGGATGGCAAACTTTCTCTTCCCCCTCCCTGACATACAGCCTGAGGGGATGGTGGAATCACAGAGAAATTTTGCCAAGATGACGTACATTTCTTAGGACACATGGAAGAGTGACAAATATTTCTTTGCTGGTCCCACCTACTGTCCTAGCCACCAGCTAGCAGTACAGAGAGGATTTATTTCTCCAGAAGGAACTGACTCTCTCTAATATCACATAATTTTTGCAGAAATTGCTTGTTTCTCCTTTCTGCTGCAGCTGATACCCATGTGGACTTATCCATCCAAAGGATCCTGTTCTCCTGGGCCTGAACTGGTCCAAAGCAGGGTAATTCAGGCTGTCGCATATGTAGTTTCTTAAATCAGTTAGAGGTCTGACAGTGCCTGCCGGCTGCTGGGGTCTCTCGCAGCTATGCATTTCTGTTATTCATGCAGTCTCAGCGGTTCAAAATCCATGAGAGCTCTAAAAGCTTCTCAATAGGGTTACTACAGGTTTTGGAATAATATTGTAAAATAGTATAGTTATAAACATCTTTGTTACATAAATACAAGAGGAAATAAAACAGCTGTCTCTTTAACGGATTTTTTTTTATTTCTTTCACAACTCTGTGTGATTATCCATGACCTTTGTAGTTGCTAGATTAAAAAATAATTTCAAACATGAATAAGAAATAACATGTGCAGAAAACTTCATTTCAGCTAGAATTAGCAATGTGAAGCAGTTTCTGGGGCTGTGATTCCACTCTGCTGGTTTCCCAGAGTGTGCAGAACAAGTGTGACTGTGATGTGACCAACGGAGCCCATGGAGCATTTTGAAATAGTCTCTAGCGCTCATTTCTTTCTCCAGGAAGAACTAATTTGAAATATTCCAGCAGGCCTTTCGGGAGATATGGCGTCTTGCTCTCCTGACTACCTCTTTTTTGTGTTTGTTTTTTTAAGAGCTCTCCTCTCTCGCAGATGTTTATTCACTTACAGCCTCGTGTCCTCAGATGCATTGCTCTCTTCTCAGCTCTGTTAAGTTGGCTGGTCCCCTTAGCTGCTGTCCTTGCACAGCGATGTATCATCAGGGAGCAGCTGACCCTGATGCAGCTTGGTTAGGTTGAATTTTGGGACAACTTTAGAATATGCAGCGTCTCAGGAGTTGGTGGGGCTTAGGGAGGATGCAAGACCCCACCTATTACAATCTGTCCACCAGAAAGAGAGCTGACGTAAGACTCACCCGCGAGACACTCGCCCACATTGCCTTCTTCACGTGCTTTCCATTGAGGATGGCCAGAAAGTCTCTTCTATGAAGAAGTCCAGGAACTCTGTGTGTGTCTGTCCAGGCCCAGGTCAGCGACTTCAGTTCGGCCTGCGCTAGTGAGCTGCTGAAATGGAGGGGTCACAGGGCAGTCCCAGTAGCAGCCAGTTCTGCTGGATGCGCTCGCGTGAGCCTGTGCGAGGTGTACTGGCAGATGAGCAGTCACACAGCCATGTCTCCTCTGCGTGTGCTGGTGGCACGGTGGGAGCGCAGTGGCCACTTGGTCCCCCCAGCCCCAGCAGCAAGGAAGACGTGTGTCTCACCTGGCGTCTGGCTGGGGCCTGGGGGCAGGTTCGCACTCTTACAAAACAGATTTCCACTGGAGGGAGCTGTATTCTGAAACGGGCAATGCCGAAACTTAAAATTATCTTTTCCTTTATTACTAGGACATATTTTTAGGCCCTAATTCGTGTCTCATGTGAACACAGTCCTCCCACTCCTACATTGGGAGTACTGAACTGGAGTCTGATGGCTGCCTGTTACATTTTCCAGAAATAGGTGCTACCCATGATTTTGAATATTTACATTCTTTGCCTTTTAGAAGAACGCACCCACTGGTTTTAGGCCTGTACATGGTTTAAAAATAGTGAAAAATCAAAGTACAAACCTTTATCCTTGGTTGTCACTCAGTCCTCATTTTTGTTGTGGTTGCGTGGAGGGGAGCTTTGCTTGGTAACTTTGCATCTAGGTGCTGCAAACTGCAAAAAAAAAAGTCAGAACATAGGCCCTGTTCCTGCAGAATATTTTGGATGTCCCGTGTTCCCTGCAGTACCACAGCTGTGGTCACCCAGAGCACCTGAAGCTGCTCCGGTGGTCGGCGTGAGGCCAGATCCAGCAGCACATGCCCCGACATCTCTTGCCCGCTGGAGCACCCGCAGCCTGTGTTCCCGGGGGTGAACTCTGCCAGAAGTTCCCTCGTGGGAGCCCTGACGTACAGCGAGGGCAGTGCCTGGCCTTCAGAGGACGCTCCAGACGATGCCGTCGGGTGGCAGCGGGAAGCGTTCGGGGCTGGGGCTTGAGCCCACCGCAGCAGCCTGGGAGGAGGCGGTGGCCGAGCAAGCTGGCGAGGTGTGGGAGCCGTGGCTGGGGGCTGCGGCGACGCAGCTGCGTGACCCCCACCAGCACTGCTGAGGATGGGGGCCTGGAGAGAGCTGGACCAGTGCTGGTGACTGTGAGGCAGGGAGTTCAGTGGGACTCCGCTCGTTAAAAAACCCTGCTGGTACGCAATTTAGCGAGCTATCAAGCTAGATGATGAACTCCAAGGAGGACGGGAGTTTATTTACTCTGGAAAGGCAGCCACTGTTCCCATTAGTGCTGACTGCGGGTGAAGGCAGCCCCGCGTGTGCGTGCCAGTCCCTGCCTTCCCTGGCTGCAGGTGCACGCTTGTGGCTGTGTTCTTCGTCTGCTTTCAGATGTCCTCTGCTGGATATCGGTGGAGTTCATGGCAGACTGACAAACGGAGCGGGTGGCCCTGCAGCCCATGGTCCCAGGAGCTGCTCTCAGGTGTGCAGGCTGTCCATTCGGAGGGACACCTGCATGCCCACGCTTGTGGCCGTGTTCTTTGTCTGCTTTTGGATGTCCTCTGTTGAATATCAGTGGAGTTCATGGCAGACTGACAAACGGAGAGAGTGGCCCTGCAGCCCATGGTCCAGGAGCTGCTCTGAGGCGTGCAGGCTGTGCGTTCGGTGGGACACCTGGTGGTCACATCAGAGTACCCACGGTCTCCTAACGGACCTATCTCTGCCGTTGGACCTCGTCTGCGGCCATCATGCTCTTACCTGGGAGACCCGTTCCGAGGAGCAGAGAAACCAGGTTTTATCCACACGTAGTGCAGCAGGAGGGCTGCCTCAGCACCTCCATGTGCAGAAGGCAAGCCAGGCCAAGAAGGCTCTGGGTACTGCTGCTCCACAGACAAATTACAGATATGAAAGATGTAAAATATCTATGATTTTCCACAGAACAGGGATGGAATTATACATCAAATTAAAACTAAAGTCATTATTTTATTTAAAAAATTAATAAAGTCTCTTATTCTGTCAGCGTACTCGACAGACTAACATGATCAACCCAATAACCACTGTCTTGAAAGACAAGAAAAAAAAAAAAGCGGTGTATAGAACTTGGGAAAGACACCTTTCATACCTTTACATAAATAAGGCAAAAATAAATGAGACATTTAGAAAATGCAAATCAAATCTGTTCTTTCTTTTAATCTGTCATTATGGGAGCTTACAATACGTAGGATTAGAAAATGATCACTGAGAAATATTACTGGTGTACTGAATGTTTCAAGTCACTGAGGACTCTTTCATTTAAAATAAAACCATCAGCAAAAGGCTGTATCAATATATAAATGAAGAGGAATCAGATATTTCTGCTACTGCAAAAAATTAATAACATAAGTCATTAGCTTTAGTGCAACTTGCTTCTCTTTCTAATTTACAGCCACATATCTAGATTAACTGTAAAATATTCCTGGGTTTAGGACACACTGTCCTCCATTGAATGCTTAGCCTGGAAAAGTTATTAACATTGAATGGGGACTGTTCTCTCAGGAGAGCTGCAGATAAAATGACCAGGGAAAGAAATAGCACAACTTCTCAAATTAGCATAATTAGTAATTATCTCTTAATAGCCCCACTTGGCTTTGGAGACTTGGCACTTGAAATTCCGCTTAAAGTTCAGTGAGGAAAAACAAATTTCACACTGAAATGTCTCAATAACACAGCTGAGCTGCTGAGGTAATCGTCTGGTTTAGGTAAAGGGAAGGAGATGAACATATGGATAGGGAAGATCTTTCCTGTAAGCATTGTGTTTGTGTTTGCATGTGTAAAACACTCAAGGCTTAATGGTACAATTGCCACTTTTTCTGAGGGCGAGGGGAGGGCAGGAGGATGAGTGGGACTCTTCTGTCTTCTTTAGTGGAGAGGAATAGATATAATAAACTAAGATGAGGAAATCCCATTCATCTTCACAGAATCACAGAATAGTAGGGGTTGGAAGGGACCTCTGTGGGTCATCTAGTCCAACCCCCCTGCCAAAGCAGGGTCACCTACAGTAGGCTGCACAGGACCGCGTCCAGGCGGGTCTTGAATATCTCCAGAGAAGGAGACTCCACAACCTCCCTGGGCAGCCTGTTCCAGTGCTCCGTCACCCTCAGAGGGAAGAAGTTCTTCCTCATGTTCAGACGGAACTTCCTGTGCTTCAGTTTTGTGCCCATTGCCCCTTGTCCTGTCACTGGGCACCACTGAAAAGAGTATGTTTATATGCCTCACAGTTTTGGTGGAATCTTAAAATTAAATTCAGTTATATTTGCATCAAATGTACATTTGCATAATTGCAATGTTTACACTATCCTTATACCTTAGCCTTGATGGTATCTTGTGGAAAATCCCTGGGCTAGAATAATTCTGGGTCTTAGTCAATAAATACTGCAGTCTAACAAGCAGCTGCATCTTCATGCTCTGTTCCCCAATTAATACAAAGCTTCATTACACTTTTGGGATAAAAATAAACTGCTACATGTATTATCTTACCCATAATTCATTCATTTACAAAGTTAGTAAAACTCATAATTAATTAGACTTCTCATGAGGTCTAATTCCCTTCTATGCTTTCTGGTGCGCTACTGTAAAGTTTAGCAAAGGGAGCAATTTGCAATGCATCTCTCCCCTAGGAGATCCTCATCATCATTTGATCACAGATTCAACCTCTTCTGTTTTTTCCCTTTATACCCTTCAGCTTTGATTCCTGGTTGCACAGTGACACGGCTTCACATGGAGGCAGGAAACGTTTTCTGCCCTAGAAGTATTTAGTTCGTGATTACAGCACTGCTGTGGAAAGCAGGAGCTGGTGGTTCAGTCTCCAGCAAGGCTGGCATGGGGACTGGAATCCAGGTTTCCCCTTCCAGTGCTGCACCTTCTTCTGACAGTGGTTTCTGGTGGAAGAGTTAGATAGCAGTCAGAGTAAATGCTTGTTCTAGAAAAAGTCTGTGTAGCTAGAAATAACTGAGAAGAAAAGTTTTGGCAAACTGCGGGTGACGGGGAGCGACGATTGTAATGCACCAAGCAGACATTCTGAATCATCATATCGTTGTGGTCAGTAACCCTGTGTTACAAGGAATAAGCAAAAAAAGGTCTAACTGCATTGAAGACGTAGTTTGGGTAGTTGTAAGCGGGACTTGGGCACTTGTGCCATTGGGAACTTAACCTCAACTGGCCAAGAAGTTCCGGTGTTCATGTTTCCTCATGGACCACTAGCAAGTACAGCAGGATTTGCAACTTCAAAAATATTTTGTCTTGCGTACATTTCTTTGAGGAAGGCATCCTTCTGTGTAAATATTCTCCCTTTCTTACTTTTTCTTCCCTTTCTGTTTGCTGCTACCTGCCTAGATGGGTGCAAATATATGCTTCTCACAGTACAGATAGATATTTAACAAAAGAACTAATCTAAGCAATTATATTAGGAAAAACAAAAGACTTGCTTACAGTATTATATAATGAATTTGCATCTTCTTACCACACAGTTTTCATCCAGTCCAGTGATTTTTTTCCCTGTACAGTCTTTCTGTAGAATGAACATAAAGTTAAGTCACGTTCTCATCCCTGATTAATCTGTTTAATACAAAATGTAAATGGATGTGCAACACAATGAGATACATACTTTTAGAAATCATTTAGTTGAGGCATATATATATTGCAAGGGTTTAATTATACCTATGATGTGCACTAGGAAATGGAGGAGAAGGCATCTGGATAAGCAATTTGAGGCCGAATGCAGACCTGGTCTAGCATGCTAATTCACAAGGTGATCAAGTTCTGTACCATGTAGTGTCTATAAAAGCTGTTCCTATTTATGAGTCTAGTGAAGTTTAAAATCAGTATAAAGCATCACTAGCTGTCTCTTTCTTCTGTAGGTGGTGGTAAAGGATGTAGACTCCGGAAGACAGAAGAGGGAAGACATAAGAATTCCTAATCCTTTCAGTGGAAAAGGTAAAGGAGCATACTCCTAAACTTATCTCGAAATGTGCTGGTGAGGGGACAGGACTGGAGAAAATTAGACAAGGGCATATGTTTCTTTGTGTGTGCGTATGTACATATGCCATTGTATGGATGTAGCATGGGAAGGGTTGGGAAGCAGTAGAGTGTGGGAGGTGGTTTAGAGAAATAGGAGAGTGAGAGAAATATGTCTGTCAGGAGTCTTGGAGAAGTAAAGTGAGAATAGGAGAGATTGATCAGAAGAGGGGAGAAAGACTTGGGAAGGGCAGAGGAAAGATTTAGAATGAAAGGATGTAATAATGTGCAATATCTTAAAAACAAGACAGGCAAGACTGACAGCAAGAAGTATAACAGAAAAGGGGAAGAAGTAGTAGGAAGTCAAGAAAGAAAGAACAGGCAGTAGAATTCATTAAGCCAAGTTTCCTGTGGTTTTATGACTTGTAATGAGATGATCCTGTTTGCTGACCATTTTCTTAGCATAGTAGTAAAAGCAAACAGGGAGTATAAACATAAGCATCCAGGCCCTGGGTCTAATCAGAGTAACAGTGCTTAACAAATCTGTAAATAGTAAGATTTCTATTCAAAAAGCAGCAACTATTTTCATAAGCTTATTTATATATGTGTATGTATCTGTATGTAAATCAAGTCCTATATTACAGGACAATAGAAAACTTTTAAATTTTGCTTGAGAAATTCTGATTTCATTAGCAAACTTGCAAGATATTACTCAACATCAAGGGACAAAAAATACAAGTACTTCAAGATGTCCGAGGACAAACCATGAAAACCAAAAAAGTGAGAAAGCTGAATTTCAGAAATAATACTGTCAAAAGTCTTGAGAACAAGAAGTTGCGGAAATGCAATATATAAATTAGCTAAATACAACTAACCCAATCAGGATAAGAATGCCATTTCATATAAAGAAGGACTACAAGTGATAAATCACATGATGAACTGAACGAAAAATGAAATGGTGCGTGGCCTAATGCATGCCGGTGTTAGGCAGCTGATAAGCTAGTCTACGTATGTCTAAGAGAGAGCATATCCATGTAAACGAACCGAGGTGCAGCTCTGCCCTCGGTGGGAGACTGATGGGGTTTCTGCACCCTGACTGGCTCCACTCAGCTTGTGGGAGTGTTGTAACACTGAGACCTTGCACACTATGTCAGATTTGGTTGACATTTTCAAGAAGATTCCAGAGCTATTGCAAGACTCGGACTGACAGCATGTGTAGCAGAGTAAATCTGGCTTCCTTAGGAAGTGAGGCTAAAACTGTAGAAAAGCAAAAGAGGTGAGAGATTTATTCGGATAGACAGTTGATTGCTACTACGTTAAAGCTAAATACAGTTTGCATTTCCACTGCAAATTAGATTTGCTTCTTGGATAGCAGTACATGGCATGTCTAATTTGGACTAGAAGTCCAAAATAAAGGACACTTTCATTAAAATAAAGTCAATGTCAATAAACTAAAGGTACAAATCGGGAGGTACAAAGCACAACACGAATCTGGACAAAAGAGACTGTACAACAAATGCAACAGAAAGGATTGACACAAGGCTGTTCCTATTTCAGTGTTGAAAATCCATGAATGCATAAGAAAGATACACACTAAAAAGTCAGGAATCAGAAGATTAAGAAATGATGACAGAAATAGTATTCAGCAATAAAAGAAGCGGGCGGTTACGTCAGTAGCAACATATTTCAGCAGCCTCTGCTCCGGTTGGACTCAGACAACAATGACAAATAGTCTCAAGGAATCAAACCTCACCCAGAGAATGAATCCCCATAATGAGCAGGACTGATCTACTCCGACGCTGACCTGCTGGGTCTCTCTTTCACATTTTGACAGTACCTGTGGGAATTACATTTATGCTAATGAAACTTAACTGAACTGAGATTGGCAGAGGATATTTTGGCAGATGATATTTTCTCCAGGAAGGAGTGAATCATGGCTCTTGCTCAAACTGTTCTTATCCCGCAACTTTTACTGTTTGTTTTTTTTAATTTGTTAAAGAAAAGGTTGGTGTGCAAATCAGCATTTATTTCATTCATCAGCTTGGCACACTTTTCTGGTACTTCCTCAACTATAACTTAGGATGTGATATTTAATTGGCCACTCAATATACATTGTCCAAGCATCATGCCAGCTGCCTCTCAGGGGAATTAATTCTGTCATTTGCTTCACTTAGAACACATCTCCTTGAACCACTGCACAGTTAATAATCATACTTTGTTAAGCAGTATAGATATTAGAGAATAGTTCCGAAAACCAAGTGAATTTGCTCTTATCACTAGTCTGGTGAACATGTTGTGTCTCCCAATTTTTACTGTGACAGAGCGTGTAGCATAGACTGGGTCCCAGACAGCTGGTGAATTCAGTTAGTTATGTGCAAAGGAATAAGCTATAGCCCACAGAGGATTGTAGTAGCTCTGGGCTATCACATAGTAAAAAAATAGTTGGATTCCATTAATTCAGCATTGATGTTAACTCATCCTGTATTATAAGATATAAACATAGGAATCGGATAAACGCAGTATTTGCATTTAAAGAAGAGGAAAAAGACAAGCCAAGGATTTAACAACCCTGTCAGTTTACCTTCGGTCTCCCCAGATAATGAAGCAAGTAATGGAAGACATTTAGAAGATAGAGGGGATATGTAAAAGCCAACATATACCTGCCAAGTACAAATCATGACAAGTCATCTAATTTCCTTCTTAATGAGTAATAGGCCTTGAGAAAAGGGGAATTGGAATCTAACAAGATTTCAGGAAGGCTTTTGCTGTTTTCTTATGTGGGATTCTCATCCATAAGCAAGCTAACGTGACTAGAAAACCACATGCAAAGAGAAGTTAGCAATGGTTTACTGTCAAACTAAAAAAACTATATTAAGACTCTATCCTGGTACATTACCATTAAATATGTTTATTCATAACTTGGTATGTTTGTTAAATTTGTAGATGACTTCAAGCTGAAGGGTCCACAAGCACACAGAAGGTCAGCATGAGAATGTAAAATTGTTTTGATGAATTGAAAGAATAGTCCACAAAAAGAAGAGATATTTCAAGTTTGGAAATGTGAAATTCTGCTCTCAGGTAAGAATAGACACTGTGTGGGTGGCACACAGGCATTAATTAAAAAAGACATCCAGGGGAATAAGGTAAAGATGCTACCAGAAAGTGTATGTACGTGAATCTCTGTGAATTATATTCCTAAACAGAAGTGTAATATTAGAGCTACAGTTTATCAGACTACCAGAATGGTGACAGTTGTCACACACTGCTGAAGAACTTAGTGAGGTAGAAAATTATAATAATGAGAGAATTTAATTATTTGCTGTCATACAGTTAAGATCCCAAGCAATCAGGAAGCAGGTGTGGATAGCCCATCTTCAGATGGTAATGGTTATGGACAAAATGAGATGAGACTTCTTCAACAGTAACATTCAATTTTTGAGAAGAAAGCAAAAATTTCAAAGGAGCAGATAAAGAAATGTTTGCAATGAATTGGAGACTTTATAAAAATATCGTGTTATAGGCCAAGAGTCAATGAATACCCTCAATTAGGAAGATAGCAAAAGCACTCAAAACAACACTAGTGTGATTAAACTGCAGAAGAAGATACTAAAAACACAGAAATAACTTCAAAGAAACCATAGTCATGTCCAAAAGAGGAAAAAAATCAGAAGAAGCTGCTCTGTGAAGTTAAATTTAAAATCACAGATGAGTCCAAAACTGCTATTTTGAAGAAGCCCTAGCTAAATGTTCGAAGCCATCTTAAGCACATCGAAAAGAAGCAGCTAACCAGACCATCAGTGGAACTGATCAGTAATGACAAGCAGCACTCAACAAATATAAACTATATCAGAAAAAGCTAAATTAATTCTTTGCATCAGTTTTTACTGAAGAGAAGCTCAGGGCAGTTCTTAACACCATTCTTTACAAGTAATGAGTCTGGGGAACTGTCACAATTCAAGCTATTAATAAAAGAGGTTTTAGAACAAACCAATCAAATTAATCATACTCGATTACAGGAACAATGTGGTAATCATCCCAGAGTAGTAAAGAAATTCAAACATGAAATTGCTGAGCCGAAGTACTGTGGTACATAACCTGTGGTTTAGATCAGCCTCTTAGGGCCAGAGGTCTGGGCACTGACAAATGTGACACCAAGCTTATAACAGGCTCCAGGAGAAATTCTGGGTACTACTGGCCCATAAATCTTATTTATTAAATACTGTACTAGTAGATACATGGATAAGTATAATGTACTGACAAAGAGTCAGCAGAACTTCTGTTGGGGAGTCATGCCTTACCAATCTATCAGAGATCTCTGAAGGAACTAATAAGATAAATGTCATCTGATTGGTATGTTTTTCATAGATACTCTTATCAAAGGCATTTAAATAAGTTACACTGTCATACATAAGATATAAAAATAAGAATAAGGTTAAATAATTAGGTTTTACAATGAGAAGAAACTACCAGTGGAGACCCCCTAAGATTCTGAGGTAGAATCTTTGATGTGCAAAGCAGTCATGACAATATGGAAAAGGAGTGAATTCTGAAAGAACAGAATTTTCAGGTGATGAAGTATTATGCATGCTAGACACACATAAAACTGACTGAAAAGGAATCTACAGGGATCACAAAATACTGAAAGACTTTTCAGTAAAAGTGACCAAATTAAATCGTGACTAGTATAATACCATGCACATGAGGTAAAAATACCCTAATTATAAATAAATAACAGCTGTCTTAAACTATGGTGTCTAATATCTTTCAGAAAAAGTTCTGGAATCACTGGAGGTCGAAAAAAAAATGAAGAGAATGTTAGAAATTGCTAGGAATAGGGGGAATGAAACAGAAAATCCCATTATGTCACTGTGTCGACTCACCACAATCCTCCTTTTGAACACATGAGACTGTTCTGATTATATGTTTTCAAAAGAGATCTTAAAGAATTTTAAAAAATACTACAAAGGAGACTCAGTCACTGGGATGAACAACAGCTACTGTACAAGGGAGGAGAAAAAAGACCAAGACTTTCCATGCTTGGAGAAGAGATGATAGAGAGGGATATGGTATAGGTCTGTAAAACTGTAAATGGTTTGAATATGATGAGCAGGAAGTGCTTATTAATTATTTCTAACCTCACAGAAGCTATCAGACCCTTAATGAAATTAGCAGGCAGCAAGTTAAACATTAATAAATCTTAATATAATACGTAACTAAATTGTGGGCCTCATTGCCACAGAGTACTTTGGAAACTAAAAGTGCAAATGATTTTCAAAAGCACTGGATAAATGGATGCGGAAAAGTCCATTTGTGCCTGTAAAACGTGATGACCTTCAGTCCAGGGAGCTCTTAGGCTGAGAAGATAAAGCAGGCGTAGGATCACTGTTAGACTCTTCTTGGAATTTTTGCATACTCTCTTCTGTTGTGAACATGGTTCTGGGTTGTGCTGCCTTTCAGTCAAGCATGAAAGACCACAGGTTCTTGTGAAATGCTTATGATTTTCTGGACAGAAGTTCTGCAGAAAAGTTTCATGGGGATATAGTGGATGAGAAGCAGAGCAAGAATCAGAAATGTCATACTGCTCCAGAAGATGAAGAGCATCAAGTGATGAAGTGTGAACATGAATATGAAGGAATATTTCTCTTCAGCCCAACTCTAGTAAATTATTAGCTGGAAAACTGGCCAGGTTTTGACATTGCATTTCAAGAAAAAAGATCCAGAAGGAATCTGTAAGTATGAAAAATGTTCAAAGAATATGACCTATAAGAAACATCAAAAGCATTAAAGATCTTTAATTTAGACTGAAAACTTCCAATATGTAAAAGGTAGCATCAAAGCAGGAAGAATTGTTCACTAGGTCATAAGAACAAAGAATAAATTGTAGAAGGCTTAAACTGTTGCAAAGAAGATTTAGGCTAGACCTCAGGGAGGATTTTTTAACAGCAATATCCAAAGCATGGGTGTAGATTGCCCAGGGAAGTGTAGAATCTCTATCATCCTAGGGTTTAAAGACATCTGTTAGACCTATATCTTTACAGTTTAAGTGCAGATCGTCCTGACTTATGAAGGTTAGTGGGCTACATATGTGTAGCTGTTAGAGCCCTATTTTTTTCTGACATTTGAGGAATGGCTTGTCTAAAATGTGTGTGATAAATTCATACTATTTTGACTGCATGCTGGCATGCAGCTATTCATGCTGTCTTTGTGTATATTTATTTTCTTTCTCACTCCATCTCTAATCATCTATAATTTTATTTATATGCTCAGCAACTGTTCCTCACAGTCAAATTCATCTCCATTGGCTTGCCAGTCACTGCTTAGTCTTATTCCCTGTATTTTGTCACATTCCTCTAGCTCATTTTTCAAACAGCCAGTGGTGATTTGTTCTTACTTTTATAAGGACAATTTCAAATTTCTTTTTACTTATTTATTTTTAAAAGCACGATATATAACAGTTAAGCATGTTATACTAAGATCAATACCATCCCCTTATTCAGTATATTCTCTCAGGATATACTTTTTCCCGTGTTAAAATGCTCAAGTTAAGTCACCCAAATACTTTGCTTAATTGTGCCTGGGAGAGAAGTACTTTTTGCTTTAAATTTAGTGCAAGCTGTTGGCAGCATTTATACGCTAAGGTTAGGTTTGCAGGATGAGGCAAGGAGCAAAGGTGACCAATATTTACATGTGCTGCTTTATCCCTGGCACTAGCAGCTGCCAGCTGTGGTTGTGCCACAGTGGGTCCATGCGTCCAGACTGGAAGAGCAGAGCCTGTGCTCCCTGCAGCATGGCACCTCCGCGACAGCATGTTCTTCCCTGCCTGGGGAAGACTCAGCCCACACAGGCAGAGCCTGGGCAGGCCCTGAGCTGCTGAGCGGGCACCGGCTTCCTTCCTCCAGAAAGCTCTGAAGCCTGGCCTGTGTCCACACTTAGCTAAATACTTACGTACCAACAAAACACGAATGAGTATCGAGATCACAGTGGGCTAGTGTTCCTGATGTTCTGTGTGCCCACGTCCATGGGCTGGAATGGCTGGGATTTTTGGTGGATTCTGGGTGACTAGAGCAGAGCACACAGGTCAGCACGCTCCACGCAAGTGTGCTTCCTAGTACTCGTGCTAGCAGAAGTGATAGTAGAAAAGACCGGTAGTAGAAGCAAACGACATAATGCACCTGAGGAGGAGATGGGTCTCTTGCCTTCCTTCACAGCAGAAAACCTGAGATAACTTTTTCAGAACCTTCACTATCAGCTACTAACTTTGTGTGCAAGGCCTTAAAGGTGATCAGTTTTTCAAAGGTATTTATCCCTGCTTTCTGAAAATCTAGCCCTGAGAGACCAAAATAAAAGGAGGCAGCATCCAAAATCATCCGTATCTGTGACAATCTTCATTATTATTCAAAGGAACAGGTATCCGTTCACTCAGATTTATCTGCAGAATCAAGACCTGAGTGAGCAATCTCATTTTTACAAACTGTCATTTAAACCAACAAGGTTATGTTTTTGTGAGGAACTACATGGTGAGTAACAGTTCTGTATCTTTTATGTTCCGAACTGATTATTTCTAAAGCTACAAATATTTTTCTTTCTTAATTGGACAAAAGCCTTCAAATGGCTTGGGACAAACTCATCTCCTAGAAGCAAAGGCAGGGAGACACATAATCTGCAAGTTCTTTACATTGAAATAGGATTGGGCAGAGAAATGTGCCACTTCATCCTTCCCTTGAGAGTAAGCCAAGATGCAGCAAATGATGGCAGAATGACTGTGAGGGAGATTACTCATGCCTGATGGAGCAGACCAGGAGAAATCCGGGCTAACCACATCAGTATCATAAAAGAGCCATCAAAGTTTGAAACTTTTTATCATTCCACCTAGAAATCTACTAGAGAATCAGAAGGACTTCCTTTATAGTCATCCCTCTCAATGTACATAATCCTTTGACATGCTTCATGTTCCTTGATTACATCTGCTGTTTCTCCCTTTTGTTGATTGGCAGTGATATTGTTGTGCCAGAAGAGGTTTAAAGTTTTCGTAATTCGCTTCCTTGTTGCAGCCAGCTAAGATCAAGGTCTTTGACTGTCTCCTCTTTGGTTCTCAGAAGTTGAGTTTATTTAACCCTATTGTTTTCACCCCTTTTAAAAAAAATATGGTTTTCACTTAGATTTCCTGTAGATGTCTCACATGGTTTTATGGCACCCCTTCCTGTCCGGCTGCACGAGCCAACCCTGTGATCAGTGAAATACAGTATTCTTAAAGAGCTGCCCCAAACAGCTATATGATTCCTTTCATATATGCCCAGGAAAAGCGTAAGTGTATATAGATCTACCCCAAATCAATGCTTCATGTTGAGTCTCAAAGGTGAGAAGTATTTTTATTGTATTTTCTCCCTGTTAGTCCTGAAGGGTTTTTAAATTCATTTGCTGTTGTTTAATTTTGCATTATTTTAACAGACTAATAATACAAATGTCGGTCTTGGTGTTTCCTGATTCTACTGAAGAATACGTATAGAGGATGTAAAAAGGCACCAAAACTTTCCCTGAAGTGTCTGTTTGTTATTGGAGCTCTGTAAATAGGCATTAGTAAATAACAAGGATAAAAAAGTAAGAGAAACAAAGAACCAAAAATGACCCTTTGCTTTGTAGCTGTTGAACTTTTTCTCACTTAGTTATCATAATACCACTTACTCTTTAGCCTCTGTAGTTAAAACTGTGAAAATTGTCAGAAACTTATTTTTAAGAGAAAGAAATACCTTTGGTTTTCTGCACACATCACAAGATTACAAAGTATGTATATAGATAAGAGGAATTTCAGAAACTGATTTTACAGTATCAAGCAGCATTCTCTATACTGTAAAACAGGTTATGAAATTATCTCAGATAATTTCTATTACCTAAAATTATTCTGCAGTGTAAAAACTTGATCTAAATATCATCTTCTAAAGCCCTAAGCTTAATTCTGCTAGAAGTACTACAGACTACTGCTGCATATAGCAAACATAAAAACTACGTTATGAGAACATTGAAGTTGCAAAGCTAGTGTTCACTCAGTGCCCGTAACGCACTTTAATGACTGATTCTCCAATAAACTGTCTTCTCCTCATTGTGCAGTGTAGCCTATGTCTTATTTATTATACACAGTTCAACTCTTGCTCTGAATCATTAATTTTCTTAGAGGTTCTTCCATAATACACATCAGTACAGGAACTGAATACGTCCCAAACATTTATTTTCACAAATGCAATTAGAGGTACTACTCTCTTTCTTTTACTGACTATGAAACACACAGTACAATAGTACTTACTAATTTTGAGTACTCGGTTTGAGACTCTTATGATGTGATTTTTCAGTGTAAGCAGCATAATACTGACTTCATTTAATTCAGAGTGCATTTCTTAACTTCAGAGGTTGCTATGAGCACTCTCACAAATGAAGCTGCAGTGTTTGAAGTCCAGTATACAGAAAACAAATACAGAATTGATGATCACATAAGATAAAAGAAGCCTAGTTTAAGGCACTTGCATATTACCTAATTGTGTGACAGAAAGTAAAACTAATTCTTTAAGGTTGCCCCATCAGACCAGTCCAGTTTTTCCCTCTTTCCTTTACAGCACTGTCTCCCACATCTGATTGCTTATTGTCTACCATTTATTGCAAGAACAGCCAACCTTTTGGAGCCTGTGAACTGTATGCCAACAGTGATTGAGTAACAGCACTTGGAGACCTCTAGGATGACTGACAGGCAAGAGATGATAATGGCTTCCTATGGATCCCATCGGTCCCTGCAGAATGGGTCTGGATTAGGTTACAGCACTGATTATCTTGGTTTTGTTTCTCACCACACCAAGGAGTTAAAGGAACAAGCACTTTCAGTAACAAAACATTCCTACCACTGATAATGTAAGGGCTACACAGCCCATAGCACAGAATATACCTTTGAATGTTTGAAAACCTGTATATCACTTAAGAATTGTTTGTCCAACTGTGACCCCTTGGTTCTAGGCCCTTCTCTTAGCTTTTCTTTTTATCATCTAGTTGTAGTCTGCCTAGAGAACCAGTCCAGACTTCCCAACTACTGCGGGTGCATTCTGTGTTGCTGCGTCATTCAACACAGGCTCAGTTTCCCCTCTTGTTTCACCTCGCAAGCTCAGCTGGCCTAGTTGTTCCCCTGCACACTGATTGTTTCAGTCTGTTCTCTTCCTACACCACTCTCTGAATTCTACTCTCGATCTATCAATACTTCGTTTAGTGTAAGACAGAATCACAGAATCACAGAATGCTTTGGGTTGGAAGGGACCTTTAAAGATCATCTATCCACCCCCCCTGCAATGAGTAGTGACATATTCAACTACATCACGTTGCTCAGAGCCCCGTCCAACTTGGTCTTGAATGTTTCCAGGGATAGTTGTAGGAGCACGTTTGTTTATCAGCACATTTACTCCCTACAGCGCAAGGCAGTGCACCTTCTAAAGAAAGATTCTGCTGATGGGTGCCACTGCTGCAGTCTGGTTCAGATTTTCATATCTTCTGTCCTGCACATCCACCATTCCCATCAAACTGGCTTTGTCTGTTTATCTCAAATGCAATTAAGACCAATTCATTTCTTGGTCATCTCAATGGCAATTATCAGATATAACAGCTTTTGTACTTACATCATCACCTTGGCCTCCTCGATGAAATCATCTTCTGACATTGCACCTTCGTTGATTGTTTTGATGGCGACCTTGATGGTTGCTTTCCATTTACCGAGCTGAACGACGCCAAACTGCCCGCGCCCAAGTTCTTTCATGAACGTCAGTTCAGATGGGTTTAATTGCCACTCCTCTATAAAAACCACCCAACATGTTACAACAGTCAGGTCAGCTTTCCTGAACCGTGCTCCAGGACACGTGTCTTGCTATTTGCAGTTAATGCACGCAGCGTAACATCACGGCTGTTCATCAGCTATAACATGGGTTTAAAATATCTGAAAATTTCCACGTGCTCCTATATGTTTATATGTAAATATTATTTTATGGCTTGTAGGATGTGATGAGTTTTTAAATTGCTTAATGTAGGTGTGTCTGAGGCTTGAAGATAAGGCAAGGGTTTAATTTTGATTAGATATGAGATCTTTTTTTGGCAGTATGATATGTGATGTGTTTAACTCTGGACAAGTTCCGGGTGAATAGCATAGCTACAGAAATAGTTACTGGCTGTAACAACCAGAATATTCCAGCCTTTCAGAAATACTGAGCCTGGAGATTCATGGCCACATACACAGAGAAGACACAGGACTTTGGAGGTTCCAATCAGCCAGATAATATTAACTTCCTCATCGATATACCAAAACTGGAATTTGTTGCTTGTTTTCTAATATGGTATTATTACCATTCTTATTTCTAAAACTTGCAGAGCTGACAAAGAATATCTTCCCCATAACTAACATTCATTTCAATTTCCTAAGCATTTCAATACATCAAATAGCCTTTGAAAAGCTATTAAATATATATTTGAGTCTTGGGCCCACTTACGAAAGCCCAGCTAGCTCTGAAACACACTGGTGGTGGTAACAGAAACACAACAGCCGCTGAACAGAAGGACTCGGGTCAGGTGTCTCATTTGGTTCTGACGCCTCACGAGGAAATGAGTGTCTGTTTCTGGTGAAAATGCGTCAGTTTGTGTGTTTCTCATTACCGGGAACTTTCACAGGTACAACTTCCTTACTAACTGGGCGAATGTGATCAAAATGCTTGCCTAGACAGATACCTAAATCTCCACCAAAACAAGATAAAAAAATTTACCGTGACTAAACCCTGCTGCTGCTGGCGGAGAGTATCCGGTTGATCCAACGGGATGTCGGAGACGAGTGATAAGACCTGTAGAGGACAAAGCAACAATATTCTGTTGACCAATTACCCCATTTTAAAGTATGCTATATCATACCTCTTCTCAAAAAAAAATATTTAGAATCTGATTTACAATTCTTATTTCTTGAAGTTACTTTTTAGTACAGCTTGTTTGGATCAAACACTACAGTGAAGAGAGATGGAGGAAGGCTATTCAATAGCGGCCCAGCTACAGAAGTAGCTATGTTTTCATACAACCCAAAGTGACACTGCTGCTTGTTTGTGTGATGTTAGTGATCTGAAATAATACTACATGAGTGCTGCAATACTACATCACCCGCTCGAGAGGTCTCTTCCAACATGATTTCTCAGGGTTGTTTCCTATTACAAGAGATGTAGTGTGTCTGTCATTCATTTTCATTGACTTCATGAGCGAACAGCACCAGTGAGCACCTCCCTCACCAAGGACTCCCTGCATTCATTCTTTCATTTTTCCCGCTGTTATATGCCGGTCCCTTCCTACTTTGTGGCTTTCCTACAATCCCCCCCTCTCAGGCAAAAGGCTCTGTCCATCCCTGCATCTTCCTTCCTTCCTCAGTAGCGCGAGGGATCTCTGTGTGCTTTCCCATCGCCATTCATTCAGGTAAAACCATTTTATATTGTATTAAAATGATGAGTAGAACCAAGATGAAAAGCATGTTCTACTGCTAAAAATTATAAAAGGCTGCTGTCAGCCAACGGTTAGAGGTGGCTGACTCTGGTAGGCTGCAAATCGATGTTAGAGAGTCCTTGTGCTCCCTGATTCTGCCTTTGATTGTTTGTGGGGCGGGGTTTTTTTTGCCAAAGTCAGTGAAATGCTGCCTGCTGACGCATAGCATGGCTCCTGTTTTTCTTAGATTGCATGCATGCAAGTCGCTGCATTGTGGACAAGGAAAGAACTATGATCAAATCTCATATAAGTCACATCATGGAGTCAAATATGAACCATGAAAATAGAGAGAAGGTAAATACATTAGGCTCCTAGCTTTGTAAAATCCATTTAATTCACATAAATGAGTTTGGGACTTTGACTTCCCCCACGGTATATGCACACTGCAGCTGCGACTTTGGCAGAAAGGCCCATGGCAGGTTTGAATTCGTTAGCAATAGAAAAGCTTGTTTCTATTTTTATAAGGAAAATATCAGAGGAAGAGTGATTTCCAACCTCTCAAAGTCCTGAGGAGCTTCAAATCGTCAGTTATAAAGCCGTGTCAGCTTACACGCGTTACCTGCAGCGTTGTGTCGATGATACTCGATGAGTTCAGGAACAGATGAAAAGAGATATTTTTCTGCTACGTAATATTGTCCCAAGTGGTTTCTCTTAATTTGATAATGTCGAATGTCTCCATTATGGCTTCTGAAACCAACAAAGGATTATAATTTTCAATAAAAATAATTTATGCTATAAATCTGATTAAATTTTACTTGAAAAAGGTGCACAGAAAAATCTGAAACTTGAGATACAATTCTCTGCTTAAAATGGCTGTGTGTAGGTGGGATGTTGTTTCAGGTGGGAAAAAAAAAGACTCCTGGAGTGGATCTCTCTCCCAGCTTTGGGACATATTGCACAATGGTTTTTACTGTAGAAGTATTTAGCCTCGTATCATTGCATCTGTAAGACATAGCTGTAGCACTTAACAGCTGCTCCTCCCAATTTGGCATTTCTTTGAATCTAAGCTTTCAAAATTAAAATGCTCTTCATACCCAAAAATTTAAAAACATATTAATGTATGCTGTGAGATTAAATTTTCTGTTCTGCTTCTCCAAAGTCTCTTCATTGGTGCTTTTATTTGAGAAGTTTCCTTTTCTGTATTTCTCCACACTATCTGTCTGTCTTGGTTTCGAGGCAGCTCAAGGGGGATGAAGTCAATGCTGAAGGTGATTGCTAATGAGGGAGGAAGCAAATCCTGCTGCAGTCCCCGGGCAAAAGCAGTCAGACTGCTCAATGAGGAGATCAGATGATTTTAGGAGAAAACAGGGATGTTTTGGGACAGCAGAGCTGCAGAGAAGGGAAGCCGTCTGGTGTGGTGGCCGAAGGCTGGGGTGGGGTGGCAGCCACGGCGCTTGACATGGCTAGAGAGGCAAGTAGCTGCTTGTTGTTTGTGTTACGCAGGTGGGATGCACAGCCTTTGGAGCAGATTATTTGAGGACCTCAACGAGTGCAGTTGATCTTGTCCTGGCAGGGCATCTGCACCCCGACTCCCAGATCCACTGCCCACCGTCCTCCTTTCTGCATGTGGGGAATGGAGGTTGCACA
>Ga0181612_108870_pt1 | contig 25031 bp, 16 predicted proteins | sample HoacroProtozoa21_FD_119630 | JGI IMG/M metagenome (GOLD analysis project Ga0181612, IMG submission 119630) | Hoatzin crop microbial communities from Cojedes, Venezuel. Combined Assembly of Gp0051906, Gp0051904, Gp0051908
ATAAGCATTTATTAGGTCCCCTCGCAGCCTTCTCTTCTTCAGGCTGAACAAGCCCAGCTCCTTACAGTGCAAGCACTGGATTCCCAGCAGCTTTTGTCAGAACCCTCCACATAGAACTCATGAGAACATGACTTTATTTGCAGATGTCTTGCATGCTGCTACATTTTGGTTTTAATACGACAACAAAAAGAGGAAAAACTCTTGAGATTTCAGAGGCACACTACCGATTCTGCAGATACATGAAAAGAATAAAAAAATTTAGGTACGCAATTCAGTCTTGGCCTTGCAAGTTGCTCTCATTTAGCTCATTATACCATCCAGACTTTAGTGCTATTGCATTTCTTGTATGTCCTTGTGTAACTGTCGATTATGATTTACATGGGAACTGAGGTGATGCATCAAATGCACTTTCACATTTCATAATTAATGTTTCAATAATGTAGCAAAACTAACTTTTACTAAATTGTTGATAAGTGTGATTAAAATCTGAGATGAGCAGAAGCTATTTTTAGTGAATTACCATTTAAAAAGTTCCATGTGCAAAAAGTAATATATCTTCATTCTAGAAGAACACAGAAGTCTTTGAAGAAGATCAGATGACAGCAGCCACCTGATAAAGCCAGGCACTTCTGCAGTAAACTTGCTGTAATAATGGAACTTCATGTCCTTTAGGAATAAGTTATGGACTCATTCTCTAAATATTACCCTGAACATCAATGCTTCAAATACATAAAGATCTAAAAACATTGTCAAATTTTATTTGTTAAAAACACATTTTATTTCACAACTAGCAAATACAATTTACGTTGCTACAAAGTAAAACCACTCATGCATAGTACTTCATTATTTCCTTTATACTTAGCCATATTCTGCTTAGTCTGTGTCTTCTGTAGTAATGTGGTGTAAATTGGTTTGGAAAAGTATTTTTCAGACATAAGAAATTAGCAGATTATGCTTCAAGAATGGTCTCAGAGACTGGAACGTCTTAGTCAGATTCAGTTAAATTCTGTAACTAATAACCTCACGTCCTTGAGTTTCCTGTATTCTTCTGCAGCATCAATCAAGCCAGATAAAGAACATATTGAAAAACCACCGCTAACTTTCATGCGGTTCCAAAATTTCCAATAGCACATTGCCCGAGTCAACACTTAACTCACAGAACATTAGCACAGAGGCAGACAAAAATGTCAGCATTTCTTACCAGTTTATTACTTTCATCTTAACTGATTACTTACTAGTTTCATTTTGTAGAGCAGTTTCTTCTTTTTCAATTGTTACCAGTAAGTTTTCAGTGAGGTCTGCTCTTCTGCCCACAATTGCAAAGCCATTCCAGACATACATCATTTCCTGATAAAAAAATATAAACAAGACAGACTCAAGGAACTGCATAAATATTTAACAAAAGAGTATCCCTTGCAAAGCTGTTATGCAACACTGAGTGCACAAAAGCACTGCCTACAAAAACGCGTTTTTTAAACAACATGGAAAGTTTCAAAGCCAAAACACCCACTGTTGAGAAGCCCATGATTAAAAGTATCTGCACAACTTCAGATAATCATCCACAGTGAGTACACGACATCTGTCACCTACATGCAAGGTTACAAAGACAATCATGTTTGCCTTAATAACCATTTAATTAAAGTTGCATAAGAACATCTATGCATATGGGAGGCCAAATGATACTGAATGTGTGTGGGCAAAGTTAACCTAAATTTCTAAATTTTGCACGTTTAAACACCTTTTCAACGGATTCTATCACGTACTTTCATAGACCTTTAACAACGAATCCGAACAGATTTTATCACATGGTAGTTTACCCTCACCCACGTAACACATCAGCAAAACTGGCTATTCTAGGTTCAAATTGCGGCTTCTGCCATGTGAACTAAAGAAGCAGTTGAAAGTGGTTACTTTCTACAGGATTGTATATAAATTTGTGTGCGTGTTTGTGGGTGTGTGCATGTACATACAGTATACATATATATGCATGCACCCAAACACACACATGCATTTTTATATATATATATATATATATGCTACAATCTATAGGCTGTTACCTTCCATATGGAGCAATACTGGAAGTAAATAAAACTTTCTGGATAAAAATATGGTTCCAGTACACACATCCAACATGTTTCCAATATAATTCCTACAAAAGCTTATTCGGACAACTTTATTACTTAGGTCTTCATACATAATTGAGTATGCAATGAATTTTAAAACTGATGGATTTTTCTTTGGACTCCTCTTTCTATATTAATGAGCCTTAAGATAAGAAATTCCTTCTCAAATTACATTTTTCCATCTTCAGTTGTTGTTAAGTATTCCACGTACAAAAATTGTAGCATACACATATGTGAAGTATCATTGCTGTGCACACATAAACAGACTATGCACTACTAAAGCCTCTGAAGTTATAAGCATGGGAAATTAGAATAGCATTAGTAAAGTATCATTAACTGTCACACATTTTACTTAGAGTCAATACAAGAAGAAAAAAAAAAACCAACACACCACACTTCATTTTCTTCGGAAAAACAGAAAGTGCTGAAGTAAGGACTGAAATCCTGCCAAACTAAAGAACATGAACACATATGCTAGAAACCAACACAAGTTTGTAGCTGAAAAACAACTTTCAGCCTCATGTGGCAACAGCAATCATTCTCTATATGTTTGAACTTCCACGTGAAAAATCTGGCTCTGGTTTTGGATTGCTAGTAGGTGGTAGCATGATCCAGCGCCTAGCACATTTCACAAAAATCCCATTGCATGAATGCAATAAATCCTAAAAAAAAAAATCTAAAAAATGCAGTCACGTACTACCTGATAATATTATTCTTTCCCTTTATAACAAATTATATTTATTTCTTTCCTATTTCAAAAGGACAAAAAGAAAGCAAGCATAAATACCAAGGCAGGTAATATCAGCTTCACTGGTTGAGAGCTTGCATAGCGCCGAGCTTTCCTTACTGCAAACTTCTCAGTTGGGATAGATTTTCCTGCAATTCTCTGTTTTAAACCATCAACTTGTCTACAAGGAGGGATAATGGAAAACAGAAGTTGCTTTACGTATTTTTTATTTCAGCTATTTCATTTAGTAAAATTTGCTCTTCTCCTCTGAAGTGTAACACCTTAAATTGTTTCACACCACCTAGACCACAGCTGCAGGACATACGTTTGCTGATAAAAGCAGCATTTTAAATATTCTGATGTTAAAAGCAAAAATTAAAACTGAAAAGTTGATGGTTATAAGTAGAAAGTTACACAACACAAAGATACTCCAGTCAAAAACTTCTGTATGAGGCAAAAAGACTACACACCTCATTGCCTTATAAATGTTTACCTGAATAAAGCTACAATGTCCTCACCAGACCTTTTCAAATCATCCTCTGGAAGCATACACAGAATTGCTGCCTTCTGGAATACATATATTGCCTAATTCAAAAAGAAATAGCAATGTATTACCACATCCAATCGGCTGTGTTCAGTCAACACACTATGGACTCAAATCTCTCACCCCACTTGCTGCAGTGAAGTGTTTCCAGTAATTCTCAGGCAGGTGGAACTAAAGAAGTTTAGCATTTGCTTTGTCACATAATTTACACTATACTTTTATTTTCAACATATTTATTAATATTCTAAATAAGTTAGAATGTTAAAGGTGTCTCCTGCAAAGAACAGGACAATTTACTATGCAAATCACTGATAAAGAGATGAGGTTTAAATGATGTAACATTAATGGACTTTAAAATTGTTATTATATGATCTGTTATGTTCAGATATGCCTGAAAATACAGAAGACAACACCTGAGTACTAAGTCGCGGAAAGTTCAATAACCAGAATTTGCAGAGAAAAGAAGAAACATCCACATCGAATATACTATTCTCTTCCTCTTTTTCAAGAGTTGGATGTATACCCGTTTTCACTAAGCCTAACAGAACAGCAATCTAGAAAGCAACAGACAAAAATGAGGTATCAAAAGTTATTTGCACATCATGCTTGGTTCGTACTGTGAGAAACATTTTTGCAAGGAACAGGCAGATACCCCAACTTTTCACGTGAGACCCTGTCTCCAGTAGCCTTCTCATTTTATGTCACAAAGCATCTGCTGAATAGGCCTGCTCTTATCTGTTTATAACTAACACAGTTTCTTCAGCCAAGTTTTATTACTGAGTGTTAGAAATTGATCTGACATGCAAGTTAACAGTTTTCCACTCCCTCTTCTTTCTCACAACTCTGGTAAATACCTCTGTTTTAAGAGAGGTGAAGCGTTCTTAGTTATGGCTCTGGTTCTTCAGAATGTGAAATAAAAATTCCTCCTTAACCACCCAGTTAAACCTACCATTTTGTTGCCATTGTGCCTTTGCTTATGGGTTTCAAAAGAAAGCAAAAATTACACTTATTGTGCGATTTGAAATGGAAATTTAACTGTGGAGAGGCTACTGGTATATCATAACAACGTCCACCTGCCCATTTACCTTAGACCACCTGCTCTCTTTGCTGAGCAGGTCTGCATACCGATATGCTTGAAGCCAGTCCTGCTGGAAGGTGTAGCACCACATCAGTTCCCAGTAACAGAGATGATGAATCTGTTTCCACTCTTGCTGGGCTGCTATGCATTCTTGGAACCTCAACTGTGCCTACAATGTAGTTAAGAACGATGAAAATCAGCTCAATTACAGCTCCACATGAGAGTCATGTCTAATTACAGAGCAAATTCTTTCCTAGCACCCAAGTGGCGAACACTTGACTAGTAAAATGAGATAAAACTCCCCTTTCAGTCTCACAGAGAGAGCTGGAATCAATATTGACACTGAACATGAGCAGGTATAAGACCATAATTATCAGTCCAACTAAAATAAATTACTTATATGAACTAGATATTTTTTCCCCAAGTTGAACCCTGACCAAATAAAAACCTTAAAAAGAAAAAATTTACCTTTTCAAAATTTCCTTTCAGTGTATCTATTCTGGCAGCATAAAACAGAATAATGGAACCCTTGAAAGGAGATGAGAAGAATATTCAGTTTCTATTTTAAGCTTAGGCAAGTAAGTACATTGCTGTTCCAAAATTTATTGAGAATACACACATTTGGAAATTTCCGGAGGTAGGGCTCAAGGAGACAGTCTGCTTCCTGAAGGTTGGCTTCCCCTGTACCTAGAGAACATAACAAAGCAACCTCAATATACTTCAAAAAAATGAGTTTCATAGATTGAGATTTTGGTTTCCAAATCATATTATGGCTTGAACAGATTAATGGATGACTGTTTTTATGCAAAAGCAGAATTATTTAATCATATTGTGTTTCTATAAAAATGAATTCTTGTCCTAAAGGTACTAAGTGCTTTAAAGATACTAAATGTCTGTAAGTAGAAACAGAATAGAATACATATTATTTAAACTATTCCACTACAGATCCTAGTTATATTTTTTAAACCCTTTAATTGCTTTAGAAAGTTAGGAAAACATTCCTCAGCTGCCTCCTTTCCTAATTTTGAGCTCAGTAATGAAGTACGGGTGATACTGAAAGAAACAAAGTTCTCCTTAATTTTCTGATGAGCCTGAGGGACAAGGACTAAAATACTTCCAAACTAGAGAATGTGAAAATATACATCAGAGATGCATACAGAATTAATGGAGACTTTTAGCCCCATGTGGCAAGAGCAATGAATTCTCTACATGTTTCTACTTCCAAGCAAATTGGGACTACAGACTTCTTTCTGGAGAAAGTTTTCACAGTATCTGATGTTAATTTATGGATAAGGACTTGTCTGAACTTAAAAGGGTTATGTGATATTTTGTTGTTACATGTTAAGATAGCCCTGCAAATGGAACAAGATGGTGGTATAATGGTATCTACCCTCACTGTTTCTGCAGACATAGCTTTATCAGAGATATTCATTTCAGATCATAATTAAGTATACAGCAATCTTGTGTTACCAAACTAATTGGCCACATTTTCAAAACTCAGCTAAAAAAAAAATCACAGTATTTATCATAATGTGTAGCGTGACTGAACAGCTACACAGTGGGTCTCACCAAGGATTAAGGAGACGTAAGTATGATAAACCAACAGGGTGAAAGTACACAGAATGGCCCTCAAACTGCTGCCAGATGCGCCTTCCCGTAGTTGACAGAGGCCCAACTCCTAAGAAACATCACAAACACATGCAGTATTAACTATCAGTATACAGAGTTACTGTTAACAGTTCCTGGCTCCCCCAAATACAATTTTCCTTTCAGAAGTAAGTATTTTGTAATTCAGCACTTTGTGATCTCAGATCCAACAGAAACTTCTACCAAAACAGTTCTGCCACAGCTGACAGCACTCAGCAAGGAGAAGATTAAGCTAACACTGAATAAAATTACCCATGCATTTCAGCACTCTGCTGAAATGGGACCACACAGACCATGCAGACACACAGGTCTACATGCCTTCCCCACTATTTTCTAACTCTGAGCCTTTCAGAGTAACATCTAAGTCTATGACTGGTGAGAACCTCTCTCAACTGTTCCAGTGCTACTTGTCTTCCTTCACAGAAATCCCTGCTTATCCTCAATTCTCTTCCATCCAGTCAGCCACTATTTTGAGGTTCTGATCAAAATATTAGCTCTGCTGACACACCACCTTCTAGACACCATTTTCAGAACCTACACTGGAATTCGTACTGAGAAAAAGGAATCCAGATTCATGGATATTTATCCAGCTCTTAACACATGAAACTTCTTCCCATCCTTTCCGGTTCATGCCCATCACGTAACAGCTTGACTGCTTGGGGGATTGTTGAGACGAGCTCAGAGGTTCCCTGTTCAAGGGCAGTGGCTCTTCAGAAACATATCAGATTTTAACAGTTTTTCCTCAAAACAAATATTAACTTAACAAGAGTTTTACTGCATCGCAACTTGATGAGTTCTAAGAGAATTCAAGCACCATACAAAAAACACATTGTGATACTCCAAAATTGTTTGTTCTTTTCCTTTCAGCTTTGATTGCCTTTTCAGTCAGGGCAAAAATGTGTGTTATGGAAGAGCTTCAGCATGAACCAGGTCTTTCACAGGAAGAAACAGAATGAACAGGTCTCTACTGAAGTCTAATTTTACACAAGCAGAGCCATACTTGTGGACAAACTAACAACAAATCAGACCGTATGGTGACTCTGTCCCGCTATTCATTACTCTCCTGTGGGTTGCTTTGTCTGGTTTGGGTTTTTTTGTTTTTGGGGTTTTTTTTTGTTGTGTTGTTTTTGTTTGGTTGGGTTTTTTATTTCTTATGGGTGGCAAAGAGAGTTTTAGAGCTACTTGCAAGATACTTACAATACAAGGCTAGGTTTACAAAAATAAGGCTATGACTACAACTACTTTCCTCCTCCATGAGGAAAAGCCGTACTTAGATTCCACAGTGACAAATCAAATTCAGAAATTCCTTCTCTCAAAGAAGTTGGCTGGAACTGTGGGTGGAAAAATGTAGAACCTTGACTCTCCCCTCATTTAGTGTTATGAGGAATATAAATTTCTGACTGTATAGGCTAGAAAAGGAAGCTGACATCCTCTACCTAAGGATCATCAAAGGGGAAAAAAAACCGCAATTTTAAAACCCCTTCTGAAGCAGACTGGCCATTTCCCACAATTGTTCAAGATCAGGGTATCACCATAAGCGCTTTTACACCTGCATCATCTAGCCCACTTCTCATCTCTTCACCAACACTAAAATACTGATAAACAATATAGATCATTATATTTTTAGTGTAAAATATATGATGTTAAATGAATCCAGTCTTTATTTGAGAGAAGACTAATTTGAAAAAACAGTATCAGATCACATACCCTATTGCCGGAAAATCCAATAAATTCTAGAAGTCGGAGGATCCTTCCTGGCAAAAGTGACAGCATCTGAAATACATTTCAAACAAAAATAAGATAAATAAAAACTTAGATACACTTTTAAAAAAAGTAAACCCACTATAAGCTTGAGCCAAAAATGCCAGATTCTATGTTAAATATCATTACACATTAGTGAAAAAGTAAAACACAAAAGAACTCAAATCTAGACACGCATGATCAACAATATACAATCAGCCTGCAGCTTCAGGTAAACTCAGACTTTTGATGAACATCCAGAGCAGAAACAGCCAGACAGAGCCCACCTGTGCTGCTTCAGATAATGACAGTTTTTTCTGTCCTCAGCTGATCAGAACTGTTCAAAATTGTGGGTCATTTGGAATGAAAAGTATTATCTATTTTGGTAGTACTTACAGTCTACAATTGTCATCTTCCTTTACTCCCAATGAAACGACATAAAGGTATCACGAAAGTTCTACTTGTTCCCACTGTGGGACCACTGAATTAGCAGAACAGCAAGTGTACTTGTTTAGAAATACTAGCTATTGTTATCATCTTTTAGCCCTCTATTACATGCACTTTTTGTTCCCCTTGCAACTGCACTCTCCACATCCTATACAACAAAAAACTTCCAGAGAACACAACCACCTTTTCAACAAGCATTACAAGAAGGTCTATTTGAAGGTCAGTGTTTGAAAGCTCCATTCACCCTAATATATTCTGCCCAGGAGAGAGTTTTTCTGTTAAGCTTCCTACTGAGGAGACTTCATGAAGAATAGAAAAGGTCAGAGCACTTATAAACACAGACATCTACCAGTTGCGTGGGTTTTGAACTCTGACAGGTGAAGGTGGACCTGAGTTCTTCTGACCATACTCAGAACTGGCCAGCTCCAGACTGGAATGATACAGAAATCAACATACCAGCAGAAACCAGCTCTCACTGTTGCCATCACAGATGTGAAAAGTCAATTTCTGAAGAAAAACACCAGTGGATGTACACAGTTTTCTCTCGCACAAACTCAGTAAACTACTGCCCATTCTTCTTAATTTGTAACTGTCTATGCCAATCTATAGTATGCCACTGAACCGAAATATTGGCATACGCTGAGATGTTAGAATGAAAGCACTCACTCCAGGTATCCTGTAACCAACTGCCTAAGAATCTTAAAAATTCAGGCTACGCACAGGTAGACGTAGCTGCTTTTCCTCTTAATACATACATTAGTCCAAGAGAATTCAACACAACTCAGAATGAATTAGTAGAAAGATCCTAGAAGGCATGCATGCAAAAAGCCACTGCTGTTTTCATAGTGCATAAAACCTTCAAAACCTTTATCTCCATTCTGGAAATGCGTAATATTTAGAACAGGATTACAGTACTGTATCTGCAAAGAAAGAATCCTACAGAATTATCCTTGGCCTTTCCGTAGTCTGAAAAAGTCATACCAAGTTGAATGCTCCGATTCCAAGTTTTACTCCTCCTTCAAACTGGTAATATGTTTCATTTTTGCTTTTGTTCCCCTGAGTCATCTGTAGCACCTGATGGCATTCTCTTTTGATGCAGGAAAAAAAAAGGAGGGAAGGGGAAACACGACTTAGAATTTATATGAAGTTTAATAATTACAATTGCTATAAAAATATTTCTTTTTATTTTGCAGGCATTAATGCTACTGCACCTGCTTATACCAACATTGAATCTAAATGTTTTCCAATGGCTTACTTGTATATTTGGTAACTCGTCCTAATTTTGAGGCCACCTTTGATAAAGTTGATCATATTTTCATCCTGGAGGAAAAAAATTTAATTATACAAAAACGTGTATTCAGCTATTACACATAACACACACATCAAAGTCCTCCAGTTACATTTAAATTTATTTATAACTTAATGGTCACTGGAAATATTAAAAATGTTTTTCAGTTATTAGGCTCATCTCTAAGACTAAAGTTAATACTTGCTTTAAGTCGGCAGGGAAACGTTTCTCTGGTGTATGTTACAAATTTTAAAAAAGACTGGAATGCAAAAAAGTTAGAGTTACATTTAACAGAATTTCCAATGCACATAAATGAAACCAGCAAGCTCTCCACCAGATGGTGCTGTAGGAACTTATTAGAAAGTTTTGAAATCCTGATACTGACACACGCCAGTGAGCCCAGGACCTGGCGGAAGACAAACCAAAGAATCCCCTGAATGGATGAATTCCTACTGCTGATCAACAGTAACCACATGTACTACCCAACATATGTGCTTACTAACCTCTATAAAAATCGAAGTAAAGCCACAATGTACTAACCACCAAAATAAATTCCTGAAAAGAAAGATGGTTAACAGTTCAACAGGACAGAAATTTTCCTATTAGAATTCACACAGAAGGGGAATATGTGCAGGCATTTCAAAAATACAGATTTAAACACTCAGCGACAACACATATTATGCGCAAAATGAATTTTAAAAAAAGGCTCAGAATCATCAACCAATGGAAATTCCGGATGCCATGAAAGGGTCACTATTTCAAAAGATCTCAATTGTTTTGTCTGCGAGACTGAACACCCAAACCTATGTTTTAGTACAAGCATTCTTGCTACCTCTTTCTGAATAATTCCATTTTCATTATCATCATCATCCTCAGATGAATCAAGGTCAATCAAGAATGAAAAATATGGGGCATGATAGCAATCAGAGCAGGGTATGACAGACAAAAGCAGTGGATCTCTAACACTATGAATAGCGAGGTGATGCTTTAGAGAAAGCATACCCCTCAGGTTTTTTTCATTTTATACAGTCCTAAACTCATCTCCAACAACTCTTTAAAAATTCTCTTCACACTTATAAAAAACCCACCCATGAAACAAAAAAAGAAAGTTGCTTCCACTTGGTTAGTAAAGGAGAAAGGAAATTACAGGGAAGACTGGCATTCCATTAATAAAATTTCCCAACACTTCTGACAAAGTACTGTATTAAGTGGTTTACAAATCTTTGCCAAATTAACTTTTTAGGTCCATCTGATCTTAGTATCTTTGTGCCTCACTTCTTCCTCAAGCTATATCCAAAGGGATTATCTAAAATACATTAATTAAACACTTGTAAAACACTCACATACGTAAAAAAAAGTATGACTAACAACTCCTGTTGCAGGAATCTAATTTCAAACTGAATTTGAAAACACTGTAGCACAAAGTCCCTGAACCACAAGCCCAACAAGAAGCACCAGACAGTATTAAACAGCAGGCCTTTCTCTGAATTACTACCTCAGCAATGCTAAGGCATGCTCATTTTATAATCGTTCATTACTGTATTGTTCCTGACACCATGTCAAAAGTGCATGGAGAGTGATGCTGAGTTGGAGACAAGTGAGGATCCGTTGAAGTTTTGTTAGCTGGGAAACATTCCATCCTTTCCGCGTGAAACAAAACGTGCACTTTCAAACCAGACATTTTCTCATACTTGAGCGTATTTTTAAACCAGTGCTGGACACCGTCAGATGTGATGCAAGTCCGGGAAGCATACCATCTGTATAAGCCTGTAGTGTACCTTCGGTTTTTGGTTCCCGGGTATCAGTAACATCTTTGGTTATCCATAGAAACAAAGACAGGAATTTGCTGGGTAGCATAGCATTTACCATACTTTCAATCACTGCCACAAAATAACACTCATTCACTAGAAAAATGTTTGTTTTTTAAATAGCATATCTATTGTGGAAATGATGTTTTACAAGTACTAACATATTTCTACTGAACTGCTACACAGTGATACAAAATAAATGATTGACTTTACCTGTACGAAGGTGAGAGCTGCTTTCTGTAGTAAGCATTCAGCATAGCAGATTTCAGCATGCATTTCCTCTATATAAAGAAAGAGGAACTATTTACTGTCAGCAAAGTTATTATCAATATTCACTTCTTGAAATAAATAGAACAAATAAAATGTTGTCAAGAAAAGAAAAAAAAGCAGCATTCTGCTGTTGCTGTTTTGATAGCTGCTAATAGGTGTAACACAAAACGCAACAGAAGTATTAACTGGTCAGCTAGCTAAAAGTAGTCATCTATTTCACTCCTCAGACGAAAACTTTGATCTTGCCAGAGCTGACTTCAGCCTAGGGGAAAAGCTACTCGGCATTCTGGTGGATGATGTCCTGTACTTCCCTCTCATCTTAAGTTTAAATATCAGCCTACAGCAACTAGTTCTTCCAACCCTTTATGTCTTAGAAAAAACTTTTGCAGGTCAACGAACACTCGCTGTGGCTCAGGCTTCTTTTAAGCCCAGTAAGACATTACAAACAGGTTTTCACCAAGTCATGCTCAACAAACCGAACTCCCCAGGCAGACTTTCTGTCCTCATGCATCACTAAAGTACATTTGACTTAACACACATGACAGGAGTTACTCTGTACCCATGCTGCAAGACCAGCCACATGCACAAGGCTGCTGTATGTACAGTGCACACATGGTGAGTTCGATGTGTCCAGTATTAAAGAGGATTCTTTTGTGCCAGGTTAGGAAAAAAAAAATGCATACTTGATTCTGCCTGAATCAAACAGGAGATCAGTATTTTCAGAGCCATGAACAATGTATTGATACCACTTCCCAAAACACCTTAAGGTAAAACAGACAAGCACAAAACTTGTTAATATATTGAGATTCCAATGCAACTAACAATAAGGACTTCTTCCACAGCACCAATGATTCTTAAACTTTTGGGAGCTGTCTGAAGTAAAAGCAGAAAAAAAAAAATAATAATCAAAATCTCTTTTTGGTCCTATAATGTGTCGTGAAAGGCATTCCTTTCTTACTGCATGCATGCTCAGAGCCAAAAAAAAAAAGTTAGTCTGAATCCCCCACATTTTGAAAAGCTTTGCACTCAGATTAAAAAAAAAAAAAACACCATACAGGTGGTTAAGCATATTAGTACATGTTGGTAGGATGTTTTTAAACTTTTTTCACTTTGTTATTTTAGTTGCATTATAAACCACATACCTTCAGTCAGCTGATCCACTGACTGTTTAGAAACAAGATTGGACAAGGATTCCACTACTGTACTTCTTTTCCTGAATCTAGATCAGTTGTATACGTGGAAGAAAAGAAACCCACACAGCATGAGCAACATTTCAACACAAACTTCATTATTCACAACTCTATAATTTCCAACTATAACATATAGATATTCTTAGTAAAGTGATGATTTGTCAGTAGTTGCAATTCTTTGATTAGTTTAATTACGGCCACTAGTATGTATCTAGGCTCAGAAGCCTACCCAACCTTGACTGATGTTCAAAGCACGCATTTAATCTACTTTAAGTGTACAACATCTTCCACCCCACTTCCACCCACCAGCTGCAGAAAAGTCTCTAACGCTGGTCAAGCCACTTGAACTGGAGTTCAATGTTTTATGAATTACTTTTTTTCCATTTCTTAAACTTGCATTCAGAATTAGAATGAAAAAATCAAAAGGAGCTCTAACACTTGAGTATTTTATGGTGTTTTACGCCCAATATGACACCAAAACACTCACATATTTTACTTCCAACAGATCTTAGTGGTCCCTGTTATAAATTGCTAGTTTATTTAAGTATGTCATTCCAAACCCGAATTCATTACTATTTACAGATAACTCAGCTTTATGAAGAAGCTAAAGAAACAATTCCACCTTCAGTAAATGAATGCATTTTGTAATCCAGGAAGTCATTAATCATAAATACTGAGCATTAGCTTATCGTTCATTTATACTACTCTGGACACGGAAAAGTGCAGGATCCTGACAATACGATAATGACACTACAGGTTAGCATGATGCACAAAAAAAAAAGTTCATTTAAGGCGTATGTAGTTCTGGTAGTGCTTCACCTGTGAGTGTTTGATTGCCTTTATCATGCATTTTTATGAGTTTTGTGACTGACTAGACCAGAGCACTTATGCATAAAATTTGGCATCCTGCAGAGATGGTGGTCTTTATTGAAACTATCAGAATTACAAAGAAGCACCTAATTTTCAGACACACTAAACAACATCGCTCACATGAAACCATGAATCAACAGCACACCCGGAAAAAGAGAAAAGAGAAACTGCTGACCTTTTGTTTTCTTCAGGTAGCATCCAATAATTTTGTTTCGTTTCCTTTTTTTTCGTTGTCAATATTGTTGCCATTGCTAAGGAGGTGGTGTTAAATGTCTAAACTAACAACATCTGAGGAAATTTCTTTGGAGACATTTCAGGATAAATTATGGCCTAACCAATACGATGAACCACCAGTACAGCAGAATAAAGCATTCAATTCTGCTTTTGTCAGAGGCTTGTTAAGCACTTCAGCTTTGACAAACCATTTTCTAAGTGTTTTTCATGAAAAAAATAAAGGTCACTAATAACTTCTATTTTCTCTATTCTATTTTGCTGTTGTTCCAAGGAAGACCAGAAGCAAAAGGTTCACATCATTCTTGATGGGAATAATACCTCTTTAATTCTACGGTAACTGAACCCTTACATTCGCAACAATTATTTAAAAATTGCTTGGTTTTAGAAGAAACCTCAGTACAGGCTTAATTCTATTAGACTACTGGGTCCATCTTTGAAAATAACTTTTCAAAAAAAATACCAAAACAGTGTTTTCATGATGAAAAGAAAAATTCAAAATACGAAGCTTTTAAATTCTTGATCCCAATGGGAAACAAAAAGTCACAGGCTGAACTAGCTCAGGCAGTTCAATCATATAGCGCCAGCTTACATGTAGGTCTACAACACCAGCCAGCCATTTAACTAGCTTTAGAGGCTATGCATGCCCAGAATCAACAAGTCTTTGTTTCCACAATACTAGGAAACATACCCTTACCAATAATAATTGGATAGTGACACTTACTCCACCTTTCCAAATCTAGACGACTATCATACTGGCAACAGCCTGCCTTGAAAGCATACAGAGAGCTGGGATATCTTACAAAGAACAGTTTGGAGATTAAGTACCTCATAAATGTTCCCTGCTTGGGCTTACCTTTGGCAAGTTTGCAAAGCTTCTTTCATTGTAGAAATTCCCATCTGTATATCCTGCTGTTCAAAGGTCATAGCAGCCTGCATAACTAAAATAGTGCTGTACCCAAGGGCATGGTACATACTATCTTTAGACCTAGGGCAAACATAGAAGTTTTGTGCATTTAAGCAAAATAACAATACAAAATTAAATGCTGAGACACTTAATTTGTAAAAAGACAGCAGAATAAAGTAGGAAAGTAGTGGACATAAGAACACAACCGAGCAAGTATCATCTTCCACCGGGTGCTACACATCTGCAGCCACAGGATGCTGTCACTGCAAGTTCTAGAAAATACCCAAACTGGGTTACACAAGCATTTGCACCTAATTATGTTCCATTTATAGTCCACTGGTGTATCTATTTAATTTAGCTAATTAAGCCTTGACATAAATACTTCTTCCTCTGCTTTCACTTAACGTAAGAAGCAAGGACATCCTTCTAACATTACTACTTGATCCAAAGACACATAAATCCACATTTGTGTCACAAAAAAGCCAGTACACACATGTTCAGTCCTGCATAAAAGGCTAGATTGAAACAGCCTGGCTTTCACAACATAATTACACAATCCACAAAAAAAAATTGTTGTTGGGAAGTGGTTACTGATAGTCACATAGTCAAACCCACTGGTTACATTAGCACTATTGCCAATGCTATGTCAGGTGAACTCAGGTTTTGCCTAACCAAGTTTCAAGAGGTTCAAGAAAATGAAGACTGCATACCCCTCTGGCAGCCCCTCCGGTACTGTACTATCAATGTATTTTTAACTAATGCCCAGTGTGAACCTTCTAAGCCTCAACTTGTGGTGACTGCCTCTTGTTTTACCACGAGCCACTATAGAGAAGGATGTCCCTATCTTTGCAACTTCCCCTCAACAGTTCCAGACTGCCAGTAGATTCCCCAAGTCTCCTTTTTGCCAAACTAAACCAAACTCAGCTCTAACAGTCTTAATGAGTCATATGTTCTAGTCTTCTAGTCATGTTGCTAGTCCTCTGTTGGACCCTTTCCAGTTTCCTGAGCATTTTTTTCCTCCCCCTAAATCAAGGAGTCACCCACCAAATGCAGTTTTGAGGACAGGAAACTTCAGCAGTGTCAAGGAAGAGACACCCTTAGGCTAAGTGTTCATTTCTTAAATATATCAGTATTTTCCCTAAATTCTTCACATTATTTAAGGCCTTAAGTTTAACTTTCATTATTTCAGTAAAACAATTGGGCTTTTTAATTTTTAAGGTGTTTTTTCATTTCCTTGCTAGGCTAGGTCCTCCTTTGCAGGTGAGCTGAATATGCTGTATAATAAGCTCAAAACCTGTTAGCTGCCAGAGACTCAAAGCATCAAAACCACAGAGTTTAGAACTTTTTTTTTCTTTGTAGGGAGCATATGAAACAAATAGTTCACTGTACACAAAAACTACTTCACCGTACACAAAAACACTATTACCTGAACAAGTTTTTTTTATTATTTTACAGCGCAAAATGAATATATATGTGAAACACACAAAAAACATTTAGGTAATATGGGGGGGTGAGGGTGGTGTGATATATAGCAATACATACATGCACAATCTATTGCATGTAGAACTCAGTATTTTGCAATACTACCCAAAAACAGTTTCAGCATACACAAGTGCAGGCAAGCCTTCTTAAAGCATTGGTCTGTTACAAGTAACACTGCACAGTGCTCAGAGATGAGAGCTTGGGTATAGGTATAGCTAATTTGAAAAGGCGTTATTCCTGCCTACCTCCTCTTCACGTGAGCTCTCCATACCACTAAAAGCGAACACTTGGCAGCTGCGGCATCCTCCCAAGGCTTCCTTTAATGGTGTTCCTCCACCTGTCCATACTACTGACTTAACAACACCAACCCATCATTCTGAATCCAGTCTTGCTATCACTGAACCACAAAGCAAGAACTTTACCTCAGTCTACCAACACAAACCACAGATCCCTTTTCACCGGCACATCCCTCAACAGCATATGCATCTTTGAGACACAGACAGGAGAAGAGCAGTGAATGGGATTCAGATCCCAGTCCTAATCAACAGCGATCCAGACTGCCTCCCCCTGAAGTCACAGGCAAGCTTGCACTATCCTACAAACCTTTCGGTATTCTATACCTCCCTACATCTACACTGCCATGCTTTGCTTTTCAGTGGAGCAAAGGCAACAGTGGAACAGGAAGAATAAGTCAGAATATCAAAAGGTGGGCTTATAGGGTAAACATAACTGTGACCCCAATGTAATATAAAAAGCAACAAAAACAGTATTCTGGAGTTTTGTTCCAGTTTTGTCATCTTGTCAAAAGCAGCTCGACTGTGCAAATTCTCTGATCAATGATACATTGCATAAGGTCTTGTTCCCCTGCTTTTCCCCTCTGCATGAGGAAAGACAGCTTCAATGGTAAACTCTAACAGAACAATTCAGTGCTTCATTAACAGCTTTTGCAACGGTCTTAAGCAGAAAGAAGTGCACTGCTAAAACCCAAAGATACTGGGAAATGCTTTTGGACAAGAGGGAGTAAATGAAAACTACTACCTTCAAAAGCCTTTAATTAATCTTAGCTACCAGAAAGCATACTTCACACTATCTGCTTACAGTAACTTCAGAAAGTAACAGGACCTCACCATGGACGAAGTAGTTCCAGTGCTTCAGAGAACTTATTATTTAGAAATAAATTCAGTGCCATTGAACATTCTTCCAGAGCACACTTGAGATCCATCTTGGATGCCCTGAAAAAAAGATTCTTAGTTTAGTCAAGCTAAATATAAACACAAAATTAAAAGACTTTTTTCCCCGTATATAACACAGAAGGTCTTTTATAGCAATTTTATTACTCGTTTTTAAAACATAGCTTTACAAAAACAAGCCATGTGCCTAACACTTTATCCATGCTACATGGGTGTGCCCTCTGCATAATTAAGTGATGTTTATGACTTTGTCCTCCATTTTTTACCAGTCAATATGCAACAGAGTAATTTTTACTGCTGCTTATACAACACAAATACTCAAAACTTATCGCTGTGTCCATGCTCTCAATTCTCCACATCAGCAAAAATGCAGTTTCAGACTCTGTATTCAGATCTAAATCTCGAGAGAGATGACAAAATAATGTTTTTGTCCAAGAAAGCAGTAAATAGACACTCACTCTGCAAACAGCTATGCCATAAACAGTCCTGTCAGAAGCCTGCAGCTATGCCAAAAGCTTTTGTTCTTCCTAATTCACTTCAGGTAAAATCACTCGCACTTGCTCAAGAGCAAGCCAGGTAACAACACCGCTACCTTGGTCAGTTTTGTCTGAAAGATTCGGGAGTACTCACAAATTGCTCCATGGACAGACCTGGTGACAAACTGGACATTGATGGTAGTGATGAACAGCTAGAAGCTACACAACCTTCAATGTGCGCAGCTGGATCTGGGAGAGATAAGCTGTCTACAACTTTTAAAACAAAAGTTTTAGACTCTGTAAAGGGCTTTGTCCAAGTAAGGTGAAGCAGTGGTAAGCAACAGATCATGTCAATGGGATGAATATTTAAGGGCTGAAAAGAAAAGAACCACCTGAAGGAGGAATTTAAGTAGAGAAATGACAGAGGAGCGCAGCTGCTCTACATCTGACAGTAACACACACTCACAAAAAAACAAATTAAGAAAAAGAGGGACACGAAAATATGATTGGGCAGGTTTTACACAGAATGCTCAATTTCCCCTACCCTCCTCCTCTCTCCACCACACAAAAGCTTTGAAAACATTCAGCTTTTTCAACACACCAAGAGGCAAATGCTGCCCTTCATAATGAAGTAGCGAAGTGCCCAACCACTGAACTCCGACCATTTTCCCACCAGACTGTTGCCAATAATTTTAAAGAAAATTTAAACACCTTTATTTTCTCCCCTACTGGGATTCAACTTGATTATTATGTGTACAATTTCAAGATTTACATGATTTTACACAGCAAAACCCTAGAGTTGTTAACATTTGACGCATTCGCAGTGTGCTGGCCACCCGCTAAGCCCCCAGGCCCTCCAGCTGCGCAGGTTCTGCAGGAACGGCCACCTTCCCAATGCAACCCATGGCCCTGATCTCCAGCCGCCCATCAAGAGCACCGCCGTCACGCCAGCAGAGTAGGAAAGGTTGACCAGAACAGGTCTCATCAGCAAAGCGGCCATCTCTTCTCCCATGCGCGTGCGGGTTCCCTGCCAGCCCACCACACTCCAGCATCCACCCCAGCGCCCAGTCCCCGATGAGGGCCTGGGGAATGAGCACTGCCAACGTGGGTCACATTTGCCCTACTGCATAGTGTTATAGGTACAAGTACCAAAGTCTTCATTAGCCTGTACTAATCAGTACTGGACAGCTACTGGAGAGCAAATTTACTACACTTGTGTTCTCTTCGTTGCCGGCCTATGTCACCAAGGGCATACTGTCCGGTTGCCACTATCAGTCTGTGTTCTCTCACTTAAATACCCGTAAGCTACGTATCTAAATTGCCTTCCAATTTTCTTAAAAGTATTTCAGGGGAGTTACTGTACAGCAAGTTTACTTAGGTCTGCATATGAATACACAAGCCCCAACAACAAATAAAAATCCTTCAGATACAGCAACAGCAGAATCTTTTCTCCTGCTGCACGGGCACAAAAAAAGTCAGCTTTTTATTACATACCACTCTTCATACCCTCAACTGCACTGGGAAATATAAAACATAAAGTTACAATTTGTAATTCAGACTACACCAGCTAATCTTACTTAACCTGTTCCCCAGACATTCATTTTTTTTACAGACAGTTCCATTAATTACAGGAAAATATTTGGTCTTTTATTTTTATTCAGAAATCTTTACATTGTGTATTTAAACATAAACGTACTGGTTTCATTATAAACCTTTAACTAAAGTGTTGTAATTGAACTGTATAAAAAGTGGAGCTGGTTTCTGGTTTTGTGGGTGGTTTTTTTTTTTTTCAATTCTCAAAGTCCTAAATCTTTTGATACATAGGCCATAGGTTGGCAATCAAGGCTACCCAATGACAGTCTATCTGAGCAAAATCACAGGTCTGTTTTTCAAATTTCACCAGCTACATATACTATGTCAAAAGTTTCTGAAACACGCCTCTCCATGAAAAACCGAGAGGGGGGGGCGCAAAATAGTAGTAGGCATTGTTCGAAGATGGTTACGAAATGAGACACCATTTTCACTAAGAATTCAACAGCATCATGCACAATTTTTGGTTTCCCCTTTTAATACAGTTTGCTTAATCTCTTTAATCTTTCACTTTCTCTTCTACATCTCAAATACCCCATTTAATTCTTTCCATTTGGCTCCTCCTTGATGAGGGGAAAAAGAAAGTGGTATATCAAACATACGAGTTTTTATCAGAAAGCAGCAATTCTCTGTAGGTCACATAGCGTTTAAGAACTTCCTTCTTCATGTTTCAGTGGACACAGCTTTTTATCTTTATGATGCTGCTTGCACTGAACTAACAAGGGACTTGGCACTTCTCAGATCTAACTTCAACAATCTTTGAAAAATTAGAACATCAGACACTAAATTGTACATGCAAATCATCACTTCTTGTTCACCTCTTGCCACAGGCCAAATGCAAATTGCCTTACAATTCTACCATAGAGGCATCTTCCACCATGCCTTCCTGAAAAATGAACCTATAGATCAAGAACACCATGCAGGAGACACACAGAACATCTCTATATCTCTGTCTCCTCACATCACAAATTCACACCTTCTACACTTCGGGGGGGGAAGACGACATCAACACAACCTATCAAAGCCAACCACCAGCTCATTTTATATTTTGCACATTCTAGCTTCTAAATCCAGAACAATGCCTAGCTCCAGGCTGAGCATTTACTCCTGCCAAAGCCTCAGCCTGTAACACCTCTCCACACTCCCAAAGTAAAGTTCCTTCCAGCACATGGATCAAATGAACGACATACTCTAGATTAGGGAGACATCCTGCCTATTTGGCAAAAGAACAGGCTTAGCACTTCACACTAAACCTGCTCAACTGGTTAAAGGTTTCCTGTTAACAACAATCATCAGAAATAAGCATTCTTAAGATCCTACACCTCCTACTCGGCAAAGCAGAATTAAAATGTTTATCAAAACAAATATGAAGAAAGCAATTGCATTTTAGTGCATCCAGACTGAATATGTAAACAAATCTGTCCAAATTAAACTATTCATACAACCAGTAGAAAAATGTACACATTTATGTGTCATCTTCAAATGTTTTACATAGTATGCCTCCCAAAGAACAAAAATAAAAGACTCATTTATAATGACTGAAAGTTTTGTAACATTCCATTTTATTAGTTAATTCCATGAATATCACCTGCTAACAAATCATTTCAGAAAACCAAATTTTTAGCTGTATTTAGAGGCTGGTTTTTTTTCTGGGACGCCAGCAAGGACCTGAGTTAGTCCCTCAACAACACGCTATCACCACCACTGTGTGTTCCCATGCTTCTATATCCTCATTTCACATTTGCTTTTCGGGAAACTGTTTCACTCAGTACATGCCTAGTTAGATTACACATTCCATTTGCTCTGCCTGTCATGCTAGGAAAAATGGCTAGCTGCTTCCAAATAATTTCTTAAGAACGGGAGAAAAAAGAGAGGGGGGATTTTCATTTTTAAATACTAAATTTGCAGTCATTGCCTTAAAAAAAAATCCAGCAAAGTTGAGATCAACTAGATGGCAAGAATGGCTCTCTCATACTTGTGCACCGCAGCAATTTTGTGATTAGCACTGAAGCAGTCCCTTGCTCCAGTGGTCTTCCAATACAAATACAGTGGCTGTATTCAGTGTGGGGTGGGGGGAGAAATATTCAAGGTTCTAAAGGACAATCCTGGAATCAATCAATGGTAGACAGAAGTAAGATCTGGTCCCCTCCCCTCACAGCATGTTTGCTAACTTTGAGGTGGCCAGAGAACTCTGAACTACTAGAACAGAAAAACCCAACACAAGGCAATAACGTGCTATACAGAGTATGGAGAAGCATGAACAGTCATGTGAAGTCAGAGAAGGACGAGAACAGCAACCAAGAGATATATATTCACATAGTTCATGAAAGAGTCTCACGGAAGGTGGATCATCCATAACAGCGAGCAATTGAATAATTGATCTCTACTTAGAATCATAGAATCATAGGTTGGAACAGACCTCTAAGATCATCAAGTTCAATCACCTGCCCAACACCACCATGCCTGCTAAACCACATCCTGCAGTGCCACATCTACACATTTTTTGAACACTTCCAGGGATGGGGACTCTAACCACCTCCCTGGGCAGCCTGTTCCAATGCCTGACCACTCTTTCAGTAAAGATATTTTTCCTAACATCCAGTCTAAACCTCCCCTGATGCAACTTGAGGCCATTGCGTCTCGTCCTATTGCTGGTTACCTGGGAGACCAACACCTGCCTCACTACAACCTCCTTTCAGGTAGCGGTGAAGCACAATAAGGTCTCCCCTCAGCCTCCTCCAGACTAAACAACCCCAGCTCCTTCAGTTGCTCCTCATAAGAACTTGTTCTCTAGACCTCTCATCAGCCTCGTTGCTCTTCTCTGGACACGATGTGTGTGAAAAAGCAGCATAGATGTTAGGATAACACCCATTTACATTTCTCAGCTTGCATCAGGAATTGTTTCCTTCATGGATATTAAAGTTTTGGTACTCACACTTGCTGCATACACTTAAAAATTCTATGGGTTTTTTCATATTTTCTGATCATGGATTTTTTTTTTTGGCACTTTTAAAAGTACTTCGTATTGAAAGGAAACAGTTGTGCGGGCATATTCTTCTTCTACCAGTCAGAAGGTCAGTTATCAGTCATTTCAGCTTTTATAAATACTGGTTTCAACAGCCAGTGGTCATATGCAATGTTGAAACAGAAAATAAAAGCTACTGATTTCCTGATGGAACTAACTATAAACAAAGCAATAGGTTAAAAGATCAGCACTTTCCATTTCAACTCTAATTTGAGATCTGGGTCCCAATATCTGGAACTTAGAATTTGAATGGCATCAAACTGATGAGACAATTAAATGTTCTTTGAAAAATCTGTATCAAATGTTTTAACCAAAAACATTTGAATACATAACTGTTGAACAGAAAGCATTCTGGAATAAACTTTTGTGGGCATCTGTGTTGATTTATCACTGAATCAAAGTAACTGCAAAAGTCTATTTCTTTGATGCAATATTTGCACTACTGATCTTCAAAGAAGCTGTAACTTGGAAGTAGTGTTAATACAGTCAGGAGTTACAGGACTGAGAATAAGACCTGGAAATAAGCTCATCTCTCTGCTGGTCATTCAAGCTCCCCATCCACTGTAGAAATGCATCTGACAGATCAATGCATCGGGGTCATTAACACAAAGATTGGTAGCTTATCTTGCCTTTGCAGGTCAGATTACCCACAGATAAAGAGAAGAGGGGGATCCTGGACTGAGTCTGTGGAACTTCCACTAAATACTGGAAAGCTAAAAAGGCCAAAGCACATTCAAAAGAAGGACTAAAAGGGAGAAAAGGAAAACCTGAACAGGGCAGAGATCATAGCCAAAGAGAGAACAAGACTTCAGGAAAAGTAACTTCTACTGAACACAGCAAATTAGGAAGGAAGATGGAGTATACTCCAAGACTGGGCTACAATTAACTCAGAGATTTTGGTAATACTAGTTTTTGTTTGAGGGACTGAACCAACATTAGAAGAGATTCTAAACTAATCCTAGACTCTGATGGCAGACAATGCATTTTGTTATCCAAAAAGGATTAATAAACTGCTTGGAGATACTGATTTCAATACCACAAACGCTTCTGACTGCCTGATCTCTCCATCAACAGTCCTGCTATCAAGACCTTTTTCATATTACAGACCACCAAGTCCTGCCCACAATTAAGATTTTCCTAGATATCTAATGTATGACACAACTACAAGTATTTTTGTACTGACATACACCGGATTTTAGCACTCCTTATGAGCCAGGATCACTCTAGCATGAATCGAGCAGAAAAACTTACTTTGATGTTCTTCATGCACAACTGTGTTCACACGATCAATGCATGACTGGATATCATTCCACGTGATAAATTCATTTCCTTCCGCACATGTTTGAGCTTTCAGCTTCATCAAATCATCAATATATCTGTCAAAGAACAAAAACCAAAACCAACAAACATCGCATCGCAACAAGCTGGCCAGGGAACACATAACACAACATGAGAATTTTACACAAAGTGGAAGAGGTAACATGAGGGTTGAAACTGGAACAAACATGAAAAGCAGGAAGAGCAGAAAGAGGAAAGGCTGCGTGCGGGATAGTCGGCCCAAATGTGAAATAATGAACAGAAGCACTAAAACACTGAATAAGGGTCCAGAGCAAAGAACACAGTGGGTGAGCTAGCACAGTATTAGTGATAACCTAATGGTACCACAACATGGCTTTAACGTGAAATCCTGAGAAAGTGTTAAGAGACAGCACAGAAATCAGACCACTAAGAAACAGTAACCGCAAAAACAAGATGCGAGAGCCAACGGAAATTACATCAATATCGCAATAAATAATGTAGAAAGAACGTAAAGTGTAAGTGGGGGAAATTCAGAAAGTCACAGAATATAAACAACATCAAGGACAGACATAATTCCTTGAAATATCCACCTCTGAGAGTTCTCATCCTCAATGTTTGTAAGCCCTGTGACAGGACTGCTCAGTTGTTTCCACACTGTATTCACATCCCCTGAATCCAAAGCCCTATTAATCAGGGCCACAGAAGACAGCATCTCAACAGCAACAGATAATTCTGGATGGGTGAGGTTACCCTGCATACAAAGAGGACAACAAATTAATTACACTCACTCTTTACAAACTATTGCTGCACATAGAAGACAGAATAGAGTAGCTGTCAGAACAGACATGTAACAAAGCACACGGACAACCTTTATGACATAGAAGTAGAAAAGAGGAGTATCATAAACAAAGCTAGAACACCAAATAAGAGATCAAAGTAGAATCTTACAAGGCCAAGTAGTTCAAGATTTCAGGATTAAACTTTACATCAGAACAGACTGAACACCAAAGCAGTTCTGTGAAGACTCAAGACAGGTTTGTTCGAGAGAACACATTTAACGAAATGGACAAGTTAGACCCGGTGATCCACAGCAACTTCC
>Ga0181612_173390_pt1 | contig 25030 bp, 13 predicted proteins | sample HoacroProtozoa21_FD_119630 | JGI IMG/M metagenome (GOLD analysis project Ga0181612, IMG submission 119630) | Hoatzin crop microbial communities from Cojedes, Venezuel. Combined Assembly of Gp0051906, Gp0051904, Gp0051908
AACAACATGTCATCTACAGAGAAACTGTCGGGCACAGCATAGCCGTGTTTCTTGTAGCTGGGAACTTCCTCAATGAGCTCACACTCGGTATTGTTGTTCTGAAGATGCGCGTAGTACTTCTCTTCCACGCTCTGCATGGAAGACGCCAGTTGTGCGAATTTATCACACCAGTTGTTGATGTCTTCGGTCATTTGCATGTAGGCGGCAGCCTGTGCCGCTGATTGGTCTGCCACACAAAGCCTATCAGCATGGAAGGCGATTGCCTGTGCACACTCTTCGGCATAATTAGCGGCCAGATGCAATTTCTCAAAACGTCCTTGCAACGTTGTTGTCTTTATCGTCTTGTTCTTTTTCATGTTAGTGGATGATTGAAGTGTTAAAAACGGGGGATATCCACCCACCAAAAACGGTGATATCCGTTCACTTTTTGGGTGGGTGTGTTCCGTTTGTCGAGACGTCCTCTGACGCAATAAGACTACCTCTATTCTATTAACTCGATGATATTTGGTTTCCTAACAATAAACATATCTACGTAGGTGAGAGGATTACTATATTGGAAACCCATCCTTGTCGTAATGCCTTGAATGAATATCTTCCTTTTTCGTGTCTCTTTTTTGACGATTGCATACAAGTCTTTATAATCGTCATCATGAATGTGAAGATATATGTTCGGCCCAAATTGAAGTGTCGTACTCGCACCAAGACAATCTCGGAAAATTTGTTTGAATCCGTATAGTTCGTCCAAAATATACAGCAAATTGGTTTTAGTCCCATCTGGAAGTTTTGAAATAGTCTTTACTATCTTTCGAGCCAAGTCTTTAACTTCTTGGTTAGATAGATGAGGATATTTATAGTATTTTTCGTATTTCTTCCAATTTTGCATGCTTCAAGTCTCTTATGCTAATGACTTATTTACTTTTGTTCTGGGATTGTTGTGACACTTTCAATACTTCCACCACTCATCGTAACATTATAAATGTACACCATTCCTTCTGTGTATGTATTCCATCCTCCGACCGAAGCATGTTGCTCGTTTGGGCTTTGGAAATTCTTTACATATAAGTTTGTCCCATTATAGATATACTGCCAGTAAATGTACAATTTTTTTGTCACCGTCTGTCGGTACTCTCTGGTCGCTGAATACTTGGTATTGAACGTGGTTATAATTGGCCTACTTGCCAAATATGTTGTGTAAGATTTTCCAATAAGGATATTTTCAAGATTCAATGCCGTTTCACTTGATTTTGTCCCTTTATAGGACTTTGTACCAATTTTAAAGGAAATCACACTTGTCGTAACGTCACTGATATTTATGGTAGTAACGGAATCATCATATCCACTCCTCAACGATATAACATTACCTTCAATAGTATAAGTGCCACTGGAGAAGGCTTCGTCATTAAGATACATTGCATAGGTCATATCTGCACCAAACGAGATGAATGTATATGAAGATAGCGTGCCATTGGAAAATCCAGTCCAATATCCAATGATGTTCTTCGCCACGTTTTGTTTTTCATCAGATGTGGTATTGTTGTCATCAGGTTCATCACTACCACATGATGTCACTGCCACAGCAAATAAGACGATTAACAATAATCCAATTTTTTCAAATGCTTTCATATCTTTGTCCTTTTAATATGTAATTAAATGTTTGCTAATCAGTGTTTTTGTTTTTGAAACAGCTGTTCAACGTTTTTAAACTTTCTACCTTATGAACTTCATTTCTACAAAGGAACTTCTTTTCATACGGCACAATTTTTAATTGTCTTGTGCAAAGGTACTATGAATCATTCATAAATGGCTGCTAAAGGTCATACTTGGACAAACATGGACATGCGAGCTACTACATCAATCTGGAGGAATAATCTCAATGAAAGAAACTTCTCCTTGTGTCTTGTAATTTCCTTGTTGACCGTCTCTTATTATACGTTCTGCAACGATGGGCGAGCCCTTCTCTATCTTATAAACGTACAATATATCATTAGGATGCAAGCTACTATTCTTTGCTGTTTCAACAACAAGCGTATTCTTTCCGTTAACGTTCTTGACTATTAGACTTAATTCTCTGTTAAGGTATTTTATATTTACCCTTGAGCCACATTCAAGTTGGTCAACATAGATTGCTTCATCTTCATATCCCCAAATGCTATCAAGTGATTTCGTCTTAACGTAATCCGTCCATGAAGGGAAATCGAGATATAAAGCTATTGTATTTAACGTATATCCGTAAGTTTGGTGCCCGTCGTCAATGAGACCAAATAGACGCCTTAGCGTTGTTACCCCTATTGACCTTTTTGTCTTTTGTTGTATGAGATTAGCCAACTGTCCCAAATCTTTGAATTGTTCAAACGAAAGACCTGAAACACTTTTCAAATCATCTATTATAGTTTTGCTAAGTATCATATTGTAATTCTTATTATAGAAAAATTATCGTCCATATCTTTTACCAGATGATTCAAATTGCCGTTCATCTCGGCTGAAGACATCCTGACATAATCGTCCAAATTTAATTGTTTATGAAAGCCATCGGAACAAACGAAAAAGACATCTCCTTTTTCTGGATGTATCATTTTGACTGGGATGCCTTCAAGATTCTCGTCTCCCATCAGAGCTTTTGTTACTATGGAAGAATACTTCTCAATATCATCTATCTTTAATGTCTTTATTTTTTTAAGTTCATTAAATACAGAGTGGTCTTCTGTATGGAAAATTTCTGAGCCATTTCGATAAGTGTAAACTCGACAGTCGCCGAGCCATGAGATGAACGCATCCCCGTTGTTTATGTACAAAGCTGCTACAACGGTTCCCATCTTTTTTTTAAGAGCAAACCGCTTTAGCATCAGGTTATCATTCCCATATTGAAAAGACTTTCTTAGTAGCTCTGCTGGAGAATACTTCTTCTGATTTAATTCTATATACTCAATGATTGATTCACCGACGATACGAGAGGCTTCTCTACCATTAGAGTAGCCTCCCATACCATCAGCGACAAGGAAAATCGCATTTCCGTCATCAAATAGTTTGTGTATTACAAAGTCTTGATTCTCATCGCGACTTCCCTTGTTGGTGTATTCAAATATTTCCATTATTTGACTGCCTGAATAGTATCTCCACCATGCTTAGTAGCACGAGGACGAATAGTAATTTTCATTGGACGTTGAGTAAATGTCTTATCTGTAGCCTTGTTTGCCCAAATATATGCCTCACCAGAGCCGAGAGCGCTCATTTCCATTGGTGTTAGCGTCTGCAATGCAGTAATAGCTTTTTGCACATGCTTAACCCATGCTGGAGAACTAAATCGATGCATTACAACAATAGAACTTAGCTCAATGATCTCAGTTGGAAGACTCATCGGGTCTTGACTTGCTATCATAACAGATACCCCCTTATGCCTCATTTCTCTAATTGCCGTAGTTATAGAATCAACAAGGTCTTTATTGTTCATATATTTATGTGCTTCATCAAACACAATAAATTTATTAAAGGCCTTTCCATTTACATTGGTAACACCAGAGAAGATATTGAGCATAACGACAAACAGGCCTAAGGCTTCATCCTTGTCGATGAACTCATCGCGTAAATCAACGATGATTAAACGACCAGGTCTTAGATACTGGCGCAATTTATTGCCATCTGTGATATACTCACTTGCAAAGTCAAGTTTTTGTTCTGCCAGTGAGCGTTGGGAAGTGGACATGTGTGCATCATTAGCAACGCCATCTCGTATGTTTTCAAGTGACATATCATGACGGCATCCCTTCATTATCTGCTTCAATTCCTTGATGTATGTCGAATCATTGCCCATTGCACCAAGCAAGAACATCCAATCCTTAACTTGTAGTTCTGAAGAATCAAATCCAATAGGATGAACTTCGAGGTCGGGATATTCCGATTGCCTTAATTCCACTTGACTTGTCGGAGCAAGGAGTACAACATCCTTGATACAACCTGCTTCAGCACCATATTCTGCCTTCAATTTTGCCAGTTGACCTGCTTCATCATTTGGATATACCATTGACGTGAACTCTGGTGCATAATCCATACTGTCACTGTAATGGAAGATTACACCAGCCATTGGAGACGGCAGCTTATTGATATTGGAGAATTGCTTAAGCACCATCTCAATGACAGAACCAATAGTATAACTCTTTCCAGCACCTTGAACACCAAATAGACTTATGGTGTTGCATTCGTTGAGATCTAATGCAATCCGTCGTCCTGTGCCTGGCATCCTTCCAATCATACCGTATTGTGGCGACTCTCCATTTTTACCAATCAATACATCATATTTGGGCTGCTGATAATTTTCATCGACTATTTCTTCTTCGACTGAAATATTAACATCATCATGAATGGATTCTTCTTGTCCAGAAACGTTGTTATCTACAACAATTTCGGATTTCTTTTCATCTTTAATGCCATCAGACTGCATCTTTTCATTTTGTTGGCTGCCTTCTTGTTGGCTGTCATCAGGGAATGAAACTAATGAAGCCGTAGTATTATCCTTGGATGATTCCCTCGTTTTTACTTTGGGAATGATGATTTCATAATCATCATCAGGTGTCGGAGCCTCGAACTTTGGATTCTCATGCCTTTCAGCTTTGCTCATCTTTGGCTTCTTTTCAGATGTCGGAGTATAAGTAGGCTCAAAGAAATCTACAAACTCATGATCTTTTGCATCAAGAGATTGTGTGTCCAGTGAACTGGAAGTATCCAATATCTCTTCAACAACAGGCTTACCCATTGTGTAAATTACGGCTTCGCCATAAAATTCCTTTTTCTGTCGTTCATTCTGCAAGAAGTCAAAGACTACACCCAGTTGTTTGAAACGGATCGTATATCCTTCGGACAATTTACTCAAGAACAACATGTATTCATGAGCAACTTCTGGATCAAGTTGACCATATCTCAAAGAACGTCTTACATAGAACTCAAGAAGTGATTTCAGTTCAAGAGTCTTCAGTTCTCTATCCAGTCTGTCTAATCCGTCAAGAGCTGTCTCGAAATGAGTGCGTATAGCGAGAATGGTGTTCTCTATTTGACTTAAAATCTTTTGATGCAACTCATCTGGTTGATAACTTGCATTTCGGCACTTAATCTCAACAACGCTAAAAAGAATCTCTTTTTTCTTGCTATCAATTTTAACTACGAGATTGTCTGCTCTACTTTCTCCATTGTCTAAGCCCTCAAACAGTTCTTTATGTAGGTCGATAGGAATCAAGAAAGATTCCTTCATGATGCCTTTCTTCTCCAAGAAGCGTTTAGTTAGTGTTGTACCAATAATTTCAAAGCCTTTTCCAGCTGTCGCTCCAGCTTGCATTATTAATGAACTACTTACAGAACGAACATCTTCCAGAATCTCTTTGAAGTTTTCTTTTTCAGCAATATTGATACCATATTTCTTGAACAATGGCACCATGATGGATTCTATTTCGCTTGTCGGCTTAGTTGTCAGATAAGAGGAAATGCCTCGTGTTTCATCATTTGGAATATAATCCAACAAATAAGGAACATCTTCTTCTCCATTACATGGAAGGTCATAAAATTCAGGACCCATATTCTTGTCGAATGTGATGACCCAATCACTGCTGTCATGGACAAATTTAAGCAGCATCTTATCTGAATCTTTAAGCCTTAAAGTAGTTGCTGGAACAGATTCATCTAACGTCGAAGATAATAGGCGACCAATGGTTTCCTGTAATCTTGCGAATAGACTGACTTCTATATTGGCAAATTCCGTTATTGGATTAGATAATGTCTTGTTTGAGAAATACCTATCCCAAACGAATGACTGACCTTCTTCTTTAGCACTTACAATGCTCTTACAAATAGTACCATTCAAATAGAAAGACTTGCCTAATTCATCTGGACGGACAAGTTCTGTGTGAACTGAGAATGGACTTACTAAGAACGTGAGGTGTGCCTGATATTCATTGTGTTTCTTAATGTAGTCCTCAATCTTGTTAAAAGAGAACCTCAATTTAGGAAACAAACGATTTGAAGACGCCTGTGAGAACACTTCAGCTTCTTGGGCGATATTTGATTCTGGGTCTAACAAACCCTTTAAAGCTTCGCCTGCCTGAAGCAAGTTATCATTCGAGAACAGCCTGATCTCGTATGACAATTCATGCCCGATATTAAGTTTCTCCAGCCAAACAAGTGCCTGCGCAAAAACAGAAGCATCTCCAGCGTTAAACAAATTGATAACCAACTTGTCTGTATAAGGATGAGACAGTGCATAATTGAAGATATGACGCACAACCAATGAAGTATCAACGTCACTATCAATCCTTTTTTCGCGTGCAATGTTTAACAACATTGAAACATAGGATTTTAGTTGACGATAGCTTGAAGAGAAACCATTAGCACTATCCTCTTGTGGTTTTGCATAAACAGCCCACCCAAAGGTTACTTCGCCAATGTACTGATATGCTTCATCGAGAGAGCCAGCGCTAAGGACAAGTGGTGCTATCTCCATAGGCAAACCGTTTTGGAACAATTTGTCTAATTTACGATACCAATCCTTTTTATACTTGGGATTCTCTATTGTTGTTGATTCCCAATCGCTATATAACTCATACAGGTTTACTATCCACGATAGACGAAGTGGATGTAATGGAGTAAGGAGTTTAATGTTCGTCTTCGCTCCATTTGGCATCTCAACAATCAAGTTAACAGTATCCAAATTTTGCAAAGTTATGATCTTGCTTTCGTCAAGCGTCTCTTCAAGTAACTCTCTCAACCAAGCATCATACTCTTGTACATATTGCTTAACAAGCCCTACGTTTTGAGTAAAATCAAAGGTACAGGTCAATCCAGAACAATCCTCTGCCGATTCCTTTATTTTCTCGTACAAGTCATGATGTAGCGAAAGCAAAGAATCTGGGATATCCAGGTTAGCCGCTTTTACAAAGAGCGGCCTTTCAATAGCTGTGTCATAAGGATTAAGGAGCTTTGAGTCCGTTGGATTTCCACTTAACAAAGCCTCCACATGTCCTATCTCATCTTCCTGCTCCAAGAATGTAGTTTCCAGTTGGATGAGCTTTCTGGGTAATTGTATTTGATATGCAAATGCCGGGCCAAAGTCAAATTGATAGGTGTTATTCAAAGTGCCTTCTACCCATTTATTTCGGTCTAATCCTTCTTCGGTGATATCTACATCCTCTCCACGACTTAAATGAATGGAGCGATAATGAATGATAGCTTGCGTAAGGCTGTTGGTCTTCAGCCGCTTATCTGGTTGACCATCACGAGGTCCTTCTGTGTTGTTACATATCGTAAATACTGCCGTTTCATTGCAATAAGCGACCTTATGTTCAATACGGTATGCCTCCATTATCAGGTTTGGATTCTTCTTTTTGTCTTCAATCCAAGCCTGTTGAATATTGTCTTCCTTAAACTCTACCTGCATATCTCTGACAATGCTATTGGAGTCTAATGCTCGAACTCGAATCATGTATTCTCCATCTGGAAACATCTCATTGGATATGTTTACTGAGAGTTTTCTTGTTGCCCTCTTATTCGTTCCTACTTTCGTTTTTTTGATAATACCTTCTTCTCCGAAATCTTCCAGTCGAACCAAGGCAATCTCAAAGAAACAAATATCAGGATCATCTTTGGGCGCAGGGTCTGTTGTTATCGTAAAAGCAACCTTACACTTCTTGTCTATAGGAATTTTAACGATAAATTTGCCATCTTCATCCTTCACCAGTTCTTTCTTAGCATCTTTGCCTGGAGCTAATTCGCACATCACTTTCACCTTGTCATTTCCCTGCTCAAGTAAAGGTAGGTTTGCGTAATTAAATTCAGGATGGTGGTCATGGATGTTTTCAAACAGAGAATGTTTGTCATCAATGCCCAAATCAGATGTTAGGTACGCCATCAGTTGCTTTTGGATGGTACCTCTTTGGAGTGGTAGATTAGAAATCCTATCACTGGCTGTCAAAGAGAAATCACACAATGGTTCTGTAACCTTATCGAGGTTAAGCATGAACCTACGTCGGATGGTACTGGGATCTTTTGCAAGTTGCTTATCTGGTAAAATTCCAAATACGAATAGCCCGTTGCCCCAAGATTCATCATCATAGAGCTTCAATTCAAGATACAGCAAATAGTTGATATAATCTTGTAAGGCTGGTTGAATCTCTTTTCTTAACAAATCTACAATCTGATCCCAAATCACTATTTTATCTTGTGGTATATCATGTACCAGTGATGCAAAAAATGGGTGTTGCAATTCGGCGACAGAAAGGTTCTGGAATGTAGCATCACCATAAGAATCCTCAGCAGAAGTGCGGCTATTAGATGGTACAAGAATCAGAACCGACTTATTCGGGTCATTACGCAATTCAATTAGTTTGGATGCGTGAACATAATCCTCACCTGCCTCTGTTTCTGAGAGGATATGAACGGCCAAAGAAGGATTAATTGGCTTTAACAATGGAAGAAGCATTTGCAGCTCCTTCATTGCCAAGCCTGTAATCTTCATACAATGCCCTGCCTTGGCTTGTTTTAGACTCGGGGCATAAGCGTCAACCACATATTGTATGAAACGCTTGTAATATCTTGATTTCAACTGTTCCATTATTTTTCCAATTTATAGCGTGGACGAATTTTTTGAAGGATACAAGCGTCACTCATATCGGTATAGAAACCAATCTGGCGCAACTTGTTTTTGAGAGCTTCCATGTTTGCATTAAAAGCCGCATTTGTCTCAACGTCTGCATCTGCAAAACGAGGTTCATTTGCCCCATTAATAATAAGACCATAGCGCTGGCGAATTGCAGCAGCCAGTTCATCTATAGAAAGGGAACGGCTTTCATAGCCACCTCCTGGTTTCTCTTTTAGCACAAGAAGTTGTACAAATGTTTCAAGCAATTTAGAACCAATAGCCCCCCTTCGAGGATGTCTTCTTGAACGACTGTCTGCAAGAAGCATTGAAGAAGTATTCTTCATTGTTACCGCGTCTATAAACTTACGCAAGAAACGATACTGATAGCTTCCCAAATTTGACTTTTCCAGCACATGCAATAACTGATCAAAGTAATCATTTTCAGGAAAAAATTGAAGCATCTCCTTTAAATCTTCTTGATCAAACTCCGTTTCCTTGTTCGCTGGAAGTGAGTTGTTTATATCAATGAGCTCACGCTGATAGAACTCACCATTTTTGTCATTGTCGTTCTTAATGTATGCGATGGCATCCTCTACAGAACATGGTGTTGGGAATGATTTCCTCTTCTGAACCAGATCGATCATATAGGTGGCTCTGATGTATTTACCGAAACCATTCTCCATTCGTTCAATGTCTTTGCAAGCGTATGGTGCTACCTTACTGTCAAGGTCATCTGTCAAATCGACAACCATAGACCAATCATCGTCTATGTTCTTTGTACCCGCTTCTACCATCTTGGGCAGCAAATATATGAGCTTCATCACATAGAGTGCCAAATGGAGGCCGCATAGGATGCGGAGGTAGTCAATGAAAATAGACCTTGGCAATTGGTCTTTATAAGTAAGCAACCTGCGGATGTCATCATTGAACAATGCTGTTTGCTTTTCCAAGAAAGGCTTAGGGATTTTCACCAATTCCTTATTTATATCTTTCCTTTCTCTGAGGTCTTTTGTGATATGTAGTATTCCCGTAGTATCAACATCCAAATCTTCCCGTAAGATGATATTGTTGGTGGATTTATCCCAACCCTTACTAAGGTAGTTCACTAAGCCTTCCATAACCTCTTGATTGGTATGTAACATTAGATACAACTGGTCGGACGCACGGTAATCGCGACAGAATTTCTTATTCTGCACGCGAAAACTCAATAAGTGCAGTGGCTTCAGCGTTGAAACGTGTTCTTTAACGACATTTCCTCTGTTTACTAACTCCAACAAGGAACTGCGCAACCAGTCTTCTATGCCCTCCTCATTGTCTTTAGCACCAGCAATGATGCCCTTGTCTTCAAGAGTGAAAATGTTTTCTTTCAATTTCTCTATCGTGTATTCTTTTCGGTATGCAAGTGTGACGGGTGAACCATCTGCATACATCTTGATATACAAATTTGTCAAGACACGATCCAAATTTACCTGCTTCACATCGACATAAAATATGTCTTTGTTCATAAAGGCAACACCAGTGCCTTTTTTTAATTTCAATGTCATGTCTTTTAAACATTTAAGGGTTCTACAACTATATGCTTGTTCTCGTCGAGACGGATAATCGTGAATTGACGATTATTCTTCGTGACAAGAATCTCTCTATAAGTTTTGGATTCCAGCAGATTTTTGAAAATCTGGAGTTCAATAAACTTTCCTCTAAGGTCGTTCACTGATGGACTGAATCCTTCTCTAATGTACTGGAGCATTTCATACAAATCAAGACTGATAGTGAGCTGTATGAACTTGTCGTTCTTATGACGGAACGTTAAACTGTCAGGCTCATACTCGATGTATTTTGTCAAATGTTCCGTTTTGTTTACAAACAATTCAAATTCATTCAAGGGGAAACGGCGATAACTTCGTGAAATCGGGTCGCCTACATTAGTGCTTGACAATAACAAGTAACCTTTAACCAGATGCGTGTTACTGCAACCTTCACTGGCTGATATGGCAAACGCCAAGTCCTGCATGGTTTCTTGCAGACCCTGTTCGTCTTCTTTTTTAAGTTTTCCCTCGAAACCAGTTATATGGCGGTAAGGAAGTCGGTTTTTATATTCAAAGGCTTCGATTCCTTCAAAGTACTGATGGCGTATAAAGGTTTTGTGCCGTCTTGTCAACACTCCTCTCACGTCACTACTTTTCACTTCGTAAGCAGGCACAATCTCGTTGTGCTGATTAAAATCAGTCAACAATGAACGCGTGCGATTACTGAACAACAAGTAGTCCGAAGGTTTCTTAAAGCGGTAATATAAATCCCTATCGTATGCTGGAATGGGCACTCCTGCTACATCCGTTTCTCGTAGCAACTTTACAAGTCTATCTTGTGAATATAGTGTCGGCAGCATGAAGTTGCCTTCGTAGGTTGCAGGAGCTGTCAGGTTGAAATAGTAGTACTGCCAGTAGTATTCCTGTTTGTCTTCGGCCTGCACATACTCTACAAGTTGTTTCACCTCATCGCATGAATAGTCACGTGTGAGCATCCATGCAATCATGGAGCGCATATCTCGCATGGTGATGTGCAATTCCTTTCGATACACGATAGTCCTTACCAACCACTCCAAGCGACCGATAACTTCGTCACCAGCACTTTCATCTTGGAATGTGTCAACATTATACTTGATGAAGCATCTATCTGCAATAGGACATCCGTTGCATTTAGTCCATATATCCTTACGGGTGAGTTTCTTGACTTGTTGAGCCAACAAACTACGCGCCCCGCTGTCATGGGCAGTAACAGAACGGAGGTTCAAGTTAATAACCATCAGACCTGGTAACAACTCTGTATGTCCTTCCTTGTAGAAATATTCTTCAATATTTTCCTGCAAGGGCTTGAGTTCTGGACGAGTAGATAAGAAGTCAACGAGGCGACCTTCATTTATGGCTATAACTCGCCCTTCTTTTGCCTTAGAATAGTCATCAAGGTTATAGAATGGTTGCAAGAACTCTTCGAGTACTTGATTATTGCCCTTGTCATTCTCATCTTGTGACCCATCATAGTTGGTCTTGAACTTAACACCTGAAAGGTAGAATTCCGAGCCATTATTAGATTCATAGCACAGCTTGTCTTCACCACGATCTTCAATTCTGTGAATAAAGGCTGTTTTACCATCGCCAGCGTTACCCGTGATAATCACCAACTTATATTTCAACGCTACAATATCAGGAATGAGCTCTTTATCAAGTTTCGTCTCTGTATATGTCAGGTCATCATAGAAATGTGAGTTAGAGCCAGCTCGTGTGCCACTATTCCCGTGATGACTTTGACTATACAGCGAGTTGATATAGTTAACAATATCACCTTCCTGCTTCCCTAATGAGAACAACTGGGTTGTATCTTTCAAGAGCCCATCAGCGCCTATTTCTTTCAAAGCGTCCGACATCTCCTTGGCTGTCGCGAACCGCTTGTTCTTGTCTGTCGCAATAGATTTCATGACAAAGGCGGCCATCTTATCGCTCAGCTTATCATTGTATGTCTTGATGTCAGTCGGTAACTTATGGATATTAGGTGTCATGGAGCTACCTGGCCAGGGATAGGCATGTGTAAGCAACTGATAAATCGTAATACCTAATGCAAAGGTGTCGGCAGAGCAGTCCCAATCAATCTTGTTGCTACTCTTCACCAAGTCTGGTGCCATATATGGGAATGTGCCAGCAAACGATTTGTCATCGGTCGTCGTTGAAATGTTGAAATCAATCAACTTGAAGGTTTCACGATTATCCCACATGATGTTGCTGGGCTTGATGTCGCGGTGATATATGGGTGGTGTCTTTGCCTGCATATAGACGAGTGCATCTAATATTTGCGTCGCCATCTTGTAAATCTCATTGACAGGCATGCGTAAATCACCTTCAACGTATGATTGCAGGTTCTCACCCGACAGCAATTCCATCAAGGTGTAAAACAGATTACCAGGAGTAGTGCGATCATTGAAAATGAACTTCACGATATTTTCGTGTTGGAGCTCCCGCAGTGCCTCAAATTCACTTACTGCATTATCAATAGAGGCATCTCGGTCAAATATCTTAATCGCATAGTATTCCTTCTGTATGTTGTGCCACACCTTGAATACTCGCCCAAAGCCGCCCTTGCCAAGTTCCTCGTGTAAGGTCATACTGGGCGAGACGTTCATGCCTGACTTCAAATCTTTTAAGGTGATCTGGTCGTCTGTGGTCGCAGGCGCAGCCGTGCTTGGGGCATGGTTCTCTTCCTTAACAGCATCGGTGATGAATGTAATCATCTCGTCGGCCGAATCCCATCTGTCATTTGCATTGCAGATGGTGTGCTTCACGACATCATCCATCCATGTGGGCAAGTCTTTATTTTGCTGGCTGGGTAGCATATCGTCCGATAATTTCTCACCCATGCCCAACTTGAACGTAAGCACATTGTCAAATGGCAGCTTGCCGACCATCAGTTCATAGAAGATTACACCCAGCGAAAACAAATCCGAACCTGAGAAGACTTCGTCATCCAACAGTTCAGGGGGCGTATATGGCGAGGTGTCACTCGCCTTGAAATTTACGGTGAAATGCAAGTCGCTGTGCTCGACAAACCAAGCAGAACCAAAGTTTGCAAGTGCTGCCTTCCCACCATCGTAAATGTAGATGTTTTCGGGGCACACATTCCTGTGGTACACATCGTTGGACGCGGCCACCTTCAGCGCATTGGCCACATCCAGAACGATGTTGATTTTATCGGTCTGTTTAAAGGTCTTCATGCGAAGTTTAGACCTTAGCGTACTCTCGTCTTGATAGCGGCTAATCTCATAGTAATAGGTCTGCTCTTCATTCATGCGGCACTCCGTCGGCACGATGTAAGGAGAGTTACCCATTTTGTCTTGCGCCATCGATGCGTTCTGTACTTTCTTTTTCAGCTCCTCTAATTCCGCGGGGCTCTTGCCAACTACATCAAGCGGATATTCGCGGATTTTATACTTTGCAGTAGCAATGAGCTGTGGCTCACACAGATATTCGGTGAACTCCTCGGTCTCCTGCAAGGTTTCCAGAATCTTGTACTTAAAGATTGTGGTTCTCTTGGCAACTATCCGCTCGGACGATTGACCGCTCAAGAAATCAGCCAAGTCCTTTTGCAGCAAGGAGATGCTGTGTTCATTTCTGCCAACCTTTTCAGGGTCAGTCAAGAACTCTATCAACTCATTATTTAAGACAAAGGTCTGCTTGAATGTTTCACAATATGGATCAAGACCAAACTTTGATTGGCTCGGATTACTCAACGTGATGACGGTTATAATCGGGCCAAAATTCCAGTCAGGATGAGCGTTCTTGATTTTGGAGGCCAGAATCTTGCTCTTCAGGCTGGCGGTCTTGAATGGGTTCACTACTTCTTGGCCATTGCGGAACCAAGCGACATCATCGCCTTCGAGATTACCGCCCCAGTCCTTGTTCTCCAGATGGAAAATGGCGTGAGGCGTGATCACGATGCAATCATACTCCCAGTACTTTACAACATGATTGGGCCCCGTTACTGCTATATTGCAGTTTGGTACCACAATATAGTCATCAGGCAATTTGATATACAGAAAATCCTGCAATCGTTTCTCGCCTGCATTGACGGGACCATCGTCATGCTTTGGTTTTACTATTTTTGCCATGTTATTAGTTATTAATTATTTCTTTCAATTTCTTGATCATCCTATCTGCTCTTCTCGATATAAAAGAATCGCAAAAGTCCAGATATTCGTTAGCGACCTTCAGATAGGTTATCCTATCCAGGTCTCGGTCTCCCCAACCAACGCCTGTGATGACTTTCATCGGGCGACCATCATCGTCCATGATGTCATCCAGCATCAGGTTGCGCATCATTCTTGTGAATCCTTCATCCGTCCGACAATCAGCGTATGCTTTCTTGTCATTATTAATGAGGTCATTCAGGGCTCGTTCTCCAGCCTTCCAATCAAACAGGGTCTGGCGCAAGGAGACCATGAAGGTGTCGATATATGGTCTCCACAATCGCTTCCCCCTCGTTACATTGGCTTCGGTGAAAGTGAGCGTTATCATCTTGGGCAACACAAAGAAGTTGCCTATCGTGTTATACTGCTTGTGAAAGCGGTTTACCCTGTCCATGAGCTGCTTGGGTGGCGAAAACTTATCCAGTCCCTTGATGTAATCTGGACTAATCCATGACCCAAAGAGCCAACTGAAGTGGTTCACCCTATCTACCATGTATTTCAGCTTTTTCATGCTTTCATAGGAGTAGCCTGGCCATGCGTCCTTAAACAACAACGACATGATTGCTTTGACTATTTCGGTCTTGTCTGGAGAGAAGGAGTATCCGCCACAGTCGGCAAATTTCTCGTCTTCCTTGGGCGTTCCTGCCATCCAGTCATACAGTTGCGAAAAGTCATAACTCTTCAGCTCTTCGATGTTGCCATGCAGCTTTTCATTGATGAAATCTTGTATCAGAGCTTTGGCAAACGATCCATCCTCTTTGGATTTGCGCAGGCGTTCTTCGGCATACTCCTCTTTTCTGCGTTGTTCAGCTTTCGAGGCGTCAAGCAAGTCCGTTTTGCGATAATCGCAATGTCCCTTAATCACATTGTTGCGAAACGTTTGTTGAGAAAGCCTGCCACAGCCATCTGCTGCCTCTTTGATTCCACGGGTATAGATGCAGCCTTCACACACTGTCCCTTCTGGACCATGCCATGTGAAGTTTTCTTCCTCCTCGTAGATTCCTTCTATATCGGCATCTTGTGCCATCCTGTGTATCGCGCTGCTCAGCAATGCCATTTCATTGCCCTTGGGCTCTGGCATCGGTTCAAGAGAGACAGGATAGAAATCATTATCAAGGCCGATGGGATGCTCCATCCTTTCCACCAGCACTTTGTCGTAGGAGCGTGGATGCACATCCATGCGCATCTTTTCATCAAGGCTAAGTCTTGCCATGTCCACGAGCGTCTGCTCTTCGCCCATGGCTCCATTGATAAACTGCATGCCCAGGTCGGTATTGCCCATGATGCGTGCTGCTGTCTCTGGAATATGCAGCAGGAACACCTGGGTCACCTCACCCACCTTGTAAATATCCATCACCTTGAAATAGCTGTTGAAGTGGAAGGTACACAGGTTCCATTTCTTTATGTCGGGATTGGTTGCAACCATTTCGGCCGAATTGCAGAACATGGCAGCATGAGCTGATGCTATCAAGAAGCGGGTCTTGTGCACGGGTTTCAGCAACTTGGTCGTGGCATCTACAAAGAAGCCTGCCCTGATTACATCGCACACATGATAGGTAGTATCTATTATCACTGGCGCATCGGTGTCTCGATAGAAGAACTGCAAGCCTGGCAATACCCAGTTGGCAAACTTCTCAAAGAACAGCTTGTTATCAATTTTCAACTTCTTTGGCAGGTGCGACCGCTCTGGATCAAATGCACTGCCGTCCAGCGTCAAGACGTATGGTTTCCCGTCCAGCTCGGCATAGAAGGCATCATAAACATCCTCCTTCAGCCAATGTAACCTCCTGAAGATAAGTGGAAAAACGATTACCCCGCTCACGTGGCCCACTCCATACAGGTATTGGGTCGGGGTGGTCTTGGTCTTGCGCTTGGTGTTGCACAATATGGCGAAGCCACCATGTACCTTGCTGATGTGTGAGAAACTTTCTTTGAATATCTCTGTGCCATCGGGGCGCAGCAGGTTGTATTTTGACCCACCAGTCACCTGTGCACGGAAGTAGCCTTCCCCACACGGCTCCACATACCAGTATTTGTATTCGGTCAGCGCATTGCCCTCGGCATCCACCAATGCCCAGCGGCCATCCTTGCGGTCACCACGTTCTCCTATGCCTCTTGTCATATCTGTGATGTCTTTAAGTGGTAATCCATCCAGCCCTGGTCAATGCATGCTAACCCTGTCACTTTCATTCGAGGGTCGATTTCCAGAGCTTTGCAATGCTCATAGTAGTTGTCGAGGGCAAAGCGAACCGTGACGGTCTGCTTCTTCTCTTCGTCGTCATAGAAGTAGTAGATTGCGCCATATTCCGACACATCGGTTGCATCCTTGTCAATCTTGCCGAACAGCAGTTTGTAGCCTTTCTCGGCGATTTCGGGGATGGCAAGATGGCTTATCATATACTTCTGCCGTTCAACGGCAATATCGTTCAAGCCGTGTTCAAGGATGAAAATCTTTTCCTTCAAGTTCAGCAGACCATACACGCTGCGCAGGGTATATCCTTCCATCCAAGGCAAGTCATTGGATTCATTGGACTCATTGGGGTGTTGAGGGGTGGCATATCGCTTCTCGTCCTTCTCCCTTTCGTCAAAAAAGTTGAAAAATAGCATGAACTTGCGGCCCATGTCGTGATAGAGAAAATTCTGTGGAACAAGGGTCTTTTGCCCACACTCAGGACACTCCCAGATAAACAGCTCATCGCTGAATATCTTATCCTTTAGTTCTGGGTCCAAGTCCACATTGATAGAGTTCCAAATTGTAATCTTACACTTGGTACTACACTTGGGGCAGGCCCAATCTACTGTTCGCATTTCAGACATAAGCACACATCAATTTATTGTTTGTTCCACTTCTCAATCTCTTGCTCAACCATTGAGATGGCCTTATCCTCGGCCTTAAATGCCCGATAAGTATAGTCCATATACTGATGAACGATATTTGTTATCTGCTGGCTAAGTTCTGTTGTGGGAACCACCACAGGCAGGTTTACAAGGTTGTATGTATCAAATCTTTCAATAACAGAGCCATACTTTAATGATTGCATATACTCTTTTATCGAGGGTATTTGCAAATATGCAAATAGATATTCTGTAGTAAAAAGATTATCATTGGATACAAGTCGTATAATATCAGGAGAACCGATAGCTTCCTTTTCTTCGTATTCTTTGGTTATCAATTTTACTTCACCGCACACTCCTGCACATGAAATTAAAATCAATCCTTCCGTTAAGCGTAGTTCTTCAACATTCGGTGTCCTTGTCTTTGATAAATGTTCACAAGACCGAAATGGATTATTCAAGAATAATGAAGAACCCTTTATGTATGGATACCCATCTTTTACATACGAACGTTTAAAGATGCCTGGATACCATGTTTTTATATTGCAATCACCAAGCCTTTTTGTCTGCCTGTTCAAACCTTTTATCCAATCAATTCCATCATTGATAAAATAAGTAGGATCAAGTCTGCAATTAAAAGAACGTCTAATAGCAGAAGCAGGAACTTTACTCGTTTTGTAGCCTTGGGATTTATCAAATGAATGAGTATAATCAATAATTCTCTGCTTTGCCGCCTCCAGGGCATCCATTGCTTTTTCTCGCAAAGTTGAGGATTCTTGAATTAAGTCATCAACCTCCTTTTGAAAAGCTTCTGGAAAATCAGGAATCGGGATTACTTCTACATTTTCTGGCTCAATGTGTTGGATTACCGCGCCAAAAGTACCCTGTGTAAGCATCGAATACCCATACTTTGAAGAAAGATAGGCATAGATATAGCCTGGTCTCAGGATGTTATTCGGCACGAGCCGAATAACATCCTGAGAAGCAAGCTTCTCAGCATGTTGCTTTGTTGTAAATACCGTATTCCCTATCGTTCCTGAACAAGAGATAAGAATCCACCCTTTTTTCAGCTTTTTGTCCTCAATATCTGGGGTGTACTTTCTGGAAATCAATTTTATCTTTGACAAGTCAGACTTCAGCATATCCGAACTACCCACCAATGCAATACCATGTTGTAGGCTTGATACATAGGAGCGTTTCCATCGTCCCGCATGAAATATGCGTTCAGCAACATCGCCGATTCTTTTACATGGATACGGAGTCTTACAAACTTGCACACGTGATTGAATGCCCTCGCTTAGATGGAAACTTGCATCAAAACGCAGATTCTTAAGATGCTCTTTTTTATTTACCGATGACACTTTCATAGGCTATGTTCCTCTTTAAATTTCCTATATGCCCTTGCCACATCAGGAAGATCATCATCCAGGAGCTTGATACGCTCTTCCCGTGTCCGTACCTTCTCGTGCCCGTTTTCATCATACGAGAGCCACTTCTTCGTGTGCTTGAAAAGAATCTCGGCACCATCATCGTCTTTTTTGTAGATAGGCACACCGCGTCGGTCTTTTCCAACTTTTTCGACGATGGCCATGAAGATATCGTAATCTTCTTGCTCGATGGGAACAAGTAGCTCATCCTGTGTCTTTTTCTGCAAGAAAAGCAACGAGGCTTGAACACCCACTTGTGGAAGGAAAGCTTCGACGGGCAAATCCACAGATGCAATCAGCTTAAATCGCTTCAATATCCATTGACGCACCGATAACGTGTTGGGGTTGCCCAGGATGCCGTCGGGCAGCACGATGGCCATCTTGCCACCAGGCTTCAAGAAGTTGTAACAACATTCAATAAACAGCACTTCGGGCGCTTTGTGACCTGTCTTCTGATACAAGTCATATTTCTTAGCAATTTCCACATCCACTTCAACATTGCTGCCAAACGGAGGATTCGTGAAAATCATGTCAAACTTTCCTTGGGCGTTATTATCTTCAACGCCAAAGTCAAGATCCTTATCCGCGCTGTTCTGTATGCTCCTGTTTACAGCTGGTGCAACAAGGGCTACATCTGGTTTTGCACCTTGGGGATATTCCAGCGAGTTGATGCTATAAATGTTGGTATGACCATCGCCTGACATCACCATGTTCATTCGTGCAGCCTTCTTCAAGTCTGGGTCAAAGTCAAACCCGAAGAGCATATTCTCGGCATACTCTCTAACAATGTCATCTACCTCTGGTGAATTGTACTTGGCTTGCAAGCGCAGCTCGTCCAGGTCGGGATACAGCTCCTTGGTTATCTTTTGACGCACATAGTCAAGCGCAATCACCAGGAATCCACCCGAACCGCAGGCGGGGTCAAGTATGCGCGTGTTCCTGTCTGGGTCAAGCATCGAGACCATGCACTTGATAATATTTCGCGGTGTGAAGAACTGGCCAGCCTCTTGCTTGAGCGTATTGCTTACAATAGTCTCGTATGCTGTACCCTTAACATCCACCGTGGCATCCAGGAAGGAATATTTTGACAACTCACTGGCGACAAAGGCAAGCCCTCGGTCAGAAAGCATAATCTGTTCGTTGCCGTCAAACACGTCCTTGAACATCTGGCTTTCCTTCAATTCCTGGAACAGGTTTTTAATGCGAGCTGCAACAGCTGCACACCCCTCGGGAGTGTTCTGTTCTTTCACACCAACCCAGAATTTTCGGCGATAGCTAACACCTTTCTTGGCATCGGTAAACCTGCGTTTTTCGTCATATAGCTTGCAGAAAATCAAGTTCAGCAGCTCCCAAAACGCAGTTTTCTTCATACCCTCATTGCCATAGATGTAATCATGGCAGCGCTTGAAGGTCTTTACCAGCGATTCGTTAGCAGGCTTGCGAGGCTTGGAGCGTTCTCCCAGAGCTTCCAGGTCTTCTAATGTCTGCTCGCAAGCAGGAAAGTCGCTAATGTCCTCAATGTCACGTTCACCAAAGTCTGTTTCATAAGCGTGAAGAAATAATAAAGGGAATAATATACCTGTTGGCCACTCGGTACTTTAAAAAATTGAGCAACTCGTTTAAAATCAGGAAATTGCTCTTATTTTTATGGTGACAAATTATTTATTTACATTTTAGTTTGTTAATACCCAATTATGTTTTTGCCAACCATCATAATATCCCCCCTTTTATGTCAAAATTTTGGGTTTTATTTATGCAAGTACACCTCTACTATAAACCGCTCTTCCGCCATTGTCCTGTTTTGACAATGTTTCTGTGATTATTTGGGTGAGACTTCTTACCAAAAGTGGATTGTTCTGCAATTCTGAAATAAGGTCAATGCTGATTCCATTATTTCCTGTGAGTTCAAGTTTGCCCTCAATCTTCAAAGGCTCAATCTTTATAGGACTTCCGATATTGAAACTACCACTGTTAGACAACAATTCATATACAGCATCTATCTGTCCCAATACTCCATTAAACAAGGTGTCAAACGGGCCACCTGACTTGGCAAATATACCGTGGTCATTAGGGTCTGTCTGTGCTACTACACCATCATTGATTGGTCTTACATTTGATGCACTTACTAACATTGATGAGCCATTTCCCGCAATAACGCCATCATTGATTGGTCTTACGCTTGAACCCGTTGCCAACATTGATGAGCCGTAGCCTGAAATCATACCATCATGGATTGGTCTTACGCTTGAAGCCTGTGCAGCTAACATTGATGAGCCATTTCCCGCAATAACGCCATCATGGATTGGTTTTACACTTGGAGCACTTACTGACATTGATGAGCCGTAGCCCGAAATAATGCCATCATGGATTGGTTTTACGCTTGAAGCCTTTACAAACATTGATGAACCATTGCCCGAAATTATACCATCATCCATGCCGATACCATCTATGGATCTTGGATTATAATTGCTTGGAACTTTTATCTGCCTCTTGCCAATTGTAGTCGTTTTGGTGCTTATATTCTTATTGGTAGACTGTTTCCTCGTATCATGGGAAATCTGAGATTGCATTTTTTCGCGTGTTGCCTCCCAATCAACTTTTGTGTAATCTATATTGCCATTGCTGTCTTTCTTATACACAATGCTATTTGTATTAGGCACTGCCGCCTGTGCAGCACTACTACTTGAATTAGCCAAAGACGGGGCTAATTTTTGTAATGCTTGATTTATTGAGTCAGTGAGGGAATTGAGTGTATTTGCCATGTTCATTCCTGCTGCACGGAGGGCATCCTGAGCAGCACTTATATCCGAATTTCCTTTCTGAAACAAGGAATTAAATGTTGCTTGAGATTCTGTTGCTAATAACGATTTCTGCTTGTACTCTTCCAAGATTGTTGAATACTCTGAATTAAAATTGGAGAGGACATTGCCCATACGGGTCAGTTGCTGCTCATAAGTGAAATCCCATGCATCATTCACTAATTTTTGCTGCATTGCCTCTGTTCTACCTAATCGTTGGTTCACAAGGTCATAGATATTCCAAACGCCTTTTTCTATTGACATTTCTGTGTCTTGGGGTCTAATCATTGCCATGTCTTGTGTGGTAAGGTCGCTTACTCTCTTTTCTTCTCTACCTACTTGTACAACCCAATCACCGTTCTTGTTCTTCTTTGACATGTTTGTTACCAAGCTCTTTTCATCCTCATTGAGGTTCATAGCGGGATTCAGCAGTTTGTCTATTGCTTCACCTTTCAAACGTCTGTTTATCTGCATTTTCAAGTCTTGTTTGTCTTGTCCTAAAAGTTCCGCAATATTGTTCAGTAGCATTTCCTCATTCATTGAGTAACCCACTTCACCCGTCTTTGAGTTTAACTGACCGAAACCCGTTAACATGCCGTTATAGCGTTTCATGAGGTCAGCAGGACTTGCAAATGCTTCATACATCATTGCTATCGGGTCTGCACCCATTGCTGCACGACCACCCAATACCTGCAATTTGGCTGCTTTTGTGATAATTCCCTCTAAACCACCTTTCTGTATGTCATCTATCTGTGCGGAAACGTTCTGCATATTGTAACCCACATTCTGTGCCCACTTCGCAATCTGCATCATTCCTTTTAAGCCGCCTTTGAACTGATACTTTTGGGCAATCTGCAAGTTCTTAACCATGTCCTTTGCATACTTTCTACCACTAAGTCCGATTTTCTGTACGTCCTTCATCATTTTGTACATGATTTGACTGCTGTCCTCAATGGAAGAATTGAAGAACTCCGCACCCGTTATCCAACCTTGTGCCGTACTCTCATCCCCGATATACTTGCCCAATGCTATGTGCCGTTCAAGTGCCTTGTCGGAATACATATAGTTACGTCCTGTTTCCTCTCGATAACCGCTTTCCATCTTCTGCCTCTCATCCCAAGATACATTCCATTTTGAAACAACATCCGCTTGTTGCTCACGAAGTATTTTCTTGAACTTCTTCAACTGAGCACCTGTATAACCCATTGCCATGCCCATATCATTGGTGGATTGCTCGGTCTTGTCAAAAACGCTTTCAAGTTTCTGTGCCATTGCCAACCATGCCTTTTCAACGGAAGCGGCAGAATCAATCCAAGCCTTTTTAACGTCAACAACGGCCCTTAATTGAGCTTCAGAAAGAGACTGATGCTGTTGCATCTGTTGCAATGCCATCTTTTGTTCCCAAGAAATGGCTTGCGTTCTGTAATCAACATAAGTTTGGGAAGCCAAAGTCGCTATGTCTGCAACGAGCCCCGGTACGTTTCCCGTACTACCTCCAATACCGAAAATACTTCCTGAGATTCCATTCATTGCATGTCCCGCAGCTCTTATCGTTTCATTGCTTGCCGTTGTCCACGCTTGTATTTTTTCCGCATCTAAATTTGCATTTTTACCGATGTTTTCTTGCGCTCTTACGTCGATCTTGTTCATCTCCTGCAAGTCGATAAGAGCTTTGTCCCAAGCAAACTTTTCTGCCATAGCATCAAAATCAATCTTACTGCTTGCTGCTGAATATGCGTTTTCGTTAATGTCCGAATAAATCGAAGCAATCGCAGATTGTGCTGACTTGACTTGGGCGGTTGCAACCATATCAACGCCTTTGGTTAACTTCGTCACCATAGCATCAATCTTGGTCATCAGAATATCAAAGTCTGCAGAAACGTTTTCAAACTTACGTTCATTCTCAATGTTCCAAGCCTTAACAAGAGCATTAACAATGGTACGTCCTGTGTTGACCATTCCTGAACCCAACTTCTCCAATTGGTTTGTGTTTTTCTGTTGTTGATTGGCAGCATTCTGTTGTTGATTAGCTGCTTGTTGCTGCTGTTGTGCCGCTTGCTGCTGTTGATTGGCAGCATTATTCTGTTGGCTTGCAGATGAATTGTTGCCCGAATTTGAAGAAGTGTTATTGCTTCCTGAATTATTTGCCATTTCTCATTATATCTATTAAAGAGATTATCTGTTAATAAATATAACAAAATGAACTTACAAAATCAAATATTAAAACAAGAATTATATCCTTTGGCTATGAGATTATCATTATTGATGTCTCGTAGTAACGTCAATAATAATGGCAATGATTGTCCCAATAAAATACACGGCAAGAAAAATTAGAAAATATTTTAGAATTTTCTTTTGACATCCCTGTGCCTTTTGCATTTCTTTTACTTCGGGTTGCTCTCTCCAAGTATCAAAAAACTCCTGAGAGGATGATTTCACCTCTTTCATTGGTTTCCCGCAATTGGGGCATGATGTTGCCTCACTTGATATTTGCTTGTGGCATTCGGGACATTCAATTAACATAATAATCTTGTTTTAAATGTTTTAAATATATGACTTATGCCTGCAAATATAATACGAAATCTCCAATAAACCAAATGTTTTCTTAATAACAATAAAAAATGAGAGCTACCGATTCTCATATAAAATGAAGTTTCATCGAAAAAAGTTGCAAAAATATTTGCATATTCCAAATATTTTGCTTACCTTTGCCGTTGAATTAGAAGGGTTTACACAACAAGTTATATGGCAAAACGCATAAACATAGCAAGCAGCAACAACGACAAAATGGTTTTTGATTTCTCAAACCTCTATTCAATGGTTCAGACGTTGAACACTCATGAGAAGTGCATGGCGGCACTTGAACATGAGCGTTGGGCTGATGGTGACGTTGTTTGCCCTTATTGCGGCAAACATCATTGCAATAGGGGTAGTGACGGTCGTTTCCGTTGCTCCAAATGCAAGAACCACTTTTCGGTGCTTGTCGGCACAATCTTTGAGAATACCAAGATTACTTTGGATAAGTGGTTCTATGCTATGTACATTCTTTCCTCGCACAAAAAGGGCATCTCCTCATATCAGTTGGCCGAAGACTTACACGTCACCCAAAAGACCGCATGGCATATCCTCCATAAAATCAGGAGTTTATTTGAACAAGACAACTCGGTTGTTTTGGAGGAGAATGTTGAGTGTGACGAGGCTTATATCGGTGGTCGTGAGAAGAATAAGCACGAAAGCAAAAAGACCGAGAACAATCAGGGTCGCTCCTTGAAGACCAAGACTCCCGTCTTTGGTATGGTACAGCGTGGAGGCAAGCTCGTTGCCAAGAAAACTGAGAACACCAAGGGTAACACCCTTGCACCTATTATCCGTCAATTTGTCAAGCCCAACAGCCGCATTTTCACTGACGAATACATCGGCTATAACACCCTCCATCAGAGCGAATATTCGCACTCAGTCGTTCACCACGGGGCAAATGAGTTTGCAGTGGGTGACTCCTATACCAACACAATTGAAGGCTTTTGGGGACAACTGAAACGCTCAATTTTCGGCATTTATCACTTTGTTAGTGCCAAGTACCTGCAAAGGTATGTTGATGAGAGCGTGTTCCGTTATAACACAAGGA
>Ga0181612_142260_pt1 | contig 25027 bp, 10 predicted proteins | sample HoacroProtozoa21_FD_119630 | JGI IMG/M metagenome (GOLD analysis project Ga0181612, IMG submission 119630) | Hoatzin crop microbial communities from Cojedes, Venezuel. Combined Assembly of Gp0051906, Gp0051904, Gp0051908
CCCAGAGGTAAAGAAATGAATTCACTGGACTGACATTTGAAGGGTTAATGGGATTTAAGCTTTGATCTTCCAAGAAAACATGCTAAAAACGTAGCCCAAGGCATGTTCACCATTTTGTTTGCTAGTAAAACAATGCAATTTGATTTTTGTTGGCTTATTGTTTTTAAGTGGAACCTCATGGGTGTTATGTTAAATTCAGCCCACAAAAGTAATTTGTGTCATTTTAACATAGCTCCTGTGTTAGAAATGTTTGTTTTTACATGCAAGTTTTATTATTTTCATTGTTTGCACATTAAAAGCTAGATCTATAAGAAAAGCAATTCATGATGTTGTTCTTCAAAATTCAAGCCTTATCTACCCCATAAATTGGGGCAAATATGGAATTGTGAGAAATAACAAAGGCTCCTTCTTTTAGAATATGACAAGAATAATTCCAGATCCTTTCTGCTTTGACCTATCACTATCTATCATGTGTCTTTATATTTACAGGAGAGTCAGGTAGAGATACAGCCCTGTGACTGATAGGATGGAGGAGAGCATTCTGTGATTTGTTATAGTCTGGTAGTTTGTTATAGTCCAGTTTGCAGACATCTGGGCATCACTTTAGCTTTTCTAAAATGGAGGAGAAGCCTTCTTTCTGACAGAAAGAGATATCAAACTATTTACCAGACATAAAGTGTTTGTGTAAGTATTTTTATTAAAAAGAAATCCCAATACAGGGGGCAGGATGGGGACAGCTCCTGCAGCCAGGTTCAGACCTGAGGGCCGGATTTGGGTTCTAGCTCCTGATCTGCTACCGGCTTTACATTTAGCCTTGCACAATTCTTTCTACCTCTTAGGCCATCCATTTCTCACCTATACCCAGGGGGCAATACTACAATGGGTCTCTTGCTCTTTGATATTTGAAACATGATTATAGATATCTTAGTTAAAGGTGCCAGAAAGAAACCGTTATTGTTACACGTTTATAGCCCATTTCTTCCTGGAGGATCCCGAAGGTATTTTAAAGTCTCTGTAGTCTTGGGTAGGAGGGAGCAAAGAGTGCCCTAGCATATCATACTCCTCTGGGGCACAAGTTCGCAACCCTGTAAAAGTACACAGTCGCTAGATCCCCGTCTAAACAACAACTTTGTAGGGCAGAGCAAAGGAGAAAGATCTATGTAATTGGAAAAGTGAAACGGGAGCAAACAATCTTCCAAACTCTTATGTGACAAGTAGACTGAAATCCACTTAAGCTCAGAGGCATTGGTAGATAAGAGCTTGTTTTCACCTTCCAGTGGAAGAATGGCCCTTCCGCTGTTTGTGTCAATGGCAGTTATACCACCTACAAAGTCATGGCTCTTCATTCTGCAGTACAGTGTATTATAATGATAACATGCCCTTTAAAGTGTCTCGAAACAGACTTCACTAATTGATAGATTGATACAAAACAAGCAATGTAACAATGCAGAGCAGGAGCAGAAGTCACCATGTCTCTGGATGTGGAGCTGCACACGAGTCGTTGCTTTCTTCGTGTGTGGAGTTTCTTGCTCCATCTTCCCTAAAATATCCCTTTCTCATTTCAACGCATTTTTGCTTAGAAGGTTGACATTACAAGTAGAATCAAGGTTAGTATAAAGTATGACTCTGCATGCCTTCACACCTCATGAAATCCCATCTAGAATGGTAGTATTAAAGAGGAAAAATCACCTACTGCAACAATTTCCGCAATCGCTGTAAATGTTTTATCACTTAGGTGTATGCAACAGTAACTTTCAGCAAACATACTCCTTTGAGCGTGGTAGAGAAAGGACATGCACAGGAGCTTTTGGAAAAGTAGACAGCCGTGGCTAGACTGTATTTCAAAATAAATAGGCATTAATTAGCTGATGACTACACAGCATACTGTAGCAAACCATGCTCAGCAAAGACACAGTCCTGTGCAAGGGCAGCGTGGCGTATCTCCAAGGTTCCCAAATAATTCCACTCTACTTTTCAGGAAGCACACTAGTGCTTTTTAAAAAAATAACCAACCCGATAATATACCACAGGGGCTGCTCATTGTCTCAAAGTCAAAGATGCAGCTAAATTAGGTTTGGGATGATACCCCAACAGGTACAGTAGTGAAATGAGCACCTGCCTGGAGTTACCACCACCACCACACACAATGAAATGATTACACTTGGGTCAAAGATCATCTCTGCTTGAAAAATTAGAGAGAAATGACTGCATGCTAAATCTGGTGGGCAATTCTGCCACCACCCCCCAGTGAGATGTTGCATCAGAGTATACGATGGCTGCAAAGGTAGAGCCATTTGTCCAACTTGACTATCCAGGACTGCTCCGCCTGGGCATGGAAGCAGAACACTAGTATTTAAGGCAGTGCTTGCTTTCCAATTTGTTCCCGAGTTCACAGCCAGTGACCGACTGATGGCCTGTACTGGGGGGCACAGAGGATCGAAGGATGTGTTGCAGTTCAGATAGGGCTGAGACACCAGAGGTTGTGACCTTCTGCTGCTGGCACCTGGCCACAGGCTATACCTTCTTGTCCATCATCTCCCACTGCCTCACCACGTTCTACCAGCCCACGTGGCCATATAGCTGGATGTGCAGACAGGGAGAAAGTGCCAGGGCTACTCTATTTGCCTGAATACTTGTGGCAGCAGCATTCACGTGAAAGATTTGAAAGGCCCTTGAGAGTCACTCAGCTAGGCAACAGAAAGAAAACCACATGATTTAAGTGGCCACTCCGCACCATGCAAATAGGATTTGAACCCAAGAGGCACAGCGCACCATGAATTCCCATTTAGTCAGACCATAGGCCAGGGTGTTCAAAAGCTTTTGGCATCTTGCGAGTTCAGCTCAGAACAGCAAAACTTATTCAAGAACAGCAAATACTTGTTTATAACTAATCTATGTGCTGGAAGTTGCTCCCATAAAACCTTTGCTAAATAATTTAGGAACAAAAATCAGTAATAATAAAAAACCCTAAAAGCCAAAGTCTACTCCCAGACGATCTGCAAATGCGAAACAGCGGTAAGTCTATCAAATAAGCTCACCTAGTGCTACTCTCATATTCTCTACCATCCTCCCAATCCTGATTTTCTTTTGATTCAGCAGCTTTCCTCCTTTTGGTGTTTCTGCCTGGCAGGGCTGGATGTACTTGGTTAGAATTCAGTACCACGAGGGGGTTTAGTAACTGAAAGCTGCTTTTTTTTTTTCCCTGTCCTCTCTTCAGTAGATGAATGGGAGGTAAACAAAAGTTCTAGAAGAGTGACCCACATGATTAAGGTCGGTCAAGTTTAAACCACTTCAGTCCTCGACAGTGTCCACCAGTAAAAAACAGAAGCTTCCTTTACTTTCTTCAACTAAACTAAAAAAGGAAAAGTGAACCTGCTAATTGAAATCTCTGGATCAGCTGAAAAATACATTGCAATATGATAGCAAAGCACTTGCCAGGGCTCACTAACATTCAGTAGGTGTTTGTCCCAGCTGACTCTTCCATGGTGCTAGGTGCTGTACAAATGCAGATCATTCAATACAAGTCTGGACTGCCATTAACTGACTTTGAAGGAAGTAATGCAAGGGAGGAGAGAATGAGAAATAGGAGCATCAGGAGAAATACCTGGCACGGGGTTTACACCAAGAGCCAGGAAGAGAGTAAATTGGAATTCACTTCTTGGCCCTTATCCAAGCAAAGACTCAGTTGTGTGTGTTACTTTAAAGATCAATGCCATCCAGTTGACTTCAACAAAATATCTGCTTTCTGCTGTAGCAGACAGACAGCTATTATCACATTTAGGTCTCTCTTCAGAAACCAACCCTCAATAGCAGCAGCAAAGTTCTGAACTACAACACTCATCCTGAAATCCAATTTTCAAAATCATTGTGAAAAGTTGAGAAAGATATTAACAGCGAGGAGACAGATGGTGCTGTAATAAAATCCCCTCTCTATTCTTGCTTATTTCCACTGCTTTTACTTTTCAAGGCAGCCCCCCCAAAAAGCATATTGCGTTTGCACTCCACGTGTTAGTTCCCTGCCTGCTAGATATCCAAAGAAAGGACTAAAAACCTTCTAGAGCTGATGGCACTAATCTGGTGACCAGACAAAGCTCAGACCAAGAGCCAGTTACTAGGAAATGAAGATAAACCATGACTTCTATCCAAAAGAACACATAAATCTAAACATCTCCTGCTTGCTCTCTTTTAACAGCTCGAATATATCTTCTACTTTTACTTTGTGAAGAGTGTTCATTATTACTTTCACCTCTTAGCCTCTCTCAGGATGTCAGCTCCATCTGCCACGACGTATCAGAACGAATTTTAGCAAGTACAGTTCAGGTGCTCACTTTGACCCTCCTTCTGCATTCTTATACTTGATGTAAGGCTTACGTATATATATAATTCTTTTCTATCAACATTCTGCAGTCTCCGTACCTCTTGATTTTTTTTTTTTTGTCTGCCTCTCAATTCCCAATCACTTTTTTCTCATCCTTCATTTCATTCTTGCCTTGGAATTACTGAAGGTGATACAGAAGATGATACATCATCTTGCTTAGTAATGTTTTTGCTGAACATCTCAGCCGCCACTTTAGATTGCACATTAACAACCAGAGAATAAACTCTAATTGTTTTGACACTTTACCATTTGGCAGCCCTTAACACAGCTAGGACTGTAGCCTTCAGCATTCAACTCTGCTTCTAGGAGAAAAGAATTTCACTCTTTAATGACTTGTACTTGGCTTCTCCTGTATAAATGTTTTTTGAACTTCTTTCATCTTTACCTTACTACTGCTAAGCATGTCATTTTCTATTCCCTGTTATTCAACAGCCTTTATATTTATATGCAGCCCAATTTTCTGCCAGTGTCATCTTTTCATTTATGTCAACTGGATTACACGTTACTCCTACCTGCCTCCAAGTTACTGCTCATTTTCTGTGTCAGATAAAGTTATCGCACAGTAGACTGAACAGATTTTATTCTGCAGCTGCATTCCTTTATGGAATTCCTTTATGGTTTCAAGTTGTATGCCATAGTAGGCTGTAAGTCTCCTACACTATAAAGCATTCATCAAGACAAAATAGAAATATGGGAGCTGGCACTAAGAGTTATGGTCAGCCGTTCCCCCGGTGCAACAGTCTCTTTCCAAGAATTACAAGAACTGACGTACTGCACTGAAGAGAAAGCTAACATTTGTTGGATGAATAATCTGTCAGCAGGTGAGGCTTTCTCTTTTGTCAGATTAATTAGCAGTCATCGCCTTCCTTTAAACATAAGACTATAATCCTTCCAAGACTCCCAGATTTATTTATTTATTTTATTACTGTAATTGTGTATTCTTCGTATATTGTTGTGACTGGCGTCAGTAGATGGCACTGTGACACACACTCTTCTAGGTTCTTTTTTGTTAGCCTGCAAGCAAAGATTTACGAAATTTTTTTTGTGTTATAATTAGTTTTGTTTATGCAAGGTTCTGTAGTCCTTCGGGAGCAAACTGTGGAAACAGCAAGATAATTTGCCTTCTGCATTTGCCCTGCTCTCTGATTGAGGTCAGTTCTTGAGCCAGAATCAGTCTCTGGGTACCAGTCACTGAGGTTAGGTTGAGATTCCTATAAGAAGGGATTATCCTTCATATTATTTGACCACTCTTGCTCCACGACTGGTACACCAGTCTAAATAGGGCAATTAAACTGAGAATGTACCAGTATTCCCCTCCAGCAGAAAAGCAATTGGCAATGCCCAAGCTATCTTTTTGCCCTGTGACAACAGATACATGTTGCTATATTTAGAAAAGAACTCTGTTCTCCAAAGAATGGTGCATGCAAACAGAAATAGTTTTTTTGAGTCCTTTGGTTGCTGAAGTTAAATGCATAATGTTGGGAACCCAAACTACAAATTCAGGAATCCACATGTTTGTGTACTATCATTAGCAAATGTGGTGCCTTGAAAGACAATTAAAAATCTGATTAGTTTTCAGATATGTCAATTATTACTAGTCTAAGACATCAAAAACCTGTGGAATGTCAAGACAAAAAAACACATAAAAATTCAGTACCGAAATACAAACTGAAATGCCTTCAAATTGACTTTCTGGCCAACACTTTCAGTGTCAGATGTCGTAACTCATTTGCCTTATTTTTGAGGGACAGAAGAACAATCAGTGTTATCTTTTATGCATGCTTAAGTTAGGATGCTTGATACAATGATACCTAGAAATCTCAGTGAAGGTACAGAGCCCTATTGAGCTAAGGGTTTTTCAAATAAGAGATAAGAAGTGTAGTGAGATGAAAATTCCATGAACTGATTTCACAAAAAACCTTCTCTTTTTAAGAAAAAAGATGAGAAATATAGTTGAATGTTTATCAACAGTTTTTCACAAAAACATCATTAAAGTTTCCTTGCATTTTTTTTCCCCTCAGTTTTAAGCAGAGAAATCACCTCTACCTTTAAAACTTTGCTAAGGAAGTAATAATGAGCATCATTTGATGAATGAAAAGATAGCAACAAATGAAAATAGAAATATAAAGAGTTTACAAAGAGTAGTGTTAGTATAAACATCTTTTGTAAATACAAATGTATGCACAGAAATTCATATACACATATGCACACATTGCCTTTAAGTGTATAATATGTCTTTGTGACCCCATATGATCAAGTGTCCTTCGTGAGAATGACAATTATCATCAATGGTTGATTAGCAAAAATCAAATTAACAAAGAGTGATCAGCAAAAACAAATCTACATCCTATAAAGTATAGAAAAACTTTATGAAATATACCACGAAACTAATAACTCCTTACAGCCACAAACCTTGATTTTCTGCTCCAATGTGACTTTTTTAATTGACGAATGCCAGAGAGAGAACAATAGTTCTATAGACTTTCACATCTGACCATGAAGAATAAAACATACTCTTCAAACTGTGATTGACTGGTCATAACACCCATAAGAAAAGCACAAGTTTTAAAAAGTTACTAGTTACTTACAGGGAGGATTTTTGACATCAGATATTTTGACCCCAGAAACATAGCGGAGAATTATTTTCCTTTAACATGCTTACAGCTAAAGCATTGGCTTCCATTCAACTCATAGAAATGTTAGTGCTTAGAGCCTGCATGCCTTGCATTCTTGCAGTAATACAATTCTGTATTAAAAATCTATTCCAGTTGCTTGATTTATGAAAATTGTTAAAATGTGCTGCATTCGTACCAAGCTTATTGGATCAAAAGAAAGAAAGAAAAAAAAAAGATAATCAATTTTTAAGCAGAAAGATAAAGTGAGAGGGAACACGCGTTTGTCCTTATCCAATGTGAAACTTTCATCCTTATAAAAGTTGCCTGTACTCAAAATGTGACAATTTTATTTCAGAAGGTGACGTTTTAAGAATTTGTTGCAACTTGTGGCCAAAGCCGTGGTTGGTTTGCTCTCCAGCATTCCTTGGATTTTGTAATATGTCAATACATCATGTTAATGCAAGTTTTTAAAAAAGGAGAAGAGAAAGCAAAAGCTGTCTTCCTTTTTAAGTATGAGTAATCTATCCAAATCCTACTGAGACACACAAAGGAACGCCGCCAATTTTCCCTTTCATAAAATGCGGACTTTCTTTAAATACTTCCTCCCTACATTTTCAAAGCACAGTTCTATGAAATGAAGGGGAAATGACACCCTTACCCATTGAAAAGGAGATTATGTAAAACTGGTTGGAGAAGCCAGCCGTGTTAATGCAAATACAAGTATGATCTTATTCATAAGTTGCTGTTGTGCTAGGAGAACACGCGTTTCTTAGATGCATCTACCTAAAATTCTGTGCAAGGAGAAAACCTTTTTGTTCAGGATACGTTACCCTGTTTTGCAAATAAAAATGAAAACCAAAAGATCACTTTAAAAAAGTGAAGGACTTGATTTTCCATTGTGCTGAGCACTCGATTCCACTTGAAGTTAATGAGAGCAGTCAGCAGCCTTGACAATAAGACACTACAAGGAGTCTGCGTGCCCGAAGGTGCTGGAGACACTCCGAGAGGAGCCAGGGTTCAGCTCCTTTTACACTCAAGGCCTAAATTTCCTTTGTGCTGTTAGCAACCACTTGTTGTTTCTAAAGCAGCGACCAGGGACAGCGTGTACCTAATAAGTATTTTATACAGTCATCCCCTCACTCTGGCTTTGCAATGGCCTATGTTACTGGTTGCATTAGATGTAGCCTCTCATTCTACCAACTACTGGAACGCATCCTTCAGCTGGCAAAATAAGAGCAAGTCATTCCCATCCCCATCCAACACCCTCAATTTGAGTACATGCCGCATAGGTGTCCTACCCTCCTTTGGTGTCATTCGAAAGTAGATCAGTTTAGATCCTAGGCCTGAAACTGCAGGATCAAAGAACAAAATCACTCCAGGCAGCATCTGAGCTATAGACCAAGTGATATCTCAGAGGAAAACCGATCAGAAAGAAGAGCTACCTTTGCAAAACTCCCAAGTCCAGTCGAAACCTAGCTCACAGTACAGACTCAAGTTGAAAAAATGAAGAGGTAGGTATGTGAATTTGTCCTTTTGTTAGGAAAGGGAATAATATTGCATGTGTGTGCATATGGTGTAGATGAAATAGAGGAGAAATAATGCCTTCGGCCACTGAAAAGAAGATTATGTGTAATGTGGTTGGAGAAGCCAGCTGCACTAGTGCAAACAGAGGTACAATCTCGTTCCTACACTGCTTTGTGCTGGAAGTACATATTATGGCATTTTTATACTTGTATGTGAATAGGAAAACTCAATCTCTGTATATTTTTAAAGTAACCTTAAGGAGGAGTTGATCATCTTTCTTCTGTCTGCCACTTCTTATTCTTCTTGGCATTCCATGGAAACTTTTGGTAGCACGAGGAAGCCCGAGGCTTTGGATATGTGTATTTAACTTCTGATAGGTAAAGAAGGTCTAATTAATCTTCATTATGTGGAGTCTTTTGAAATAGATGCCTATATTGAGTGCCCTTCCTGTTCAGCTCTGGTCCAGATGAGTTCCTGGCTCACTCTGTAGGACCCTGGGGTCTTATCATACGAAAGGCTGTTCAGCGTTCGATGCGGAAACTATTATACAGTATTCCTACCCTTTTGTACCCACACATAGGACAGGCGTTACCAGTCAAAACTATCTTTTGTTTGTTTTTTACCTAAAGGTAGCCTAATGACCAGTCTAAACCAAAAATCCTCTGTTGGTTTTTAGGAATAACTACTTTTTCAAAGGAGATAAGTTTGATTCCCCTCAAACAACTTTTTCTGCAACAGAGATAATTTCTTTATTTATGAAGAGTAGTACCAGATTTTTAATAGTAAAATCTGCCCCTTTCTGCGGTTTGGTGTTTTGTTGTTTGTGGTTTTTTTTAAACAATATCTCAGAAAATTTCAGCGGGAATTTACTTCGTGCATCATAGCATCGTGAATCTGAAGTAGCTTTAAGTTCATGGTCTGAGAGGTAAAGTTTTTCAAGATAAAAGAAACCAAAACTTACTCTAATATAATTTCATAGTGCCAGTGCAAAGACCTTCAGAGCTTGGCTTCATCAAGTGGAGACCATTTGAAGATATTTACCATGGAAAATCTTGCATCCCTCAGATACATAAAGGCCTCAGTAAGTAATAGAATATAAGGGTAAAGCGGGGAAAAAAAATTTTAAAACCCAACCAGTTAACTGTGACTGAAGATCTGGCTTTCTGGAGATGCACAGGACTTCATAAATTGCTACATAGTGGAAATGCTCATTTCCAAGTGTTCAATTACTTTGCTTTTTAGATCAATTTCGATTGGATATGAGCACATTAGATCATTGTCCACAATATTTATCTAAAGGGTCATATTTCCAAGTGTTTATCTAATGCTCAGATTACAACGTTACATGCATCCAACATCAAAAACAAAGGTGGTGTGGGGAGCAGCTTACTAAAGTTAGGTATTTTCTCTTTTTATTTACTATTTTGACAGAATCAGGGAAAGAAAATTAACTTCCTCTCCTCCTCCCACCCAGTTTATTCTTTAATCTATCAAAAGAATTATTAAATCTTTTAAAAGATCAAACACTCGAATTCTTCACAAAGGTTGTCGCAATGAATTCATTTGCAGAGCTTTCATCCCTTCTTCCCCACTGTGCTGAAATAATGTTAACTATTTTTCGCTGTCTCGCTTGCTGTAAAGATCCAGTTGCAAAGGTTGTTGCAAGGACTCGATCTCCCACTCTTTTCCCACCTGGCACCAATATATCCTAGAAACTAAAAACACAGGTGTTTATACCTCACTGTTGCTACGTTGTCCAAAAATTATCTCATAAAAGAAGTCTTTCAGAAGGTGGTTTATTATACTGCAGAGCAGAGAATAAGGAATAGCAGCGGCAAGGGTGATCTCCCAAAATTCTATTCTGTAAGAGTGCTACTTCTGTTTTAAGAGAACAATAGAAAATATCTATTGTTTGGTAGTCCAACTAGGACAAATCAGCGTTGCATAGAACACCAAATTCCTTTGGCTTAATCAGGAGATCTTAAAAATCATAAAAACATACACCATAGAAGTAAAACATGCAGAGACTCGGTCAACAAAAAGTGTCATTCTACTCAGTTTCTTAGAGAGCCAGAGAGTCTTTCCCCCCAGAACTTGTCAAGCAAAGAAGGAATGTTTTAGATGCAGTTTGTTCATCATCCTCAAGACTGGTCTTTTTCAAAGGAGAGAGATTTTTAAATAAACTAGTTATTTTCTGTGAAGACTACAACAACAAAAAGAAAATCTTGATTTTCAAAATTCTCCCTGAGTTTTGGCACGTCAAATGAATCCTACCAGAGCAGCAAAATATTTTTTTAATTAATTTTTTTGCCTTTTAAAAGGCTGTGGAGTTGCAGTGGGAGTAAAGCCAGAACAGTTGTGTATCCAGTTTGCCAGGTCTACTGCCTCATGGGTCACATTGCCCCCATAATATTGCATGTGCGCTATGATTAAGAGCAGCCAGGACGACCACAGTGAGAGGAGCAGAGAAGGAGGGCAGGAAAGTGTGGTGCTAGTGATAAAGGAGAGGTACAGATTGTTTAGTCTCTCATGTCATAAATCCACCTCTCACTGATTACAAAACACCATTTTTAGATGATCCAAAGAAGAGAAATTTCTGTTTTGAAAACCCTGCTTTTGATCTAAGAGCATAAACTCTCTCTTGAAGCAGAGTCCTAAACTTCTTGTATGACATAGGGAACTATCTGGAGAATACATCTGGGAGCACAGTGTTATCTGGAATAACCAAAAATGCAGAGAAAACCACATAACGTAAAATGAAGAATGCATGGAATAATGCCATTAGAAAAATGGGATATTCTGATTGTCACAGGAATCTAACTCCCATCAGTTCCTCTCTATCAGCTCCCCAGCTGTAAAAAGAGAGAAGTAAGCAACATGTACAATTTTGGTTCCCAAGTTTTCACAGATTCAAAGTCATCTTTGTTCTGGTTGCCCTGAGGTAAGACGTTATCACAACCCCATCACAGAGGATGCTCTAGACTCTCAAAAAATAAGTATGCCAAAATAAGCGGACAACAAATCCACACCTCAAAAACCTGACTGAGAAAAACAGGACCCCCCCAAGGCTAAGTGAGAAAACAGGACCCTCATAAATTTGGAACTGAGTTGTTTCATGATTGCTGGAATTAACGATACTTGTACAAGCCCATTACTTTCCCAAAAGCATACAAAGCTTTGAGGAAAAACAAGTAACTTGTTTCCCAGATAAAGAGTACAACAAGACAAGGAGGTTCAAATATCCATCACTCTAGGCAAGAAGAAGGGTATCCAGTCCCCAGAAGAAGTTCTAAAGAAGCTGGATTTCACAAGGCTTTGGGTCATACTTGCAGTTCACCACCTAACCTCCCCCAAAACCAAACCGTAACGTATTTTCTTTTAGTTTGCAAAATAGACATTGCTTCATCAGAAAGACAACATATGGGGGGTTTTTATTACCAATGAACAAATTTAACTATGCCTGCTCAGTAGACCAAAGTATTTTGAATTCCAAAACACCACAAAGTCAGTGTGCAGTGCAGCATTGTAATGAACAATGTATCATAACTGACCTGTACATTAATTGAGTTTTCCCACACGGTGAGCTTTGCATCTTTATAAACACAAATGAGAAACCTTTTAGGCTTCCATGATATAACAGGAATTCTATGGATCTCCCCCTTTCCCCCATATTTTAAAAAAGTTCCAGTCTTCATTGGGATTGATCATTTGTCTAAGGATCTGCCCATTTTATGTAATTTAACACAAAGTCTTGCTATAGAATTCTAGAAGATAGCTAAAAAAAAATCCAAGAAAATAACCTTGTTTAGTAAGCACTTCAGGTTCACCAATAAATTCTTCTGTTGCTGGCTTTATTATCATTAAATTTCATGGAACTATTCCATAGGGGTCTTGATTTCTTGTGCCTTTGCACCCAGAACACATTGATTATATAATAACTGCAGGCTTTGTTTTCTAAAAATTTGCTCAAGGACTACACAATAGGTGGGCACTGGAGAAATGTGAGCAAGTATGCTTTTCTACTGTGCCTCTGTGGAGAGATTAAGGTTCAGGCTCATTTGTTCCTAAATCTTTCTTGACAACAGCACTGTTGATAACGAAAAACAGAGTTGTTCTGCTCTGGATGAGAGTCAACAGCTCATACTAAATCCTGGAGCCACAGAAACACTTCTTAGGAGTCAATCTTGTTTAGCTGGTTAGAGAAATAAGGTCCAAGTCAACTTATTCTGTCAAAATTTAAACTACAACTGTCCATAGTTGCTAATTCTTTACTGATTTTCTATGAGATGCAGTGCAGAAGGATGATAAAAATTGGCAAGATGATATTTCAGCTCACAGACAGACCCGTCATTGACCAAACGTTGAAAATTTAACTTGTTCCCACCTCTCACTCTTTTGCCCAAATCCCAGGTCTCTGCTTTCCCTGTTCCATAGTTGGACGTGCCTATGTTTTGGCTGCTAATGCTTTGTTATTCGCTGCTCCCAGCAGCTGTAGGCAACTATTTCCTCCGTACCATCTGCCCATTCTGGATTGCTTTACTCTCTCCTGCTGTGCTTTAAAAAAAGATCTCGCACAAAGCTAGGGTAAATTGGCATACGCAGTACATTTACCTTTGGAGGACAGAGCAATTCCTAGTTCTGTCCATGCAGACCAATTTTATATGCCAACATCCAAAAGTTTCTGGAGCCATCCTGCTTTCTACAATCCTCCTTCACCTGACCATAAATCCCCAGGCTTTTGCAGTGTGGTGTTCTCACAGGTATCGCTAGTCTAATCTCCAGGGTGAACTTAATAGGCTGCCACAGACCCATAAGCTCAATATTCTTACTGAGGTCCTAGATAGCCAGTGTTGTGCTGCAAAGTAAATGGTAGGCTGTTGCATTCCTTCCAGTCCTACTTTGTCATCAACATCTGTCTGCTTCACTGACATTCAAATTTGCATTCATCTTTCATATTCAAAATGACCTTTTACTGCATTTTCACTTAAACATACAGACAAAAATCACCAAGGATGATTGCTGACATATAACATTGTCCTGTCATACCAAGACGCCATATTTCTTTGACTTATCAGTACTGAACACTGAAAGAGATAGCTGATCTACAGCATGAAGAAAATTAAACAGTCAAATATGGAAAAAAAAAAAAAAAGGAGAAAAGGGTAATGTCAGTGTTTCAAGGAAAAAGAAAACAACTAAACAGTTTGTTTATTTTAGACAATGCAACCATCAGCCTGGTTAAATACATAAAAACACACTAGCTAGCAAAACATTTTTTGATAAAAATTCTCAAACATTAGCATCAAGTGAAATTCCTTCTTGGCATGTAAATTCCATAAAGCCTTTAGAAATTTACTGGACTTACACATACTCTGTTTCTGCAAGGGGAAAAATTTCCAATACCATGGTTGCCAGTCAAAGATCTTGAGATTCGATCCTGTAGCTATGTACCTGATCCAGGAAATAACTCATCTGTTTAAAGAGCAATGAGAAGTTTCTCTGTCCTCTGAAGGTGAGAAGAGATATCGCTCCCCACAGTACCATTAAGGATCTTTGTAATTTTACACATGCACCTAATGCTAATTTTGGGACCTGGAAGAGTTGAAACGCATTGCAAAGCAGCAGAAGTCTAGGTAACTTTGAGTTCAGCCACAAACTCACCCTAACAGAGTCACAAGGCAGAAAGCGTAGCCATAGGAATGATTTACCTTAAAGATGAGCACATGCTAGAACATTTCCAGGATTTGGGACCCTAATATAAAGCAACAGCAGGCACCCAGCAAACAGTATGCAGTGCTAGAGAATTGTAACATCAGGTTACAATTCCTACCCATTTAAGGGCTGGCTCCAATTTTGTTGCATTTATTTCGGGGGGGGTGGGGACACATGACACGATGCCTTTTTTTTTAAAATCACGGTGCTGTAGGGAGGCTGGAATAACTTCTTTATGTATTATATAACGTAGGTTGATATTTGAGGTCCCATATATCATGTAGATAGCATTACAGTTAATAAAATGACTGCAAAAGAGGAAAGAAAGGAAAGTGGCAGGAATTTAAATGTCTAAAATAAACCCAGATCATGTGGCAGACACAGGAAATCGTATTGTCATCACTGGATTCAATCCTCAGTTCCCTTAAAACAGTGATTTTACTATTGACTTAACAAACAGTGGAATTAAGGCTCAGAGTTTGCTGCGGTCTCCTTGCCAGCAAGAAAAGTTATTTGTTCTATATCCCATTGCCCTTCCCACATGCAGACAGCAGCTGCAAACCTGATGCCACTAAATCCAGGCCAGTGTCCCCGCCTTCCCCACAACTCAGTTCAATGGAGCCAAGATTTCACTCAACATATGGTCTAGAATTTACTCCCATAAATCATTTTGACTGTCAACTCCTTCAGCAGATTGGGTCAGACCCAGAAATGACATAGGGGGTCTTCAGGTACCAAAGACTCTGACAGGGATCCAAAATTGCCTTGATTAGTAGCCAGCTATTCCCAAGGAAGAGCCTTAATCCCCTTTTCCTATCTGAAAGTTCCTGTGTTTCGGCTCTGCAGCAAGCCAGTGTCCAAAATTCACTCAAATGAGTCAAATAAGCTCAAGATCTGTTGTAGGATCCAGAAACTAGATGCATACTAATTTCTCTGGACATGCTCGGACTGTATCAATCCTACAGTAATTGGCTAGCTGCTCAGAAAAGAAACCCAAACAACTAGATATAGCTACTCTGTTTTGGGAAAAAACAGCTGCCAGAGAGGCGGGTAGTGACACCTACATTTTACACAGTGACCAGCAGACAGAGCATTCACCCAGAAGTTCGTGCTAATCTGTCTGGGTTTAAACAACTCCAGAGCCTTCCAGGAAAGCCTGTCCATGCTGTAGGTACGGCAGTGTCTTAGGAACCACGGAACACGAGAGGAAGTTCAGGAGGAGCAGAACAAGTGGTTAGTACGCGCAATGGTTAAGCAGTAGCAACTCTGGGCGCTGGTCCCTGCTTTCTGGGTGTTTATTCAGGGGCTGCTTAATGTAAAATGCATAAGCTGTCCTGAATCCACGCATTATTGTTAATGGCACTTGAAGTCAAAAGCATACTGATTCATTTACTGGGGAATAATCATTTACCGTATTAGCTAATCTATTTATCAATATAAGTCAATTATTATGAAGCATCAAGAATGGCTAGTAATTATGTAATGTAAACATAAAGGATGGAATCAGTAAGTAATTATATTTATCCATACTTCAAAATATTGAAAAACATTTGTAATAGCTGTGTAACGCAAAGCCCACCTTAAAGAAACAGGGACATATTACTGTCCAAATGAAGATTTTGTAATATAGAGACATTTTTCTCTGTCAATATTTTTAACCATTATAATATTTATACTTGTGACAAATTTCCTTAATGTTACTGTATGTATGAGCCATGTAAACATATGGAGTACTTAGACATATCCAATAGGATAAGTTGCAGCCAGGATTCCGAGTACCCCACAGTCGATAGTTTAGATCCTCCTGATACATACTTCGGTGGGCCCACTGAAATCAAAAGGGCTATTCACATGCATCAAGATTTTCATGCACTTATTTAGAAAGATGACCAAGTAAAAAGCACCTTTCTTGAGAGCCAGAGATCCAAATACCAAAAATAATGTATCAGTAGGCTAGGATTTCACAATGAGCTTGGCAAGAACATAAATTATAAGTTCTCTTGTCCAAGTAAACAAGTAGAATAAATCTCATCTGTTTTAATGATTCTTTTAGGTTTAATGAATTGATGTATTAGTAACCTGGGAAAGAAAGCTGCGCTGTGAAAATATTTTTGACTGTATTGCAGAAATTATAGCCACAATAATTGCTACAGTCTCTCAGAGGACGTCTGGCTAACACAGTATATGAGAAAAAAAACCTTAAGTACATATGGTAATCTCCCACTTCCACATTTGTTTATAAGCACCCAATCAACCACACTGAACAGTGTTGTGGGATTCTTAAACATCTGAATCTGATCAGTTCACTTATTAATTCAGTTGAATGTATACCTTTCAAATTAGATTGCCATTTAACAGATGATTTACTTAAACAATCAATATTAAAGGTTCCAAGAATTCCAGTTGTCTTATTTCCAATAATTTGTAGCATTGTATTGAGGTCATCTACCCCACTGCATGCTAGAATTAGGAGCTCTGCAACAGCGAACAAATTTATTGGTCTTAACCTTTTTAAAATTTATCTGTACTAAGAATAGCACAACATTACTGTGCACTCAATTTTTAATGGAGTTATAACAGAATAACCTAATCTATTCATAGTCTGTATTGCTTCAGCACTTACATCCCTCTTTCCTTGCCCTCTCTGCCATATACTATATAATTACATGATAATGTACATCTGTCGTATACAGAAAATATTGGCACATATGGTCCTGATTTAGGGACTCAGGTTGGAAGTTTATCTAAGCTCCTTTTCACACTAATGAATGCCCAACACACAAGAATGCCAGGACTTCTTCAATGACCACTTTACTAGCAAAGCAAAAAAAAAAGTCTTTGCAGACAGCAGCAAACTCCATTTTCTTCCCTCCAGATCTCCCAACCCCTAGCAGATATTATCTTGCATACAGCATCTCCATCGAGACAATAGCCTTGAAGCGAGGGCACCCATCTAACTGGGAAATCCTCTTGTTTCACAAAAGAGGCGGGATCACTGCTACAAAAGGAGAAGAAATTCAGCTTGCCTTTGTGCAGTTCATCCATCAGCAGCGTGCAGAACAGCAGACATTGGTGGAACATCATACTGTTTGCACCAGTTGTAGTTACAAGAGTAGTGTTCTGTTCTGGTGGACATACACACACCCAAATTCAGCCTCTGCTCCAAAGAGTAGGCTATCGAAGTATCAGCAGAGGGATAGAAAAATAATAGCTGTTCAGTCTGTCTTACAGATAGACAGTAAAAGCAACAGAGAAAGAAACGCAAGTGACATGTCTTAGGGGTGTTGAAATGGAGTGGGTAAGAGAAGCAAACCCAGGGCAAGTGAGGTGGTTTATAGCTAACCTGAAACTTTAATTGACAAGTCTTTTCCCTTCTCTAATATTCTTGATAGGTGCAGATTAGTACTACTCTACAGGCAGGTATTTATTTAATATACACGTAAAAACTTAAAATCCACAGGGCTGAGAATTCATGAGTCCTCCTGCTTATTATGGACACAAAGCTCTACAGGCTGGCCCATCGGTTACTAACACAGTTATGAAATAAACAGCATAGAAACCTCCTAGGTCAGGTTCCTGTCCTGTAGTGTGAAAGCATGCACCAGTCTCCAGATTTGTATATACATGCTCACTTACTGTTGCATCTCTGGATATTCCTCCAAATGCCACCTTTGCTCTTGAAACCACCTAAACCCTCGGCTTTGGTGATGTCATGTGGCAATGAATTTCACAAATTTGGCTTGGTGGGAATACTACATTCTTCGGTCAGTTTGGGAAAAATCACTTCCTGCCAATCCTCAAATAACATAAGGATCTTACAATGTGATGTTGTTACTATTCTTTTTCCCACTTGCATCTTTTTATTGGAAATGAACCAAACCCATAATTACCACACACACTTTCAAATATTCCTCAGCTGTGCACCATGCTACTGCACGGAGCACAACACTAGTACAGGCCAGCATTTCACACACTGTGAAACCTGAGCAAGGGGAAGCTTTGGCACATAGTTCTTAAATCCCTCCATCCTTCATTTAAAAAGGTATCAAATTTGGTAAAACCTTGAAATAAAATATTTGCTCTTTAGATTTATGTTCACGTATAACATCGTCACATTCTGGCAATGATGGCTCAGCATCATCCAGAGATAGAAAGGGGCAAATTTCACAAGAGGCAGAAGTCACCTCAACGCATCTTTCAAATTGCTGTAGGAATTAACAAGCGGCTCCTGTTAACCCTCAAACCAAAGCGTCACTGCAGTAAATTTCTAGCAATATCAGAATGCACCAGGGGGGACAAAGGGATGAGTCTTTTGCCTACAAGCTTTAATTTCATTATTTTTAACTCTGTCATTTCCAACAGCCTTTCAACAGGAAAGTGAAACAGGAATCAGAAGCTGAGATGTTTTGCAAACTGTGGAAGAAAAGAGACTTTCTGCCTTACTTCTCCATCCTCTATTCCTTGTCACCCTCCCAGCAGGCCTTATCTGAAAGGGCACATGCGGTGGTCTTGTCAAAAGACAGAGTAGCAGAAGATGCTGAAAATCACAACGCACACCCTCCTCCACCCCTCACACTAACTGAAAGAAGGGGAAATGGCGGGGTTAAGAAAATAAAGTTCTCTCCCAGTAATGCTGCCACATAATGAATACAGCATTATTATGCAGAAGGCCTCTTGAGACATCGGCCTAAAAAATTCCACTGAAAAAGGAAACACCTGTTGGAATATTAACTAGGACAAAGTCAAGCAAGGAGAAAGAGGATAGGTGGCCAAGAGGTTGGAAAGTCTAAAAGGAAATGTTGAAGGGATTTTTCTTTATTTTTTTTACAACTGTGACATTCCCAATATTTGAGTTCCTAAAACAGCAAACTGCATTTTCTTCATGCAAGTATCTAGAGGTAATGGAAAAGACAAAAGAAAGCCAACATTTGGTAAATGATCTATGTTTCTAAGAGCCAAGCTACTGTGGACATCCTTCCAGTGTATGGCCTACAGTCAGGCACCTACAGGAGCAAATGGATTCTGGGAATTGGAAACCATTTGTAGCTCCTATCTCACAGGCAATATTACCATTTTTTTTCTAAGGAAAAATCTCAAAAGCATTAGTAATTCTATTTTGACCATGGGAAGTTTTCTATTAAGCTGAACTCCCCACCCTGCTTTACAGATTCTTAAAGATCTAACACACTTTAATAATAAATTCCACTTTGCATTCACACGGTCTCCAAGTCCCTTGGAGAACACCAGCAGCCTCCCTTCCCCATTACCCTGCCTGGGAGACTGAGGCACTGGACGAGGTCTCCTCACAGATGGGTGAGACCAGAGAGCTCTACAAGGCTCTGGGCAACTAGAACTTCACTGTGAAAGACCCTAACATAGAAAAGACATCTAGGGACCATTACAGTTGTGATGCCAAGGCTGCACCCAGTATGTCAAAAAAAGTATACTGTGGCCTCTGCTACACTTCCCAGGGCCAGCTATTCCCCATTTAGTTTTTCACAAGATGAGTGCAGAAAGGAGACCGAAGTTCACCCATTTTGCAGTGTTTGCTGCCTAACTGGAAGATGCATCATCAGCCAGCCTCTATCTTCGACTGAATATCCAGTTCAGATTTAATTCAGCAGGACTTAGCACCGGTTCGAGAGCACTATAAAGAACAGGATCCTGCTGCAAGAGCACTTATACTGTGCTAGGAAACCTGATACTTAGTTGTAGTGCACTTGTAAGCATTTTTTCTCCAATACTTTTATTTTAAAAGGAATAATATTTCTTTCCCTATAATGTACTAGAAAAGCATCTTAATCCTCTTGTAAAAGTTCCTGTAGCACACGAAAATCATATGTTTCAAAGGTTTAAACTTGACTTATTGAGGGGGGGGCTGAGGAGCCCAGTGCTTTGCAGGACAGATATGCTCAGATACACTACAGAGGTCTATAGCCTTCCTATACACAGAGAGAGAAACGCTTAGCCTCTCTGCATCACAGATAGTGTGCCCGTTTCTAGAACCTCACCCTTTTGAACGTGGAAAATAATCATGACAAATGTAAAGCACAAAGCTTCACTGAGACTCTTTCAGCGAGGCAGCCATTTCCCACTGCCTGCCTCAGGAAGAAGAAAGAGAAGAAAAAACATAAAACCCCAGCCACTTACAGAGATCCGTCTTGGCAGCTTAGCAAAAAAACACCACAGCTTCACAGCGGCGCTTTCAGATTAGCCCGTATACCACACCCAGGATGGATGAACACTATCAAAACCGCCTCTGCAGCATATTGATTATCCAGTACAGCCTCGCTAAAGAAATAATAAATGAGCTAGCAGCCATCCTCCGACCTATTGACTGGGAGGAATAAAACCGCCTGCTTTCCTTCCTGCCTCTGCTCCCTAACGCTCTCTAAGAAGTGGCCCCACCCTCCTCTAAGGTACTTGTATTTTACAGATGGCTCAAGCTCATCCCTTTTATTATGAGCTTCAGTTTGTCCTGATTACCTGGAAAGCACATCAGCCTGTCATATCCAGCCCCGTTAATCTTTAACCCTTCACGTACTGACTCCATCCCACAACAGTGCTACAAACAAGACTGGTCACCTAATTCTCTTTAGGCATTTTTTTATGGAAAATATCAGTGGAGACTCACAACAATGTGCTGAAGCCTGAACTACTGGGAGCACTCTCTTAATAACATGCAAGGTTGATTCTTCACAAGAGCAGCTGCTTTCACACTCCCAGCGAATATTTCAGCAGGAGCATGTCTGCGAGGGAGAGGCGGGAGCGAGTGTGAACACAGGTGGATGCAGGGGAGGAAGTCCCTGTAGGGTACCCAGCGGAAGGGCAGCCGCCAACCGGAGGGCTGCAGCACTGTCTTAAGCATCGTAAGATTCATATTGTCCTCTGAGGCCAGGCACTAACTGTGCGTGTGTTACCTGGCTTTGCCAATGCCTCCGTTTCCCCTTCTGTGCTCTGTTTAGTCAGCCTAGAAGTACTCCAGCAGGGACTACCTCCCCCTGCCTCCCGCTATGTGTTTAGCAAGCATATATATCCAGGCAGCACAGGAAGGTGGTCTTAGCTGCTGCCTATGGACTAGTAGTTCCTACACCGACAGTCACACACACAGACAAAACACCATTTCATCTTATATTTATGCAAGCAGTAGGACTTTTACTGCGATTCAGCTAGGGGTTGTATTAAAAAAAAATTCTCTGTAAGGAACCAGAAAAAATGTAGAAGGTGCTATGACATATGCAACTGCAATAGATATAGTAGTGGTACCAAAAATAACAAAAATAAAACTAACACTGCCAAGACTTAGCATACATTTAGGTTATTTTTTATCATTTTACATTCTTTTTGTTAACTAACATTGAAAATAAAAGCAAAATGCTCTTTACAAATACCAACACTAAAATAATCAAAGTACAAACAGTGAAAAAAACACATTTTTTTCAGCCTGTTTCTCAGTAAAATGATACATATTGGTTTCTTACAGTCTGTTTTCCCACCACTTCCCAAGTTTTAAACTTTCTGGCAAATTTCAAACAAACTAAGAATACACAATATAGGCCTGAAAGAGCCTTAATTCCACACAAATTTCAGTAAAATAGCGACCAGATAAAGGCAAGCAACCCTATGAATGCCACCACCAAGAGAAAGACTGAGTTCACTCTTAATTCAACAGCAGCAAACGCACACAGAAACAGTGCTGAAAATCAGACTCCTGTGTTCTGCTAACACAGAACCACTACTATTTCCAACAAGTATGCAAAGCACAATAGCAATACAGGCTGGGTTGGTAATCTGGAGATAAAGTAGGGCCCCAGAACATGAAAAAACTTCAGTTTGTCTGAGAAACGAAAAAAACCAGAAGCAACAAGAAGACAACTTTCACTTCGCATGCACATGGCAAACTCTTTCCAAGCATCTCCCTAGGGACTACTGTAACAAACCTTATCAATCAAAGATGTGCTGGTGCAATTCAGACTTAAAAAAACAGAAATAAAAAACAACTGGTTTGATTTGTTTAGCTCCTAAGGGTCCCCATCTCTCCCTGAAACTGTGCGCAGGTAAGAAGGGCTGGCCTCTGAAAATTAAGACCAAGGAGCCTGAATTAAGCCTCTGAAATCACAGAAACATGCAAGTCCACAGGTCCTCTTACATGAATTGACTTCCAGGACATTCATTTAAACATGTTTTACAATCAACACCACCCAAATTGCCTTAGCAGAAGCCAGAAGGGCTTACCTTTTTGCATGGAGGATCAGCTCCGCTTTGGGGTGTTGCAGTTGTGCTTCTGCAGGAGCCATGCTGGCTCCTCTCCTTGGGCATCTCCACCACCCATCCTTTGCAGCACCACACCCACCTCCACGAGCTCCAGCTGGCCCCAAGGAGCTCTCCCAGGAGAGCAGCCATTGCCTATCACCAGTTAAACACTGCTAGCAAAAAATGTGTTCTCCATTGGAAAGAGAACTCTGATCAAAAAGGGTTCACTTCCAGGCTTTTCAGCACCTGGACACTGGCTGAAAGGAAAAGACAACAGGAATTTCAGCAGATGTTCAGTGCTTGCTTTTTAAACAGAATTTCCTTTTTTCTGTCAGTACATCACCACACCCAAACATACCCATCACCTATGGACTGTAGCAGCTGAAACATCTCAGGTACTTTAAATCCACTGCATCTCTGAAAACTAAGCCTGGGAGTTAACAAACTGCAAATAGAAGCAGCATTGCAGAGAGAACTTTTGGAAACATGTTCACCTGTATGTGAATTTCAGACACAAGAACTCCAATTGTCATCATGCCTAATAACAAACAGGATCAAAAATACAAAAGGGATATGAATTAGAGTCATATAAAAATACCGTTAACTGGTGTGTAAGTGATTTTCTATTTAAAAATCAACATTTAATCAATTGTTATTAGTTCGTTATACCATATTCTTTATGCGTCTTTCTCTGGAAGTAAATTACATGTGATATTGAACACACTCTCTCCCACAGCACAAGTCAAGTGAATCCCGGTTCATTTTCTATCACAGTGGTGCCAACTTCTCTGTGTCAACATTCTTGGGCACGCAGCCATGTACAGTGACCTCACTGGGTTTTGACTCTTCAGGTGCACTTGAGCACTGTCCAAATGTCCTAAAAGGAGCTGCAAGAAATCCCCTCTGTTCATTAGCAGCAGTAATTTGATGGCATTTCTGTGGCTTCATGTCCTCCAGATGATCTCAAAGTCTCTCTCACCTGTGATTTAAAAGAGGAATCTTCACTTTTGTAAAGCAAAAATTTCAATGATGGAATGCTATAGCCTTTTAAAACATACAATATTTTAGGTAAATTTGAGTCTAGCAGGAAGGAATACCTAGTCCACAACAAAAGCATAATTTTAGGAAAATCAAAAATAACTTGAAAAATTGCAATTTAGCCAGGGTACAAGTACAACTTGGTGAAAGGGAACTGTGCATGGGACTGTGAGCTCTCAAAAGAGGTCCTGATCTTTACCTTTTGCAAAATACAGGGATCTAAACCTTTAGATTCCCCATACTATTTTGAATATACAGGAGGGGAACAAGGCACGTGGCTTGAATGAGGAACACTGCGTTCTTCTCCTCTGTGACTACAGGCAAATTGTTTAGTCACTTGGTGACTGTTTCCCCCATCTGTGGAAGAGAATAATATTGAATGCTCACTTTGCCCACACAGCATTACGTAAAAACTGTTTTAAAAGGTACATTTTCAAGCATGGGAGCATCATCAGAAGTTTCACCCTGGGAGTCATCTTGCCCAGATAGTCATGCAAAACAATGCCTTCCAAGAGTCAGGCGTTCTTTTTCCAGTTTTGACAGATTTGCATTATGGGTTAATTAATTTTTATCAAGGGCTTTCAGAATGTCACAGAAAAAGGCACTGCATAAATGGGAAGCCATTTTTAATGGTGGTGAGATGAGGCCAAAGAAATCAGATTTGGATCAGAACCTGTATAGCTCTAAGCCTTGGGTTGCTCAAATCTCTCAGAATAGTAATTAATGAATGAGACTGCAAATATTTGTTTTTCAGACAGAACTGTTACCTTGATATGAAATGCCTGAAATCACTTCAAAGGAAAATATTTAAGTTGTAAATATGTCAGAGCATACTGGAAAGCATTTGAATTTAATCTCCCAAGTTGTTCTTCGCACTTAGCTCTTCTCATACCCTTTTATTATTATAATCTTGATAAAAGCACTCTGAGGTGAGAAACGGAGCTTAATAACTCACACCCAGTTGCAAAAGGCAGTACTCGGGCAAAGCCCCAGTTGTGAATTATTACACCTGAAGTCACGGCCTGGAGCACGTTAGCCACAAAATCTCTTCTAGGTGGTGGGAGAGGAGGAAATGGGTAAGGAAAAGGATGCTGCACGGATGTAAATACATTTTTAAAAATAACCTACCACTTAACCATGCCTGTTCAGGTGCCCTTCTGGCAGAAAACAACCCAGAGGGTGGGAGAGAGGGAAGAGTGCAGGTGTAAATCATACAGGGAGAATTCAGTATCAAACTGCTGTTGGTTACATCAGCCTAGCAACTGTTTATGCAAACAATCTGGCTGACTCATTAAAGTACTACTCTGATCAGCTATTAACTGTAACTGACAGATTAAGAGGAGAACAGCATGAGACAGATACTTCAGAAGTGAGAGCAAAACATACTGGGAGCTTAATCTAGGTTTTAATTCCAGCACCCTGCTCCCCGCCCCCACCCCTCTCCTTTGTCGCAGCAGCTTCGCCTAGCCTGTTTCATATTGTTTAATGCATATCTTGGCGCCCACCC
>Ga0181612_132943_pt1 | contig 25017 bp, 17 predicted proteins | sample HoacroProtozoa21_FD_119630 | JGI IMG/M metagenome (GOLD analysis project Ga0181612, IMG submission 119630) | Hoatzin crop microbial communities from Cojedes, Venezuel. Combined Assembly of Gp0051906, Gp0051904, Gp0051908
AATTACTTGAAGCACGGTTATCCACTACCTGGTGTTTTAAGCTTCGTCAGTGTTAAATCAAGCCAAAACAGGTACTCTTGCTTCCATGCTTCAGGAGTTTTGCTTTCACTTCTTGCTGTTTTTTCCCCTGCCGCTCCCTGAACAGAAATCTTGTTTCCTATACAACCTGTCTTTTTCTTCAAATGTCCTACAGTTTTCTGTGAAGTCCTTCTATGTCAATTTCTCATAAAATTTCTTGACTATTAATCCATAAGCAATTTTTCCATATCATCTTACTCTCTGAACTCCCCTGGAAGATGACGTTTTTCCTGTGCATGTCTCAGAACAGCACATCTTATCACATTATGGGACTCAACAAACAAACACAGAACATTTTATGGACATTCTATTTTCAGCCAAAACTCTAAAGGTGTAACCATCGACCACAAAAATGCAACAGCTACCTTTAAGATGTTGTATCTATTGAAGACTCCGCCAGCATGCCCCCCATCTCTATGCTCTCGGACAGTACTCTGCATCTGAAGATTGAGAATTTTAAGGAGGATCACTTTGTTTCAAAACACATTCAAAACACATATCCTTCACACAGTCAAATAATCAAAACAAACAATTCTGTCTTAAAAAAACATTTTCATGCAGTGACTGTATGTTAAGTAATGCCAGATTTTGTGGATGCACACAAACAGATTTACTTATCTTTTAAAAACTGTATCTTGAATAGTCCACGGTCTAGTTTTCAAATTCAAAAAGACTGTCACTAATCTATTTAGAATGTTGTTGCTTCAGAATTTTGTCATGTGTGATTACGACACTTGGGAAAGAAGTGACTTAAAACTGTGTATAACAGACAGGCAATTGGCAGCACAGAATTTATATGTTGTATCAAAGAGCTTTTCTATACAGTAGAGGTTTTAAAAATAATACAAGCAGTAATAACGTAGGGAAAAAGTTGCAGATGTCACGAGCACAGATTACAGGTGGAGCAGTCAAAGTTGTAAATCTGAAGTATCCTTATGCAAGTTTTTTTTAGGCTTAGTGATGTTTATTGCACTGTTAAATTGTCTAGCAATAGTTCTTTATCTACTTCTTTGGTAGAAATAACAAAAATACTGAGACTACAAAGAAAGGCATACCTCCTCTTCTACTGACTGAAATTCCTTATCTTCAGTGGAAAGATCTATGAGAATAGTTCCACTACCAGAAGTATTTAGAGTCAGGTATGGGTTAAGTCCTGTGAATACAACAAAACACAACAGTTTCAGAAACTGCCTTAAGACTGCTGATTTGGAATGGTAACCAGTAAGAGATTTTTCTTTTTCAAAGGGACCATTTTCTCAAAATTCAGTTTACAAGATGAAGAGATTAGCTGCTAAGGAAGGAAGAGACTACCAATGACTTTAATTGCCTTCCACCAGCCGCAAACATATCAAAGTGCGATCCCTCAAATAATTTCATTAATTTTAAGCAAACTTCTTCAGCATCTGTTTATAACCTCTACCCACAGATTACCATGCATACACCATAAATGCCATGAGAAATACAGCAGCTGGGTCTTGATGCAGATCAACTGCAATCATTTGCCTTGATCTGTGGATACTGATCAATCATTCTCTCAACAGGAATAAACATTTCAGACACACTAACCCACTTGTCTATGCTTAGCTCAGTATGTTAATGTACATGACAGGGAAACCATATATAAGCAGTTGCTTATGTAGGAGTTCATTTCAACTCTAGGCAGTGAAACAGTGAGCAACCTGGCCCTCTACAAAGTCCATGACTACTGATGGCAATGGCATCATTAACAAGAGAATTGACTTGAAGTGCTCATTCAATAGGAATATTTTTCCCATGAATCCTGCAGCAAGAGCTGACAAAAGAACTAAGTCTGTAAAACCCAAAAGGCCTGAGCCTGATACTGAATGCTTAAAGGAAAATTCTCTATCATTCCAAATATGCAAAAAAAAAATTGGAATTTTACACAGAATCCATTGTCAATTTACAATTAGACTTCATTCACAACTGACAAGCAATGGGAATGTAATTACTGAACATAAGAATACAAAGACAGTGTGTATCAGGTGTCTTTTTGCCCATGGCTTTCCCAGACAACTACCAGGCGACCAGAGTTAGATGCTGGGTCTGTCATAATCTCTCTAGAAAGGAATAATTTGGGCAAAAAGGGAAATTACAGATTCATAAACAGTCCTGAGCCTCACAATCGCAGTGTGCAACTGGAACAGAGTGTTCAGGAGCAACAAACTCTGGCAAGAAAGAACCAAAACAAAGTTTTCCACAAAAGCCCTACTGACCTTGAAATAACGGCTATACTGTGTTCAGGAAGAGATGCCAAAATATCAGTGCAAACATACTTGAGTGCAAGAGCCCAAGGGCAAGATACAGAAAACTGAGAAAACAACCAAACGACAACAATCCACACACATGTCCTGGCAAGGCAGCAAGAGTCTAGAAAGAATGGGGGTGGGAGTGGTGAAGGATTTAGATGTTTGACATTCTGTCTATATACAGACATATTAAAATATGTATAAACATACAAATGTTGAAAAACACACCAGGCCTACTTGGAAGGCAAAACCAGTATATGATTACTGGTTATGTAAATGTTGAACTCAAACAGGACATGAGGCTGACATGATACCTTAAAAGTAACTTCTACCCAAAATACTTAATGAATCTGCCAAAAAACATATGACAATTAAGAGAAAATTATGAAGATTCGCTTAAATGCTTCATTACTAGGAAAAGGATTATCTTAAGGCTTGGTTAATGCTGTTTTAAGGAGCAAAAAGTAATTCAGAGCTTGGGATAGTGACTCTCATTACTATGGAGTGCAGATTTTAGAATGAGAATTCACAGACGGTGTCTCAAGAGGGAAAAAAATAATCCTACCAATTCTAATTTATTCAATTTCTATGAAACACAGCACAACAATAGTAAGTAATGATTCAGTGAGACAAGGAACAGAAAAGGTTTGGGTTTTTTTTGTCTCTTATGCAGCCATAGTTAAATGAAGTGCACTATTCCCAGGATTGTGCTGGTATCAACAGTGCTGCACAAATAAAGAGGCTTCAGCATGAACTTCAATACAAGCTGAAGCTGTTAAACAAAGCAATGCTATTAGTTTTGGTTCACTGGAAGCAACACCAACTGTATTTTTAAAGAAAAGCATACATAAGAATTCCAGCTGGCTTTCTCAGAAAGCAAACATAGTAATTTTTACAGAACCAGATGGAACAGTATGTAACAGGCCATAACCCACCAACAGAGAATCTGCTCTGCTCTCCAGAGTGCTCTGATGAAGACAAATACTCCCTACCTCAAAAAGCTTACAACCGTTTTGCACTACATCTACTCTTTACCTAAGTAAACACAAAATGGTGACCATGAATGAAAAAAAAAAAAATTAGAGAACTGGAAGACAAGATTCATAGCAATTCACAGGACTAATAAAAGCGCTCATGTTGCAAGTCAGAAGACATCATCTGAAGAGCCATTTTCTAGGACAAGTTTTATTATAAATTCTTTTTAAAGAGATACAATTTCAAATAATCTAAAGCATTTATAAAAATGGATTCTATAAAGGCAGTGTGACATAATAATTCGAAACATCTATATATACCTTGTTGTCCAGAAATTAGCCTTTCAACTCCTTTAATGATTTTATGCCTATGGCCATAAGCATTAATTCCAATTTCCTTCAATTCTTTGTGTCCCATTTCAACCAATACATCCAGTGTTATCTACAATGAAAGCAACACCATTTTTTGTACAACACAGTGAACAGACTAGAACAGCTGCCAATGACAGTGAAAATATACCTTACAACAGTTGATATAAAAAGCAATTGTGAAAAGAACACGAACATTGGAGACTTTGGTGTATTATTCTCACATTTTACTTTTAATCAAGTTTTTTCTCCAAATAAATAAATATGCTACAAACTACATATGAGTAACTCATATTGCTTGCAAGGATCATGCTCCCATTGAGAAATACAATTTTCTAGATATGTTCAAGCCAACAGAAACAGAAATTACTAATCAACACTGACTATTTACTCCACCATTTATATGGCAGAAAGGAAACATGACTACACTCTCAAACTTATACAGACATTACTGCCCTTAGTTTTTTATATATATGTGTATTTTAATATATAATTTTATTATATATCAATTAAAAAATTGAGTTACACTCCTTTCGTTTAATCCACTCATTCTGACATTCATTCATTTTAAATCTGTCTCATTATGTTATTCTACACAGTATCTATTCCCTTGCCTTCTAGCTGAGTATCTGGAAATAAATATAGCTACTTACCTGTTCTCTCTCAAATATGTCAATTAGATGCTCAAGGCCGAGATTCCGCACAAACTGATTTATGCTAAAATCTGCACCTGAAACTGTGCAAGAAGAAAAACTCACAATGAACATGCATACATGTATTGTAAAATAAAGTACATACACCTCACATTCTCTGTGAAAACAATGAGAGACAGAAATTCCAGGTCTTCTCAAGATGGGGAATAAACATCTGTATCACTAACCAGTGGCAACAATTACTTACTCTACCCTAGCACTCTAAGATTTCTACCACCCCAAGAGCAGTCTTTGTGCTTCCGCAAAATAAGCAACTAACTAGCTACCAGAAATGCACATTCAAACAAAAAGTATTTTGAGAACTAAAACATTATAGAAGTAGCCTTTTCAAGATCTCTAAGAACAGCCTCTTAGAAACTAGATAGTTTGTAGTAAAATACTGTTTGTATGGAGCCAAATTTCATCTGACTTCTCTTTTAAAACACAATTCACCATTTTGGTTCTGTACAACAAAAAAGGAACATTTTAAAGATTCTGTAAGGGGAAAGTACTAAAATTGTATACTACAAGACTTATTAGACTTCTGTTTCCCGTTCATGACATCATAAGGAATAGGGATAGTGCGTATGTCAGAATAAATGTGTGCATGTGTGAGAAACTTCACACTTGTGTATTTTTTTTACCATACGGTAGAAAACGTTATTCCTATTTCAAATATTTCTCATTCTTTTCATGAGAAAGCCTCACCTTCTTTTTTCTCCAGAACAGTAGCTCCCTCTGCACTGTTTGTACCAACAACAGAAGGAAGTTCAGAAAAACTACCAGACAAGTTGTCAAGACTACTTGCAGCAGACAGACTGGATGGACTGGATGGAACAGAAGACAGGGAATCAGCTGTGGAACCTGTATTCTGAGACACACTTATAACCTGAGGTTTGTAGCAAGTTGGTAAGGCAGAAGGAGGCATTGCTGCTGTCAATAATGCGCTGACATCATCTGCCTAAATAGCAGAAAATGACTGATTAAAATAGAGAAATACTTTTACACAATGTTTTTTCCTAGAATGCATTATCATTATTCCAGACTTAAGTATACTGTGAAATAAATAAATGCATATTGGAAAAATACTTGTTTTACAACACAGTTTACAAATGGTCTTTTGTGCCAACAGCATACATGAAACTGTAAAATGTTTATAAATAAAACCTGTAATAAACTAAAAAGTGAAGACTTCAATATTTCTAAAACAATTTAGGGACAGTTAAACAGAATTAATTTGCCAGGAGAAATGAACCAAAGCTTCTACTGGCAACCAGAATTTACAAAACAAATGAGCGTAGCTTTGAATTGTATTATAATACTTAGAAAAAACACACACCCAAAAACTTAACAGCCAGATAGTTTTTAAATTTATGTTGCTACAAAGTTTGCTTTCATTTTATTGCCACAATTTTTGTATTAGTCAAACTACAAGTACTGAATTAAAAGCATCAAATTATACAGATGTATCCTTTTTGTTGTTATTGTTTTGTTTTTTTCCTCCCGACTCCATCTTGAAATAAGAAGTCTTGAGCAAGAAAATACTTAAAGAAAATTTACAAAGGCTCCACTGACTTTCCTTACCAGGTACATATAAACAACAGAGAAACCACAGTATTTTAAACTTTGCAGAACTTGCTGTATTACTATTTTTTTTTTAAAGGATAGTTTTTAGATGAGCTGCTACAAATGGCAGGTGAGTAGAGATTTTGCAAGAACCACAACACTTACAGTGACCAGGTCCAACGGCGTTTGTCCTTCTTGGTTTTTCAGAGTAGGATCAGCCCCATGTGCCAGTAACAAGGCACAAAGCTGTGTCCTCCCTTTCTGGGCTGCTTCATGCAGAGGTGTGAAAGCCCATTTGTCCGTAGCATTCACACATGCATTATACTTTATAAGTAAAGCTGCTACATCAACATGCTGGAAAATAAAAACACCTGTTAAGTTCCAGGGTACCACAGCGTATTTAACTCAGAACCATTACTGATCCTTCTCTATGATCCTCATTCTGAACTTTCTTAGAATACATTTACTTTTTAATTATGATCAAAAATTTATTAAAACTAGATGTTTTACTCCTCATCTATAAGGTACCAGTAAAATGTTAAGATTTCTTCCCTTATGAAAAAAGGCCAGACCAACAACAGAATCCCAAATCCAGAGGAATCCGAAGGAAAAAAAGCCTGAATTTGAACTTGGAAAGTACTCTAACTGTTTCGATTAAAGACTTGATGCAAACACAAAGATTCAGGAAGTCCACAAAAACAATCAGTGTCTCAGTATCAGCCAAGTAAGTGAAAATGAGACTTGCTGGTAAAATGTGACCAACACAGGTAAGGAAATACATTTTATAGAACACCTTTCAGGCTGCTGGTTTTCTAAGCATTCATGTTCAGAAAACTCAATTCTGTAAACTCCAACCCTGATTTGACTAAGATTGATTTTTTTTTTCATTTTACAAATAAGATTACATTACAACTCAATGGCAAAAGTTTTCTAAGGAATGTTGGCTCACAATGCTGTTAATGAAATGTATCACTTTATTTATTCATTTATTTTTAAAAATAAAGCCTCACAAAGTTTTGAGATATTTACCCCATAAGACGCCGCATTATGCAGAGGAATCAAACCTCCTTTATCCTGTGCATTCACATCTGCTCCATGTTGTAACAGGTACTCTGCAACCTCCAAATTGTTGTAACCAGCTGGAAGGTTGCAAAAGGACAGAACAAATAGAACATATTAAAAGAAATTATCCTCAACAGGCTGTAGAGAAGTAATAATTCACTTAAATTACTCGAAAGTTAAGACATCAATCCGAGCAAAGACAGTGTATGAGTATTTGGTTTTAAAACCTCTGTCCATAAACAATACAAGATCCTCTTTGGCTAGAGAGGATAGGGAATTAAAATCAGAGTTAAACAGTTTAGAAGAGGAACATAAGACTAATATGCATAAAATACTATTTTTTTAAAGAAAATATGGAGTCCTCTAGCTTGAGACTACACTTGAAACTTGCTGAGATATAGAAAGTATAGCCACAATAACTAATAACTCTGATCAAACCAGTTAATTAGAACACTGACCTGCTAAATGTAGTGGTGTTGAATGCCGTCCTTGTGTGTCCCGACAGTTGACATTGTCAGGTGAACACAACTTTTTTACTCGGGCCAAACAGCCTTTCTTCGCAGCATCTAGTAGAGCTGCATCTCCTCTAAGTAGGTCTTGAATATCAGTATCACCATCTTTAACAAGGTCTAGAGGAGTATTTCCATCTCTGTTTTTCTTTGTAGGGTCAGCTCCATGCTGTGCACATCAAAAAAAAGGTGGTAAGTATGTAAGTAGAATAAACACGTTGCATCTTAGGCATCTTATGCCTTACTGAGCAAATACTCTGACACATACTCGAATCCTTCAGAGCACCTTCCATTGCCTATTTGAGAAAGGACAACATAGTTGCGAACAGTATCCCTTTTACTGAAAACCTACATTTAGCTACACTAATTTAGAAACCACAAAACACAAACCAGCTTCTCAAAGAAGTCCAATCACATTTCAGACTGAACAAGACTGAGGTCAGGTGAAGAGTAAGAAAGAAAAGAAAGTAACCTCTCTCCAGCATATATAGTACCTGTAATAGGAGTTTGCAAATCTCGTATTTTCCTTTTGCTGCAGCTTCATGCAAAGGAGTGAATTTCCACAAGTCAGCTACATTGACAACTGCACCATGTTTAACCAGCAGTTCAGCAACTTCATAGTGACCGTATGAGCAAGCATTATGTAATGGGACAAGTCCTCTGTAAACAATTAAAAAAAAAAAAAAAGAAAAATTCTCTTTTAAAAATTAGGTCTTTTTTTCACAGAGCGATATAAACTTACAACATACTGCACCTTCAACAACCAAACCATAACAAAAATTATTTTTTAAGTTTTCCATAACAGTGTAATATAGTGGGAATAGCTACTGCCAAAGTGGTAAAAATGCAATCAGCAGCAGCACTGAAAAGATGTAAAAACACAGGGCTAGAGAAATTCTTGACACTCTAATCTCAAGTACTGCAAAATGTTTTTGTGGATATTCCGAGTATCTTCATTCTGAGAGAACTTTCTATGAAAATAAAAAAATTGAATGTCTGAAGAAAGATGTGATGCTTATCCGCCAGCAATATTCAAGAGCTGACAGACATCAGCAATCACAATTGCCAAGAATATACACATTTGAGTATTTACCCCTTATCTTTTGCATGCACATCAGCTCCATGCTGCAGAAGGTATTCAACAACGGATACCCTATTATATCCGGCTGCAAAATGAAGTGGTGTAGACTGACGTCCTTCAATATCTCTGCAGTTCACACTTTGAATTGTACATAGTTTCTGTAAAATCCCCAAAACAAAACATACATCACTATATATAGTGTTGACACACTTTAAATTTAGTCATGTTGTTATACACATCTATTTTTGAAAAATTGTTTTAATGAAGAAGAAAGTTTATTTCTTCATTTATTTTTACACAAACCCCTTACTTTTCACAGACTGTGTCACAAGGAAAAAATAATTAAATACTCCCTCCCAAATCCACACCTGTGATTTCCTATTTACACTTTTTATATAAGACAAAATTCTGGAGGTGGTGAAAATTACATTTTGTCATCTGTGATATTCGTTCCATACAAAGGCTTTAGGACAGGGATCACAACTCTAAAGCATTGAGTGAAGGGCTGTCTGACGGCTTGTTTTGAGAAATTAATACCTTGGGATACAATTCCCTCTTATTTTTAGGACAGGTTTAAGCTTACTTTTACAGTATCCACATCTCCAGCCTTTGCAGCCTCCAGCAACTGTCGATCTGCATCAGAATTACCTAATGGGATCCCTTCTGCAAAATAAATCAGGTTGCACGACATGTAAGTGTATGTAGTTGAAGGAATTTGTTAAGACAGGAAGTAATTTGAGTATTTCAAGGATTTGCCTTAAAACAGTTAACTAATTATAGACAAGTTTTGTCTTTTCTTACTATCTGCAACTGTAGCTACTAGCTCTAACAGTGTTTGCAAAGCTGCCTTTAGCAACATGCTTCCTTTTCATTCTGAAATACTGTGGACCCAACTAAACATTTCAGTTTCATTCCAGAAGCTTACCTATGCATATAACGTCCACACCTTACTCTTGAACATCCACGTACCCCGTTGCCTCTGCTCACAAATACAAAGCAGCCATTTTTTGCTTTTGAAACTCATTTTCTACTTACAAGGTTCCCCCCTTCCTATGTCAGGATTTCCAAAAATTATTCCAGGTGGCTATGCCATTAAAACACTCTGAGCATCTCTGACAATCTGTGTAGCTGAATACTAGCGAGTAAATGATACTGGTAACTACACCTAGAGGCAGTAGCCACTCTCCCTGTGCACGTAGTTACGAAGTAAGAACTGCACAACGCAGGACTGTCTTTTGTAGAAAGTACTCCCCCTGACTTGTGCTCACTATTATTTCTGTATGGCACTTGAAACGGCAAGTAAAATGAAGCACCACATTACTTCAGAAGTGGGTCTTGAATAAATCAGTTGTACCTTGTAGTAGCTGTTGCACACTCTCAGTCCCCATTTGTAAGGCTGTAAAGCCCTGCAGAGACACAATGGAAGGATCACATCCAGAACTCAACAGCAACCTGCAGGTCTGAAGATGACCACAGTGTGCTGCTCTATGAAGAGAGGTCTGGCCAAGATTATCTAACGCATTAACCTAAAAATAACACAGACAAGAAATACCACCATCAAAACTTAATATTAAAGCTGTTTTCATTGCTGACTGGGAGTTTCACAGCTATTCTTCTTACTTTAATTAAAAGAACTTATTCAGTGTATTTCCAAAGGTCATGACATTTCAAAATATAAAATTTAAACAAAAGCAGTTCATGAAGTTATAACCACATTTACTGAGGAAGAATAGCCCACTTTTAGAAGCATGCAAATAATTCAGCGTAAACAGTCACAGCAATTGTACCACATACAGAATTAGGCCATCATTTTGCTCATGGCAGCACAAATCCTCAGTGCCAACGCGCAGAACAGCTATTACCGGCATTGGCTTATTGTGGTCTTTCAGATTGAGGACTTTCTACTGTTTCAGTCAATGTGTATTTAATAATTTAAAACTCTGCACCCAAAGGTTACTTGTATTCCCTATCGTTCCTCTGGTTTTGATCATCACTTTGGAAACCACACAGCAGCCAGGCTGTAATGAAATTTCCACAAGAGATTCAACTCCTAGTTTTGGAGGATTCAAGCATTATAGAGAGTATCTCCTTTCCACTTTTTCTTCTTGTGGAAATTCAAACACTGTATTATGATCTAACATTTCACCTAGGCTCCAATTTTTACTGCACACAACACCACATAAAGTCTACCTGTGTTACAGTTCAGTCTAGCTTCTTGTTGTTTGTATATATCCCCTACGTTCTTTTTTCCTTAAGCATTTCATCACTACTGCTGGACAATGAAGCACCGAGTAAGACACTCTACAAGCTTTCAGTTAACAGTGAGAAGTACATCCGCACTTTTTTATAGAATAGGAACGAAACGACAATGATGCCTCAATGTGGAGGGCTGTACTGATGGATTGATGGCCTGTGTCTTAAGCGTAGAAATCCACAACCTTCCAAAACGAATTATTTTAGAAAAGTCTGTCTACTCAGCTGTCCATTCTCACGCTATGAAAACCTATACAGTAGGGAAACCTCCACAAAAGTATGAATAGTAACTCATACCTTAGCTTCATGTTTCACAACTACTTCAACAACATCATTATGAGCCTTTTCTGATGCCACATGCAGAGGAGTCAAGAAGCTTTAAAAAAAAAAAAAAATTAAAAATGTATTTTGCAAAATCTTCTAAACACACACTTACGAGTATTCATTTGTAACCACTCACTCTTTTGTTTTTTCATTGATGTTGGCTCCTTTCCTCAGCAACAATTCACATACTTGCTTTCTCTTAGGATATGGAGATGCAGCAGCACAGTGCTGAGAACATTAAAAATTGTAGCATTAACAACAGTTTTACTGCTTGCTGATCAGCTGGCAGTTAAGCCCTCATTGTGTGCAAAGTCAACAGGAAAAAAAAAATGTAGAAGCTTATTAATTCAGGAGATTCCTCATGGGCTTTTGGATTTACTCTGGTATTTTTCAGAGCTCCCTTTCCAGTAATTGCTGGAAATCTTCAAGCTTTACAAACAAAGCTAACATATGTAGCTTGCTGTTGCTTAGAACTAGACTATTGTACAGAAAATCAGTAATCTAGACAACCTAAATTAAACAGGCAATTCAGATTAGTCTCAACATTAAGCTTAAGAACTAAATACTGATCTATGTTATTCGTTTAACTAGACACTGGATATTCTGGGTTGGTCTGAATTACACTGTTTGACATCAAAATTTTTAGTTCTGAACTATTACCCAGTATATTTAGGTCAGCCACAATAGATGCAAAATAATTAATAAATCCTGAGATATTACCAATGCTGTCTCATGTGTTTGAGGATGTTTGAAGTTCACCGTCTCCAAAGAAAGATGTTTCTTTATACGAGCTACATCTGATTCTCTTGCAGCCTGTAGCAGTGAGTGACCTTTGAATTCATCTTTAAAAAGAAATAAATACATACCAGAAGGTTACATTCCTTAACTCAAGAAGGATCAAGAGGATTGTTTCTTTCAGTTAGATAAAAATACTCATTTTATTCAGCAGATCACGGTGCAGACATTTTCAACTCAGACTTAAGCTTTTACATCACTTGACAGAACTTGTTAGCTAAGTCAAAAAACTACAGCAATGTACTTTGTTTCTGAACCAGACACATCCAAACTGGTTGAACAAGATGTATTCCACTCACCACTGTTCTAGGTTCTACTCTTCGCATATGTACCAATTCAAGCATGTATAAATCTCTACTTCTGACCTCTCTTTGGAAAACCATTTCTAGATGCTAACATGAACGCTAATGTAGTATTTACTAATAATTTTTGTACACATCCCAGAAAGTCATTAGTTGACCACTCAAAGACAGAGTTTGAGGGCATTCTTCTCAACTCCTTAAGTTTTCTGGAAAAAAAATCAATGCCTTTCACAAATTTTTTTGAACTTCCAGTGATTGTGGCATACTCAAACGTATTCAGCATTCTAAACTGTTATGTGTTTTCCTTTCTTCAAACAAAACATAGTGGAAGAATAAAAATTAATATTTCAACAGTCTCGATGCAATGACAGGAGCAAGTATGGAAAATGAGAGTGTACTGGCAAGGTCATGACGGAAAGCGTGTACTCAGGGAAGAAAAGCTACAAACCCCATCACAACCACATGACTATAAAACTGACAATAAAATTATTTTAAATGCCTACATTCAGAAAATTTAGCAATCTCAAATCATAAACAGCGAAATCTACTGTCCAACATTGCACAATTGCTTGGAAAGTGTAAGCATTTTCCAAATCTGATTTCTGGCAGGTGTCTAGGGAACTGTCACGGTCCAGGGAACCCAAGCACACATTACAATCTATAACTGCAGAACTGATCTTCACTTTATACTCACATGCTAATCGTTCTTTTAATTGGGGTGTTGGAGCCAAATCAATGGTGCTTTTGTTGTGACAGTTCAACAGTGTTGGGTCAGCACCATAACTTAACAAAAGAGAACATACTTCCACCCTGTTCTTAGAAGCTGCTTCATGCAGAGGGGTGAATTGCCACAGATCCATTGCATTCACGCATGCTCCATGCTTGAAACGGAAAGGGGTAAAAAAGATGCAATATCAAAACCAGATCATTAGAAAAAGACTTCTGTCATTAGTTTCAGTGCAGTAGACTGTTAAAATAAAAATCAATGCCTGTATGCAAACTGTATCCAAGACATTCTCCAGACATCCATTTTCAATATACCACAACATTTCAGCAGATTGCAGTTTTTAATCCCCTAGTGCCTCACAGGTACATACAGAGAAGCTGAAGGCAGGCTAGTCTCTTCAGGCTTTCTCCAGCATCTCTACAAGGAGAGTAGCTCTGCTATAAGTCAGATCGGAGAATGAGCCTAATTCATATACTACAAATCACCTCTCAACAAGCTCCCTTATCTTATTGCTCTAGAAAAAGTCTAGGGTGAACAGCTGCACTAAGATAAACACATTCTGTGAACACGCCTCAAGATGCAAATACCAAGATATCTATGGGATAGGGTCTCAAAGTTGACTTCAATTCAAAACATTTAAATACAAGGTTCTGCAAGTGATACTTTTGGATATTTAAGTAATTATTCTCCAGTAACATTCTGTATGCGCCTTGAGTTGTGCCTGTAAGCAAGTCTGATAGGACATGCTCCTTCCCATTGCTCCTATTAGAGCTGCAGTGCTTTGCAAAAAATAATTCAAGATTCACTGGAGCAGAAATCCAACAGGGAATACAACTCTAGCTTAATAGTTAAGACACATAGTAGTGTGTAGGCAAGAGGGTTTTTTTTTTGTCCAGTACCACAACTGTAAAGATTCACTTTACAGTTAGCCTCTGAAGTTACAAAAAGAAAAAAAAAAATCTTTTGACTATTTATACTTACTGAAATATATGCTTATTTCAGTAATTTTTACTTTATTTTTTGCTAAACACTTAGAAAGACACATGGAATTAGTTGGGACTGAGACAAACAGGACAGAACAACAGCTATACCCTGAGCACCCAAACATCTGGAGTTCTCCAACAGAACACTCTCAGCTGTTATAATTATTTGCTGTAGCAGCTGAGAATGGGCACAGTTCAAACGCCCCTTTGACGACAACACAGATTTTTGCAGGCCACATCTTTGAGCCACTAGTTTAACGTGTATCATACTTTATCTTCAAGATTAACATAATCCAGATTAAGACACTCCAGTTCTGAGAAGTTCCAAGCATTCGCCTGCTTTAGGAAAAATGACACATTTTTCTTTGCGGTGAAGGCTACAATTCAGGGCCAGAATTGAAGTTGTAAAGTTCATTCCCTCAAGAGACTAATTACTCTTTTATTGCAAAACGTTCATGATCTTTACCAGTATTCTCTTCAAAACATCTTAACAGTCTGTCTTCTGAAATATTTATCTACTGTCAAACTCATAATATTGTTCAGTTTTTGGGGGTGCGGCTTCTTTTGGGTGAGGGTGGGAAGGCTGAGACAAGTACTTACTTGGTGGTACAAAAACATTCAACTTTGGAGCAGAAAGAGTTAAAAACAGAAAGCACATTTATAAGGAAAAAGCTTCCTTGCAAGCAGAAGATTCTGTAGGTCCAGCTTAATAATCACTAACATGTAGAGCTGAAGCAATCTGTCATTAAGTTTTGTAAATCTAAGTACAAAATAAAAAAATTCTGCAACTTGCATTATAAACTGTTCTTATTTAATAATATGCAATTAAATCTCTTCAAAGACCAACCTTTACAAGAAGCTCTGTTACTTCATAATGACCATAGGAACAGGCATTGTGAAGTGGCACCAAATCTCTATATAGGAGAGAAAGTGGGAGGATTATTGTCCTAGGATGCACATTTCAATTCCAAATGCATCTTTAACATTGCAAAAGGTACTATGCATTAAACATTTCATAAAAATAACAACAGAGATGTTCACATGAAGTTGAGGGGAAAATAAGAAGCTAGAGAAGAACCCAGAAAATCCCATCAGCATTTTTCAGAACAATAAACATCAGAAAATGAGAAATTCACTGCACTGTCTTACTGCAAATGAAATGGTTCCTCTCAGACTCGGAACCCTACACAGGATGAGCTATCTACAGGGGATTTTCAGGAGTGACAGTAATTATTTCCTTTTTCACAAGAACATTGCTGTAAGATTATCTCCTCCCATAGAAACTAAAGAAGTTTTACTGGCCAATGTTTCAGTAACTGTACACTATTCCACAGTAACAGCAGAGCTACAGAAGTTTTAAAGCCAGCTTCATACTCCCTCAAATCCAGTGATCTTAGGAGCAAGTGAGAAATTGCCCAAAGTGAATTCTTTCACCATGGGCTAATAAGGGAGAAACGACAAAAGTGAATTCCAACCCCAAGGGGACAATCAAAGCAGTCTGATCAGGCAGCTATTTATGTAGCTGTGAAGTAATCCTAGGAAAAAGGAAGAATAAGAGTTTGCTTACCACAACCTTTAATGTACATAAATACACATTTCAAAAAAAGATTTTTCACTGTATTTTATGTAACTAAAGATAGCATGTCTATATTTCACTACATCTCCTGACATAACCAAATGGTTGAAAACGTAGTCCAAATGAAAACTCTGGCAAACAGATCTTCAACTTTTATCACATTCTTTGCAAAAAGAAGCACAGAAACTTAAAAGTAGAAAGAAAATTAAGATTGATTCAATCATCAAAATATTTGCTGATTTCACAGTGGTGTATGAACGTATTTTGTTAAACAAGAGGTAATAATTTGGTTAATGATATCTAAAAGCCAGCACATTCTACTGTCAGCTCAGTTTGGATTCTACTGTTTCACAAGGCTTAAGCCTGTACACTTTGCATTTTTGTCATAACAGGAAGGTTAAAGATGGCATAACGGTGTTGAGTTAGCAATTCTTCATGGTTAAAACAGTATTACTCTTCTTAATCTGAATTTGTAACAAATCCTGTTTGTTCTGAACAAAGGAAAAATGAACCTACCCTTTATCCTTAGCGTGTACATCAGCCCCGTGTTGCAGTAAGAGCTGTACTATTTTTACACGGTTATATCCAGCTGCTAAATGTAAAGGAGTAGACTGAAACGACAGAATGTGGAAGTAATCAGTAACATAAAATCAAAGGTTGATTTTTTTTTTTTCAAAACTCGTTAACAGTACTAATTACTGAAGTCCTTAAAACACTTGCAACACTAAAAAAACCCGAGTGCTTGAATCAGACATTTGATAACTATGTTCATTGTTTACTGACTACTCTCACAGTCATCATAAATGCAAATCCTGAATTTACTCCATCACTAATACATTCTGGCAACAAAGACCCTCTTAATGAACTTTTGAGTCCTGCAGTCCATTTTTGTCTTTTAGCCTACCACAACTACAAATACTTTGCTGGGACAAACTATTTCCCTTGTGAAAAGGGAAATAAGATAGCCATTAGAAACAGTGACTGCTTAATTATAAAGAGGTCTCCCTGCCAATCAATAAATTAAGTTCAGAAATTACCCACAGAGATTGTTATCCACATCTGGGAGTGCAGTAAATCCGTGGGGTGTGGGGGAAACTCAATCATCTCTTCTAAATTCTCACCCTCCACAGAGCAGTCAGATAACTGCTCTATGATCTTTTCCAGCAAACCCACTCAAGCATACCCATCAGCAGCACCAAGAGCAGAGCTACAAATTAGTGAAAACAAATCTTATCCTCTTCATTTACAAACCCATCAACTGAACTGGGTTTGCACAATTCCTAGAGGATGTCTTATAACTAGAAGATCAGAAAATGGAGATGCATAGGTGTTTTGGAGATCCCAATACCTTACCACAAAGCCTTAAACACAGAAACTCACTGGAACAAAACTTAAGTGACTGAGTAGATATACTTAATAAGAACGAGGATGCCAAAAATTGATACTCAGTAATCTGAACCTTCAGTAGGCTAGGGGCTGAGCCCAGAAGACCACCAGGATTTTTTAGAGTGTAGATTTTGAACATTTTTCACGTAGTTCTTTACCACTACTTCTAGCGATGAGCAGATGCTAGAGAGACACAATCTTATTTTCCTCACATATATTAAAGAAAATAGATTCTACATTTAACATTCTTAAAATCTGGTCAAACAGTAACTGTGAAACATGTAAGAGTGAACTAATTTTAAACCAGGTTTTAAACAAAAATACCTTTCTGCCATCACTTGCGTGACAGTTAACATTTAACGGTGTAAGAAGAGACATCATCTTTTCTTCATTTCCACTCCTGAAAAACAAGATATCAAATGGGCAGAATTCTTTCTATTCCAGTTTTTAGTAGCTTATGTTTTTATATTTTTCCTTGCTATAATGTTCAGCTGATCTGTTCTGAAGTCATTGATTTACTTCTGTACCATCAGCATTAAAGTGAAAGGAAAAATGCATTTATGTAATTATTTTTGTAGCTTTATTTACAGATAACACCTGAAGCTTAGCATCCAGATGGAATGCCAGCTCAAAAGCCAACATATATATTCTGAAAATATAACTAAATTCTGAAAATATAACTAAATTCCAGATACGTTCCAAACATGCATACCTGGCACTTTCTAAGAGTTCATCTTTTTTGTATTCACCTGGAAGACAAAAGGGAGTTTCTTTAGTTGTTAAATAATTATCTATGTATGTGAAGTTCACTACTTCTCCTCTTTCAAAATTTTAGAGAACGTAAGTGCTAAAAATTTGACAGTCCATTACTGAACTAGCATAATATACTGTTTATCCAGAAGACATCCCATGACTGAGATGATGAAGGCCACATATGAATTTCTGTTTAGAATTGTAAAACAGAGAAAAGTTAAAGCACTATCAGAAAGAAAAAACCCAAAATACTGTACTACGTCCATTCGACTTCTTAGTTACAACGCAATCTAAAGATTATCACTTACCAGTCAGCACTGCTTTTGCAGACGGGTCTGCTAAATCCAAGGCTGTTCTTCCATCTGTGTTCCGGATGGTTGGTTCTGCACCATGTTGCAGCAGTACTACAAAATGTCAAAGTTTTCCATGAGAAAACAATTCTGCAAAACAAGGCTTATGAGACATGTCATTACGGTAAGCCGCAAGCAACAAAAGAAACATCCAGTTACTGATCCTAACTTGCCCTCTCAAATTTTTAATGTCAGAATCCCTAATGTCAGCTGTAAACAGTTTAACTAGTGAAACACGCCTGGACACATTTTATGAGAAAAAAAGCAGCGCAGAAATGCAACAGTCAGACTGGCAGGATGCAATCTCAGTTGAAAGACTGTGACTGACACACCACAAAAACCAGTAGCCACCTCCAGAGCATGCTGCCTCAAATCCACAAGTGACTATGCCCTAAACTGTAGACAGCAGAGGCAGGCCATGCATCTCACACTGATACTGGGGCCAAACAGGCAGCATTATATATACACAACTCTCCAGATGTACTCCTTCATAAAGTAAACGGGGGCAAACCACACAATCAAAAAATTAAGTTTCTTGACGACATATCTAACTTTCTACCTCTTCCTAACTCTTAAGAACTGTGTGGACAAAACAAGCAGTCAATATAATTGAAGTTTAGCTCCCATCCTTCATAATTTAACATGGCTGCTACACACAGAGACAGAATGAATCCATTACTAAAACCAGTTTTCTTCTTTCCACTGCACTGTGAGTAGCAGCAGAAGGCAGCATAAGAATCTGGGCTGAAGCAGAAGAAAATCCAGCTCGAACATGTCACTCTATAGCTCTTTCCCCATGATGTCAATGTGAATCTTTATACTTAGGCAATTACCAAAAACAAATCTAAAAACTTGTTTCTTATAAAACTGGCATATGAATTTAAGTTTATGAAAGATTTTCAGTTTTAATTCTCATACCAGCCATAGCTTCATAGTGTAAAAATGGTCTTTAAAAGGTTCTTGATTTTTCACAGTGAAAAGAAATGAGTCAGTCACAGGAAGAGTAGGAGAAATTACCAATGCAGACATCTGTCTTGCCCTTAATGGCAGCTTCATGAAGGGGAGTGTAATTCCAATTATCCCGAGCATTAGGATCTGCACCATGCCGCAAGAGAAGATTGACAACTTCGGCATGACCAAAAGAGCAAGCGTTGTGAAGAGGAATCAGGCCTCCATCATCTCGCGCGTGGACATTGGCACCACTTTGAAGTAAATATTCAACTACGTCCTTCCGCCCAAAACCTGGAAGAGATAAAGAGCTCTGTTCCATCTGCTAGGGAAGAAAGGTGTTGGGGTGGGGTAAGAGAATTCCCCCTCCCCTATACACAGATTAAAACAACAAACTTAAATAACAGTAACCACTCTAAATAACAATCACAACTGGCATTCTTTACTAAAGGAGCATTTACACATTAAGACTATTTTTGAAACCCCTAAAATTTAGATTAAAACCAGCAGAAAAACAATATTCAAGATTATGGAACTATGAATATCTTGACAAGGCCCCCATGAGTCAACAGCTTCTTGAAAACATAATAAAAAGAACAACACACTGACAACAAAACCTCTTTTTTAGCCATTTTATATGGCTATTAAAGCTAACAATATTTTTTATGATACTCTGCCAACACACAGCCAGTTTGTGGAAGGACCAGTAGATGAGCCCTGCAAGTGGTAAGGATGAGACTGGCTAAAGGCGAAAGCACGCACAATTCATATTCTAAGCTTTTAAAAAAAGATTTATATGACATGAGAAGTATTTTACAGAAATGCATTGCTTGTTTATTAAAAAGAGCAAGTAAGGAGCACTGCTCTCCGGTTAAAACTAACAGCATGGCTACTTACTTTCTAAGGACTAATTAACAATGCGCACAAAGTTTCCATCATTGAAATGATTACTTAAGAAAACCCTTAGGGACATAAGTTTATCCGAGACCATTCTCCGTTGAAGAAATTTATCACAAGAGTATGCACAACCATGACTTCAAGATATTCACAATGTCTGTTTTCATTGATGCCTAAAATTATTACAAATATTTGATCATGACTAAAGCACAAAAATACTCTTACACATCCTGAGGCCCTTTTTTACAATCCTGTCATTCCCGTTAGTAGACAGAAAAAAAATATGCCCCCTTGCACATCTGGAGCTAGAAACACATCACAAATAAGGTAATTGCTTTTATAAGCCAATTCTATAGCTATTATTGTTTAATTTCAGCTGTATCTTGCATATCTATATAACAGCAAATAAACCAGGACATCAATCAACTGTACCAATGTTTTCTCTAGTATCTTCATAAGAGGCCAGAATGACTTAGGATTTCTGCCTGCAAGCATTATGCTCATCTGGTCACATTCCAAAGGCCACTGCCTACAGAAATCCCTGAAAGGTTTCATGAAGGTAGGTCCCTTCAGCTCTCAAGGATTATTTGGGCATGTAAGAGCCATACCGCGGTATGCATCAGCCTTGTGCCAAGCACCTTCTGGGAAATAAGCCATGTGTGCAGGACTTGGCTTTCCTTGCTTTAAATATCTGAGCTGCAAACCGTTTTCCTGAAGAGATCAAGAACTGGGTGGGGATGAAGTGTTGAGCTTTTCCCTCAGTCTGAATCATTTCGCAGTTGCCAACACCAGAGATACTCAGATTGTAGCAAATTTAAACCTTGTTACATATCATCCATGGAACTTCAGTAGGTAGGTAGAACTCCAAGCAACCATAACCTAGAAACAATGTTTATTCCCGATAGCTACACAGCATTTCAGTGACACAGTCACAGAAGCATATGAGAAGCATCAGTATTTTAGTTGCAACCGTCTTAGTTTTAGTTTAGTTGCAAGACAACTTTTTCATTGCATATTCTTAACTAAATCTGACTATTCAGTAAATCTTTCTACCAGACTGACAGCAACTGAAATCCTGGAGCAAGAAGCACTTTCACCTTCGCTATTCAGAGCTCAAAAACCCAAACATTGCCATTTTTAAGCAATTTCTGGATCCTACCTGCTGAGAGGAGATCTCGTGTACAAACTGTATATGCCAAAGATAAGGAAGCCAGGAAAGCTACTTAGAAAAGCCTTTGTTAAGCTCTGTCTTTCCTCCTCTTCCCTCAAAAGTCTGGTACGGAACCGTATTTCCCACAGACGACTTCTTCATAATTCAATAATTTTATGTGAAACTTTCTAATCCCAGAATGAACTCCAAAGTATTTTTAAGCAATAGTCAGAAGACTACACTGGTGATGTGCTTCAATTCTTCAAAATACGTTATTAATAATATAAATCTTAGCTTGATAGCACCTTGACTTCAATAGAACCACATACTGTACAGCAAATTCACTTTTGAGTCTCAACATTACAGTTATCCACCTTACAACTAACAGAAGGCACCTTGCCTGACCTAACAGAGCACAGGAGCTCAGCATTCATGTGATGAGAACTGGATCAGTCCATGCAAAAACAATTTATCTGCACAAGCACAGTAAGCCATATTCACTGCACAGGCATGCATATTTCTGCTGCCAAAAAAAATCAGTACCTACAGAACATACACCCATGCAGCCATATTGTCTATACAGTAAATTATATGCAGCATATTTCTGATCCTAATTAATTTAGCTTTTGTAACTAGATATTATAAATATTATTTTTCTTGAATATGTCCTCCTGAATTTTTCTTATGTCTTCAAAATTTCAAAACATTCTGTTTCTAGTTTGAATGTATACTCAAAATGCTTTGAGGATCTGCTCAGATGAGACTTTTCACACATGCCAGAGTCCGGCAAACACATCATCAAAGCTGTTATTTGATGACAGACTGCTTGGCATCTTGTTCTTTCAGTACCAAAAAAACGCTTTCCCAGAACTGCTTTAGTTCTGTTAGAAAAGCCTCTAATCAAATACTCTGTCCAGAAGTTACAGGTCTGGTAGCTAAACATCACTCATTCTTGTACAGCAGGCATTCCTGTCCCTCAAAGCTTTGCTGTATAGCCATGTTTTTGAATGTAGAATGTCAACCTTAGCAGGAATCAATACCATAATTGAAAATCTGCTGTAGTAAACCTCATTATAGGTGTAGAGAATTCACCTGGATGCCCTCTATTTAGTACACAGATTCTATCAGATACAGTTCATAAGCAGCCCATGGCTTCTCTCTGCACAAGGTCTGCGTCCATTCAGAAAATACCCTAAGAAGTATAGTAACACCCCTAAACTACTGATTAAGTGGTAGACATCCCTGCTCATTGCAGGGGGAGGAGTGGGGGGTGTGTGGACTAGATGACCTTTAAGGGTCCCTTCCAACCCAAACCATTCTATGAGTCTACCTATACTTCTTTTAAGGTTGAGACCCGCTTATTTGTATCAACACCATTTTTTGTACCTTCTCTTCAGCACTGAGGGCACAGCAGGGATTCCTTACTTCCTGGTGGAAGCATCTGTAAGAGGGCACCATATAGGAAAGAGAAGTATTTTCTCATTATTTTCTAAAGGATGTACGTGTACAGAGGAGGTGGCCAAACTCTATGATGGTCTTTCCCTCCTCTCATTTTCACCAAGAGTGGAAAGAGGGGACAGCCTTTGCTGACACAGGGAAGGGAGCCACTACCTACTGTAACAGTTCCTCTTTGCCATTAGTCCACTGCTGCAAAAACAATTCCAACTTTTTTTTTTTTTAAATACGTTGGCATTTTTAAAGGGCAGGAGTTTTTTTGGCTCTTGAGTTTCTATCCAAAGTCCAACTAAATGGTAGCACAGTTTGCAACTGTGTAAGATAACTGTCTCGTCACCGTGAACACTTCCTTTCTCATCGTGAAGCAGGCTACTCAGGGCCTCTAGCTGACAACTCTTCTACTACCTCCAACAGCTGAGTAACTCACCACACTTGTTCCCTGAATATTAATCACAATAGAAATTTGTAACGGCATATAATTTTAAAAAAAATATTTATTTTGTCACTGTTGTGTCATAACTGACACTCACCTAATTTTGATGGGATCAAAAGCTACAGAAACAACTGAGCTCTGATTCTTCTCTCCTGCCCCAGGCAGTCATTTTTTCAACGAATTTTAGTTTGCAAGAAGGGCATTTTGGTTCCTGCCAAGTCTCTAAAACGCTGCGATACTTTCAAGTTTGACATAGACTGTGGTGAAAAGGATTTACTTGAGAAAGTATACACAGCTTACGGTGAGAGAGGACCGAGCCTATTATGCTGCAAAGGGTGGCGGGCTCTTGACTGAAGCTTCAGTACAGCTTATCTGCCACACACACAAATGCGTACCACAAAATCTAAAGAGCAACCTTCACCAAGATCCCGATATGTGTTACTTCTTGCCATATTTTTTAATATATTTTAAAATCAACCCTTAAAAAACGGCACATGGAAAAAGAGGAATTTGCTTTATTTCTTTAAATTGCCAGGTAAGATCTGGGAAAAGATTTCAAAAACAGAACCCAAGTTCAGACCCCAGAATATCACTAAAAAAATAAAAAAGGGCAATACAAAACCTAACTTTCATATTTCAGCTCTGCCTCTCCCATAACACAAGTCTTGAAACTGAATGAAACTAGTCAAGAGAAATTTTGTAATGTATTTTCTCCAAACACACACCTAGGCTAAACAAAGCAAGAATACAGCAGACTTCTGCTTTTACTTCCTGGAATGTAATTCCTTCAGAGACAGAAAACAAAAGAAGCCAGTATTACTCCAACTATGAATAATGGGCGAAAGGTAAAACAAAACAACAACAAAACAAAAACAATAACCCCAAAATCCAGGGGTTACTTATGTCCGTCACTCATACTGCAGGTAGGCTGACAACAGCAGAGTTCCACTTGAAGCAGTGGAACAGTGTTAAATCAAGAAATTACACAAGTATTTTATGTCGCATGTTAAACAGAAACTTTCAGCATCTTCTACAGCCTTGTGAGAGGAGCAATTAATATCTCTCTATTAAGTTTGAAGTACATATAAGCATGGCAATGGCCTCTCCCATTTACACACCAACCTGTTTAACATTAGAAGTCTAACAACCACATGAACTTAGTGTTATGCGTTTTTTAATGGAAAAAGCTTCCTACAGATCAGGAGTTTTTTTTTAAAGACAAGACAGATCACTCCTGTCCAGAGAGATAAACAAGATCACTATGTATTACACGAGAAACTCCTTAGGCCCCAAAAAAAAAAAAAAAAAAAAAAAAGGAAGAAAACCCCTCACTTCTCCAAAATGCTATAAAACACACTCATTTGTTTAGAAGTTCAGAGTTTATTAGTGAGTAGAAGGGCAGGCAGGACTGCTGCATGGAATAGCTGCAATTTTCCTCCAGCAGGATATTTTGTCTCCTGGGCTCTCTAATTCATCAAGTTTCTTAAATCTGTGAAATGCAGCTGTCCTGAAGAGGCCTTCAAGAACTCAGACCTGTTAAGTCTACTGAATGCAAGGAAAAGACACCTTAAGCCGAAACCTTCTCCAACACAATTCAGTGAAGAAAGAAACATCTTTATTATTATACATATTGGTCAGCTGAAAAGAAGCCGCTGTCTTCTGCAGCCTGCCAGCCTTGGGGTCCTACATCTAACGCTGTAACAAAATCAAAAACAAACAACATGAAAACAGTCACAGCCAGGCCTTTGTCTGAAAAGGTGGGATGGGTATCTTCGGGCCTGCTGTCAGCGAAAGCAGTTGTTCTGTGATGTCAGTTGTTTGCGTATCTAACTCCCGAACTGGCAAAGTCTATTTGCTAACGATAAGAATGCAAAAAGCTTAGAAAGGGTGTTATCCAGCAGGCACCCTTGACGGGTGACATTCTCACAAGGACCAGGCCTGCTGCAGCCCACAGCAGCAGCACCCGGGACGCCCGCCGCCGCTCGCACGCCACGACGCGGCGCTCCAAACCTCAGCCCAGACGTCCTCGACGCCAGGCGAGCCCGGGGTTCTCTTCAGCAGCCCCCGCCGCGCGGATGACGGCCCAC
>Ga0181612_162970_pt1 | contig 25013 bp, 8 predicted proteins | sample HoacroProtozoa21_FD_119630 | JGI IMG/M metagenome (GOLD analysis project Ga0181612, IMG submission 119630) | Hoatzin crop microbial communities from Cojedes, Venezuel. Combined Assembly of Gp0051906, Gp0051904, Gp0051908
ATCTCAGAATTACTCTGAACTGGCAAAATATTTATAGTTACAGCCTCCTTTCTGTTTCAGTGAATCTGCACCACTCTGTCAGCTGAGCATCTGACCCATGCTGAGTTATTTTTCTTAGGCAGTCAGGCAGACAAACTTACCATAATCATTTAATGTGCAGTGATTTTTATTTTGCATCAGACCCGTTTAGCCTGCTCTTTGTCTTGTATTTCATCTCAACAACCACACAAAGTAAAGGAGTGTGTTCGATGTTCTATGGTGTACATTCTTGTACAACCAGAAACTTTGAGGAAACAAAAAAATCAAATCACAAACAGTTACTTTACTTCCAAAAAACATGCATCCTCCTGTGTAGGTATGCCATTTCTTCTGTATTGCTAAACATGTCCTGGCTACAGTATCAGTCAGCATTAGAAAAACATAGATATAATTGCTGTCGACTGCCAATAATAATTTCCAGCTCCAGTCCAACACTCATTTGCCAGCACAGCCATAGATACACTCACATAGGTTACCTGAAGTCAGCAGTGTCAAGCAGTTAATCTAAGTCTAGACTCACTTGACAGCAAAGGGTGACTGACTGCACCAGTACTCTCTAAAATGGGTGGAAATGTAGTCACACACCTGCCTGTGCATCTGCCTTTTGAGTGCAGAGGGAACACATTAGCAGACAGTAGTCTTTAAGGCAGCTAATGGTAGGGTGATGGACTCCACATGTGGACACTTATTAACAGACAGGTATTTGTCAGGAATATGGCATATGCGGATTGGTAATTTAGTTCCGACATCTCTCTTTCTGCTGCTACATGTAAATCCCATAGCTTTTCCTTGCAGTCCCCTGCTGCGTTGCCAGCTGATAAGATGGAACATCCACTTGGACTGCTGCCTGTGCAGTAAAAAATGTCTTTGAAACTCATCTTCATTTATCCAGTATTTGAGTAAGTTAGCTATCATTTTATAACCATTTCTCTTACCCTGATGCAAAATATGCTATCTTTTTTCAGCTTTCCTCCCACATTTCTTTCTTGTTTTCCTTGTGATCTTTTTGTGATGTTCTTACAGAACTGTAACTGTATGTCATATAAATGCAATTTAGCAGACTGAATATTCTGCATAAAACACAACTGGTAAGTCTGCCTAAGTAATAAAAATAACTGATTTATTGAAGATATAATTGTAGGTTATTTATTAATAAAGAATAGCACTGTAATGTGTAAAATCAGTGTATAACTGTCATTTACAGAAGTATTTCATATACAAGTCAAAGTATTGAAATAAAACTGTCTCAGACACTGCCCTTTTATAGAAAGTGAGAGAAGTCCTTTATTCCAAGCAGCCACTATTTCAGTAGAAAGCAAATAATGCTTTTAAAGAACGAATGTAAGGAACAACCTTATTTCTGCTGCTTATGTACCTAAAATCTAGATGGCAGCAAGAGACAGAAAGAGATTTTTGAAAAATTAGCTTGGTCATTTTGGCACCATCCTTCAAATTGCTGTTCTCACCACAAAGACTTAAACCATAGTTTGGGGCTGTTACAGTGGAATGAGGAAGAAGTATTGCCCACTCAATAAAGCAGAGACAAGTCTCTTGAGTTCTCTACCGGCTCTGCTAAAGCATTAATTTTAGTCATCTATGATTCTGTGTTTAAAAGCTCCCTCTTAGAGAGGCTGGTGCATCTTCAGAGGTTTTGATGAGAATATGAATTAGGCTGGTAGAATAATTGGTAATGTTATCTCAGGCTTCTCTAGGGCATGTGGTTTGGTATGGTGCAAATGCTTTGATAAAGAAATTAGAGGAACAAAAAATCAAAAGGTTAACCACAAAAACTGATGAATTGGTCTCAAAGTATAGTTGTGAATTATTATCAAGTGTGAAGAATGTACGAGATAACCTTGGTAATTTTTTCTTTTCTTATATTTACTAGGAAGAAAATCATAACACTGTAGGATCATGAAGGTTGGAAAGGACCACGGTAGGTCATCTACTCCAATCTTCTTCTCAGAGCACTGTCAGCTATGAAGTCAGAAATACTGCTACTGATGAAGATTGGACAATTAAACAGAAATTGAAGTCATGTAAAGAATGAGGGGAACGACTTACTTAGATCTATTTAAATATGTCTGTCTAGATGGAAGAAAAATCATGTGCAGTTTTATATCATTACATACGAAGTGAGACCAGAGGAACAGACATCAGATGGGAGATCTTGTGCTCATAAATACAATTGTGTGCTGGTATATAATAAAACATTTTACTATATATAGATTCAGCAGAGAATTGTAGCCTATTCTTTCATGTTTATAATATCTTACTCTGGTGTTTAACAAAAAAAGCTCTCATTATTTTTTAAACAAGCTAGCTAAGCAGGTATTGAAAACTATTTTTTTTCAAATGATATGGAGTCAGTTCCTTTGCTCCACAATGAATTCTGATATTTCATATTGCACAGAAAAAAATTGAAAGCCAATAAACGTCTGAGAAGAATTTGATTAATTCACAAAAGACAGGAATCTAGACAGGATCTGAAGCTGATGTGGAGGCAACAGTCAAACCTGAGCTGTAAGTACTCTCAATGAAACATTAGCCAGGCAGGTTGATCTTCACCTCACAAGTGTAGACAAAAGAATATTGATTGTTACAAAGTCCCCATTTGCTACAAAGATAACAAGTGCTCTGCTGAGTTCTGGAGTCTGTAATTCAGACAAGGTTCGATAAAATAGAAAGAATTTCAAGGACAGCTTTTAGGAGAAGGCTGAAATTATTGATAACAAAAGAGCCAAGGATCTCAGTCTATTTAGTTTAACAAAGGGAAAGTTAAATAATGGCATAATACCAGTCCATAACACTGAAGTGAAGAACAGAATTTTTTCAATCTAACAGACAAAACCAGAACAAAAGACAATGACTGCAGACTGAGGGAAACTTGATTTGATTGGCAACAAGGAACAAATTTTCAACGTCTAAAATAATTAACCTTTGGGGCAATAGAGCGTAGTTTATAGTGGGTTTGCCATATTAAATCACATTCTAAGCACTAGGCTTTTGCTAGAACAGTAATTGCTTGAGTGACTTTTTATTATATAAATACTCAGCTGGAGGATTGTAACACGCTCTTTCTGATTTATTACTCCAGTGTTTAAGAAACTGAGGTCTTATTAATTTCTAAATCAACTAGCTAAGCAGGTATTAAAAGTTATTTCTGTACATGATTTGGAATCAGTTCTTTCATTCCACAAGGAATTCTGAAATTTCATATTGTTCAGTAAAAAAATGAAGACAAATAAACATTTCAGAAGATTTCAATTAATTAAGAGAACATTTCATTTCAATATTATCAGACTTCTGCTTTCTGGTTCATCTTGCTTAAGTTCTTGTATTAGATAGTTAAAGAGAATATATTATCTTTTCTACGTAATTCAAATCAAATTGACATAAATGTTTCAATGCTGCCAGAAGTGAAACATTAGACATTCCCATTCTCCTGTCACAGCAGTCCCATGAAATATTAGATTTCAGCAGAACTGTATTGCTCTGAAGAAAGCTGTTCTTCTTCAGTCCTGTCTGATTCAGTTAGTTAGCATCTTTTTCTCTTGCCTGGATATAACTTTCCAAACCTAATAGTTGTTACTGCAGTAGGAGACACTAAGTCCAAGAACAAACTACAACATCAACAGGACAACAAGAAAAACAATACACTGAACCAAGAATAAAGTGAACTGAATAATACTAGTCTCACTTTGTCATTTTTCCTAGTTCCCCATTTTGTCTTCTTCCATTTTCTAATATTTTTCTTTAATCTGTAACTTTTCCTGTTTGCCATTTCTCTGTTCTTTAATTATACACTCAGTCCTAATATATCCTGTATTTTTCTCCTGCCTTCCTCTCTTCTCCAAACACCTTCCCCATTCTACCTTTTTCCAACTCTTGGTAGTCTCCTGCCTTACCCCAACCTTCCCCACTGTCATTCCAGCATTTTACTTAGTTCCCTTCTTCTCCTACTGTCATCCCACAGGCTAACATGACATTTGATGTCTTTCCATGCCAGCTGGCTTCTCTTTTGCTTGCCAGCTTCTAGAAGAACAAGCTTGACTCTCATGCTGGGCAGCAGCATATTAGCTAAAGAAGATGCATATAACACAGCTGGTCAGTGACTAGGATGAATAAAGTGCTCCTGCAGCACAACTGCCTGCGCTGATCTGGTACGCATTTACGAGCTGCCGACCAGCACAGAGCAAAGAGACAAATGGCCTGTCTTCAGTAGCATTAGACAACACTTTTTTTTTTTTTTTTTAATGCACGGTTCAATGCGAGCGCTGTCTTTGCTGTGTAACCATCACTTGCATCTCCATCCACAAGAACCTGCAAAACAGCGTGGGAAGGGCAGCATCAACTGAGCACATACCAAAGGGCTGGGAGGAGGACAGTGAGGGAGACTGGGAGTCAGAGGCTGAAATTACTATGGAAGACACACCATATAGGTACCAGGAAGAAGCAAGCCTCTGTCATTGTCTCAGTGGTACCTAAGGAATGAGAGGCTGTGACACAGAGTTACTTTCTATAGATGGTGGATTACTTCAGCACGGCTTGAGACTGGAAGGTGCAGAGAGCTCTTGGAGGGTGCAGAAAAGACTTGGCACTCTTCTTTTTGAGGAGGGTGCTAAAAACCCAGTCAAAATGCCTCTGCAGTGTTTTGATGGAGCCTGACCTGAGGCATAGGAGACAAGAACAGATAAAGTGAGCTGGAGCACAAGTCGTGGTATCAGGTGAGAGGAATACTAGGACTGTGTGATCCGTGTGTTTCTGGGTTTGTCTATAGCTACTGAGTGACCACTGGCAAGTCCTCAATATTTGGTGTTATCTTGCCCTAGACAGCAGGTTTGAAAGAGACTGATACAAAGAACTTCATTCCCTTTTTGTGCCAACCTTTGAAAGAGCAGAATCGGAGTCTGAATAGTGGTTTAGTGCAGGTCTGATACTTAAGTAGTAGACATTCATAAGCAGGTGCTAGGTACCATGAAAAACAACGAGAAACAGTAGGAACTGAACCATGTCCTGCTGTTCCTCCCTCAAAGGCAGGGGGAGCAGGGCCAGTGCAGGAGCAATTGCAATTGCATCAGTGCTATGGCAAGCCGAAGGTCAGGCAGCAGGTCAAATCAAAGAACACTGTTTCAGTGCCTTACACTGCTCTTTGGCAAAAAAAGCTGTAACAACATTTATTTATGTCTAGGGAGTATAGGTTTTAATCCAAAGCCTTGGATAAAGTTTCTTATCAATAAAGCAGAGGAATAAGGTGAGGCTAATGATAAATAACTCCTGGTGCTTTCCTCTCCTCTAATCCATTCCCTAAACTTGCTCCTGGGAATTGGCAGTCACAGGAGCTTTTGCCATAGGGCTAGCCCGAAGACATTATTAGAAAAAAAGAGAATAGACGAATGTTAAAAGCAGAAGACAAGATGATGGTTTTGAGATATGACCTCAGACTGTTAAATCCAGACCTCAAATTCATTCATAGGTGTTCATGCCCTACCTTTGCAGCTAGCAAATAGAAGTTGTCTTAGGAAATTTCTTCATTAATGAGTTTCAATAGTCATGTAAAGTTGCTGAGTAGTTTCATTTCTTCAAGCAAGACTCAAAGCACAATATGTTTTGTAATGGAAGGTTTTCTTCTACCTCCCATTCATCCCACTAATATTATTTACAAAACCTTTCACTACAAATAATTAAAAAAATAAAGAGGGTCACAGAGGATTGCATTGAATTCCAAATGTCAAGCCAGCATACCATTAATCATAAAATATTGGCTCTTTTAAGCTTTTGCAGTTTGTTTCTTTTCCACGTAATATCATATCCAATGCAGTGTACTCATATTTCAGGCAGAAGTAAACACTGAAGAAAGCTGATAAATGATGTTCTGCAAAAACATATTAATTTATAGGGTCCTAGACATACTTTATTAGTGAAGGCAATAGATGCAAATGTGATACCATTATCTGTAGTTCCTAGCTGATATTTATTGCTTTCCCACAGTTTGGGTAGCATCTTCTATTCAATTTAGTTTCTTTTCTGTAAATAGTTAGATTATTTCTCATAGACTAGACACAAAACATCTGTATTAATCTTACTCTTTGCTATTAGGTTGCTCTATTGCACTAATGTTTCAAAAGGTCAATTAAAAAAAAATGGGAGCTGAACTGGCCTGTTGGAAAGAAATCTCAATACAGATACTCACAGCTTAAGGCATCTTTAGCAGACAAGGTCAAGCAAATTGCAGGTTATTCACCTGCTTCCCTTTTTGCAGTCTTGATCCAGATGGCCTCTGTTAATCATGAAATTTAATTTAGCAATAAAGAAGCTATTATTCATATTTCTGGAACAAACCACATACTGATGGATCTCAATAATCCAGAGTAGTGCTGCAGGCTGTGTTCCTGGGCCCAATTCAGGCCAAAGGAAAGAATTATGTTCTGTTTGTACAGGTTGTAGAATTTTTTTCAAGAATCTGGATTAAAACATAAACTTCAGAAAGCAGTGGAAGAAAACAAAGCCAAACCAACAAAGTAAAAAAACTCTACCCTGCTTTTAATGTTTAAACTCATCAACTGTTTTGACTAAAATACTCCAATATGTAATTTTTAATGACCAATCACATCAGATTTCATAATGTGATTAAAAAATTTAAAATTGCAGCCACTGAAATCAGTCATAATGTGTAGTACTGGCAAATCTATTTTTCACTTCACTTTTAATTTCTTTGTGCAGCAACTATACGTAACTACCAGTCATACATAGTCAGCTTGCAGTATCTTTTCGGTAAACTGAATAGGCCAAACTCCATAAACTTCACAAGCCATCACAAGGCTTGTTTTCCTGGTCCTAGATCCTTTCTTTACCTGACTATTTACTGAGTGTTCCCTAGTACTTCTGTATCTTTGTAAAGTGCTGGCGAAACTTGGTCTTATTAGTGTTGGGTATGAGAGGGATGAATCAGCTCAGAATTAAATACCATGCTGCATCATGAGAGTTTACAGGGCTGATACTGCAAACCAGTCTTACTGGTTGGATACTGTGTTTAATTATGCCACTCTTTTCCTCTCCTTTGATCCAAGAGAGTGACACGGTCCAGTATTCACATTATTGTTGACCTACATTACTTGATTAGAGAAAGAAAAAGAATTCAGAAGCCCAGCTTCAAATCTCAGGAGACCATATTCAGGCATGGTGGTGTTCAAGTTTGATGTTCAACTGGCTGATAACTAGGCTGTTTGATGACCTTCAGTCAAGCACAAAATTTCTGTTCTTGAATTTTTGAATTTTTAAATGCTGAGTTTTAATGGCAACGTTGTAACCATAATGTACCATCAAAAACTTTCCTATTTTTTTGACTCAGTTCTAAAAGTTTTATATTTTTTTTAGATTTTTCTTCTCTCAACAAAACAAGACAAATACCAGACATTTCCTTCTGAATCAAGGTGCTGATTTCTGTTTATGGCTGGTTCCTCCCAAATACAGTTTAAAGTGACAGCCACAGTAAATGGCATGCCCTGCCCTTTACACAGAATATTCATTGCATCTGAATGATGAAGGGATGAAGCAGCACTCCTTCGGACCGCTGGTGCAGGAAAGCCACAGTAGCAATGGATACAGAGACTGAATTACCATTCTGTCTCCAGAAAGCCCACAAAAAGTCAAGCCTGAAGCATATAGTAGATTATGTGCATAGAAATTCGTGTTCTTTTCTTGCTCTGTACCTTTCCAGTGGAAAAACAGAAGACCTCAGCTATCAGAACTCTTGATGTATTTCATGGCTATTAACTTCACTCTTAAAAAGTGAATAAAGAGTGTAAAAATGATCCAGCCTCTGTGACAACAATGTCACACTAATGTCATGCACTTCTTTACACACGATCGCACCTGTTAAGATTTACAAAGAGGGTGTTTGAAAAGCAGAGTAGAAAAGGACCCAAGAGAGCATCTGAAGCGGTACTGAAGAACAGCTAATGTTGATTGCCTGGGGATTTTGTAACAACACAAGTAACGAAAGCTGTATCAGTATGTGTCAATAATACAGTAGTGGGTGTACAAGAAAACTTGCAATATCACTAGCCCACAAAAATAAAAAATCGTACCTTTAACTAGGCAATCATTTGTTCAATTGCAGAGTTAGACCAACAACCAGTCACAATACAAAGTTATCCAAATATTTGTCATCTGATGCGGTTCCAGAAGAACAGATGAAAGCGGTGAAAAGAGCCAAAAGAATGAGTACACGTAATCATTGCTTTGGTTTTTTTCTCAGTATGCTCTACTCCCACTCCCCAAAAGGATTACTCAGAAGAGGAAGCAAGTCCTCCAAGGTGTCCAGACTCACTGGAAGGAAATGTTGTAGCTGTTCATGAAGGTAAAGTTCAGCCAAGTGGTGTTATTGATCGAAAACTTGAACTAAAGCACTGTCAACTGCATAACCTTTCTACTACTGCATAGATGTAACAGTAGCTTATGTCTAAAAGACAAGCTCAGTGGTGCCTAGATTTCTCTCTTTTTTCATTCCTTCTTTTAATGGACTCCATCTATTTGTGCATTCCCAAGAAAAGGAATACCCCACACATGATTCTCTGACACAAGATGACATACAGCAACCACAAGCCTACTGCTGGGTGAAAACACACGGGCAACACTTCTGAAAGCACCCAAGCTGTAATATAACATTTACTTATACAGCTCTATATAGCACATATTGCCAGTGTGCAAGCAGAATCCACCGTATAGAACAGTAAATATACATCTGATAAAAAGCATGAAGCTCTTATTTGCATGTACACAATATTCCAATTCTCCTTATGCCATCACAGGGCATCCTGAGCACATGGTTGGATGCATCAGGTGAGGATGCCACAGTTAGAACAATTCATGGGATTGTCAGTCTGTTCCCATATAAACTTCAGCTAGAGCAGTCTGATTAAAACTAGAACTCCTTCGCCACCAGACTTAATGGTCTAAATTGATAAGCCCTTTAATGACTTTATTTTTGTTAACATAGCATCATAATTTTCATTTAATAAAACATATTCTATAAGAAACCAAATAATAGTACTGATATAATATCAACAAGACTACAGCCCTCTGGCACTTGTTTGGTTTAAAAAAGAAATACAAATTCTCCTGTGTCCTTCTGGAGAGGTGTAGTGTAATCTCTATTTCATTTTTTTATGATTCTTATCTCAGCAGAATCTATCAAAACTTGAAAGCCATTTTCCATTTTTAAAGTAAGTTTTCACAAGTCCACACACAAGAATTGTTCAGGGCTTTTAAATTCAGAAGGTTTTTCATCCAACAGATAGATTATAGGTCTTCATCAAGCTAAAATCAGAAGCACTGATGTTTACTCGGCACAGATTGCTTCTTTCCAGTAGCTTACTCTACACAGCGCAGAAGTTACTCCACTAACGTCAGGTGGGGCTGCAACTAATATTCTCCCACTCTGTTAACAGCCCATTTCAGGGCAAAAATCAGACCTTCAGCTTTTTTCCAATTCAAAAGCAACATTAATATAACACGAAGTGAAGCTGCTTCTCCTATTTCAGTTTAGGCAGTAGTATTCATTCACTATTTGCTAAAAATTTTTGTTAGCTTTTATTTAAACTTTCAATGTTTACATGGTTTTCATGGGATTTGTCATTTTCTCACACCTTCTTATTCTCCAATTGCAAGCTTTGCTCATTCGTGTTTTGCTTGGCCTATGTTCTATCACATCCCCCATCCTGGATCCCAAATATCCAGGATAAAATCCTTGAGGTGGTAGGGGGAGAGAGAGAAATCTGACTGGGGAAAAGGACTTCCACAGGCTTCTGAGTACCAGCATTTCCAGATCCTTTCCACACTATCAATGGAAAGCATCACATTCCTTTGTTATAAAAATCATGGGAAAGGGAAAAAAAACAATACCAGTCACCAAAGAGCATACTGGCATTTCTGTGATCCCTGGCTCTGTCTCTGGAATTGCACTCTGTGTTGTGTCAACCTACCCAGCTATGCTAATTTTATATCTGGTAGATGTGGCCAATGTTGGATGTCTTCAGGCGAGACGTTGTTTCCACGGAAAATACCTGGTCCTACCTCTCTTGCTCTTGTCTTACCTCCAGCCTAGAGGAAAAGCTCCCCCAGAAAATCCATCCCCACATCCCACTGGTTGTCTCAGTTTAAAGCAATCTTCAGGTACTTGCCCTGCACAGGGAAGCGACGAGCCCAGAGGACTGAAGTCACACAATAACTGTCTTCATAACTCTGCTCTCCACTGTGATGAGCTTTGGCAAGTTCTCTGCTAAGCCCATTCCTCCTAGCTGAATGACTGGAAGCATGACGTCCATAAGTTTGCAGAGATCAGATCACAATCACAGATCTGGAATCGAGTGAGAGAATTTAGCCATACAGTCATGCAAATCATTTGCCGATTGCAATCTGGACAGCATCCTTACAGTTTAGAGGAAAAATGTATTCTGGATTAGATAGCTCTCTGACTCTTCTTTGAAGTTAAAGAAGGTTTTCAAAAGGCTGTTACATGCAAGTTAACTTCAAATGCTGTGTTCTGTGAAAAGAAATTTTATTCACACAGGGTATTTCATTTCATTTGTCCAACTAAATTTCTATTCACATATTAGAAATAGTTTTATCAATATTTACCAACCAGCAGCATTTTTATAGCAGTGTGGTTTCAGTGATTTAAAAAGAGGGAATTCATACAAGAATTCATGCATATATCGTATTATTTAATTCTACAACATTCATACCCTGACAAGCTTTTCCCAGCATTAACAGAAAAGAGATGGGGAAAGGAAGATAAAATAGGTAAAATGAGTTTTAAAAAGACTATTAACCAGCCAGTTTACACTCCAGAGTTCAAATGCTCACGCAGCTATGCCATGTTTCTCCCTGAGGAGAGAGGGAGAGAGAAGAGCTGAAATGATTTTGCTGCTGTCCTGTCCAGGTGTGGGGTAGGAGATCAGGACACATTCCAGGGATCAGGTCTCCAGTCCATGGTAGGCTGACCCAACACTGGAAATAGTGTTCAAAGCAGGCTGCACTGTGGGTCTCAAAGAAACAGAAAAACCCAAATATCAACCTCTGGTGCATCACTTCACACAGCTCTGAAACAGACACCAATTCATCTGGTCCTTGCCAGACCCAAGCCTGCCTTACGTGAACAAACTTGTGGGGTGGACTGTTGGGCTTGGGGCTTCACAGTGGGTTCTCACTGCTGGGGCTAACCTGCACACAATTATTGCATATTTATCCGACGAGGTGAATAAAATACGGAGAACTGTCCACAGCGCATTTTGAAAAATAACAAGTAAAGGCAGCACTTCTATTTAGGATAGTATATATCCAGCTTTTTAATAATCTGCTTTTCAGCCCACTGAGACACATAGAAACTTTTGCTTTGTAAATAAACAGCATAAAAAAAGGAGAGATTAACTCAAACTCCCATTTCAAAATGAACGAAAATCTTTGTCTCAAATGCAGACACTATATGTAAAGGAAGGTCTCATCTATTTACGGTTCTTGACCTTCAGGTTTAGCTATTATTTTGTTTTAAAAATCTTATAATAATGATGATAAAATAGCTAGCAATTTCAAATAAATTATTCAGACATTTGCAACACAAAACTCTTCTTTCATACAGGATTTTCAGAACACCAGTTTTTCTCAGTAAACTTTATCTTATATGTTATTGTGTCATCCATCAAGTTTGTTTTTCATTAGTTACTGTAGCCATTTATACTTAAGAACTAGCCTTGAATTGCTTGCAGTTTTATCTCTGGCACTTTTACCGAGAGAGAAAATCAAAGTTACTCTGATTACTTATACACATGTAAGCAGACTCATAGAATCATAGGATAATGTATTGATAATTATAAACACTTTAATGGCTGCTAAGATGAGTTTTTCATGTACTAATTGATGAAAAATTCATAGTGATTGATAGTGAACAGTGACTTTTTTATAAACAAAGGAAGCTAACATCTCCAGAAATCCACAGCTGTTTCCCTACATTGCATTGGTGTTGTACATAAACACTACAGTGTCCTTCCTCTTTGCAAAGAATGATGAAAAATAAAATCTTGGTACACTTGCTCTCGTTATTCCACCAAGCACTCAGTTGCAAAACAAATGCCTCTCTGGTTTACTGCAAGATTAAGGGCCCACTAGGGCAAGTTCTCCATGCTCAGAATACCCATTGATTTCAATGGCAGCTCCACACACAAAGTATTTCCAAGATTAGCCCTTAATTATTTATCAAAACCATGCCCTGGAGCTCTAAGCCCATTGCAAATACAAATGGAAGGATTCAAGCACTGGATAATGGCGTGTGTTTTTCTGCCTTCTCAAAGTATGTGGATGCTTTTGTACGAGAAACTCACTGAAAGCGTGGTGAATAAGAAGTTTATTGCTGAATGATTGACCTGGACTGGGTAGAAGAGTGGGCTAGCAAGAACAGTATGAACTTTAACAAAGATACATGCAAAGTCCTGTGCCTGAGACGAAACCACCAAAGAGGCCAGTACAGTCTAGGGTCTGTGTAGCTGGGGAGCAGCTGTGCTGAAAGGGACCTGGGGGTCCTGGTGGACAACAAGCTGGACATGAGTCAGCAGCGCACAGCTCCAGCAACAAGGGTGAGTTTGATCCTGGGCTGTATTCACAGGGACATTATTAGCAGGGATAGAGACGTGATCAACCTACTCTACCCAGCACTAGTCAGGCTACACCTGGAGTACTGTGTCCAGTTCTGGTCCCCACAATTCGGTAAAGATGCAGACAGACTGGAGAGGGTCCAAAGGAGGGCCACAAAGATGACCAAAGGGATGGAGAACCTGCCCTGTGAGGAAACACTGAAAACAAGAGGTCTTTTCTGCCTGCAGAAGAAAAGGCTCAGAAGGGAACTTCTCACAGTATTCCAGTACTTAAAGGGCAACTACAAAGAGGATGGAGGCTCTCTTTTCACAAGGAGCCACATGGAGAAGACAAGGGTTCAAGTTGCACCAGGAGACATTTCATCTCAACATAAGAAAAAAATTTTTTACAGTAAGAACAATCATTCACTGGAACAACGAGGATGTGGTAGAGTCCACATCACTGGAGGTTTTCAGGATGCAATTGGACAGGGTGCTAGATAATCTTATCTAGGCTCCTTTCGCACAAAATGTTGTGCAAGATGATTTTTCAAGGTCATTTCTACCCTGGGCTGTTCTATGATTCTGTGAAGTTTACTGCTGAATACGCAAAACACAGTAATACGCCAGACACCTGAAGATACCAGTCAAAGTTCATACCTCCCTCCAAAGTGTTTGCAGTGATAAAGCAAGTGTTATTAATATTTTTAAATTCCACAACTGTTTTTTTACTCCCCATTAAATACTCTGCTGGAACATCATTTGAAGTAACAGGACAGGCAGGAATATTTCAAGCAGGGTTTGAATGCTATCCTGCTAGAAAAAAAATCTTATCTATTCTTTGGCTATTTGGTGGTGTAGGGTAAAAGACACCTAAACCTCTCAAAGCTTTCCAACAGGATCTAACTGAATCCTAGGCTAGGATGCATTTGCAAAATATCTACTCTCATTTTTTGACACTTGCCTCCAACTGCTGCACCAGAAAACAGAAGGTTTCTTGCAGACCCTGTGTTGTACCTGTCAGCTCCACACAGGCATCTGGGATACTGTAGTGCATCTCAGTCTGAATCACATGCCCATAGCCCATGTTCTACTTGCTCTGCTTCAGGTTTTCTGTATCATCTTCAGCAAGTCACTTAAGCTACATGTAAACTGGTAGACATGGGATCGCTGCAGAGCTCCCAGGCTTAGGCATTCATGCTGGCAACATCCCAGGCCTATACCAAGGTAAGAAGTAAAGCACGTCAGTTCCCTCCATTTTGAGGGAAGAAAGCCCCATTGCACTGGCTGGATGGAAGGCATACTGCCCTCCAGCTAGGCTGCCAGGGATGCAGGGGCCATGCTGCGGAGCAATGTCCCCCCTCAGCAGAGAAGCAGCATGCCATTTCCTCAGCCCCCCACCTCACAAATGGCATTACAATACTTCTCTCTCTCACAGGGGAGGTGTAAAGATAAACACTTCGAAGCCTGTAAAGTGCTCAGATGCTCAGGTGATAAGGCAACCAGATAGTTACCCAAGACAGACATTTCTCTGGGCAATTTTCCACACCTTTTAGTAACAGCTGGTGAGAAAGTCCCAACGCTAAGCAGAAGAAAGACTGCTATAGAACGAGCTTCAAACCTGACCACCTAAGGAAACTGTGAACATATATATAAAGTTTGCATGTAAAACATGTGTGGTTTGCCATGTAACCGCGTATAAAGCTATATGCAGCTGCAAGCTGAAAAAAGGTGTTTTCCCCAAAGATTTTTATGTGGCTATAAAGCCACAAAGTATAAGTGGTTAGACAAAAATTTTAAAATCACTTGTAAGAGGGAAAAAAAGGGTTATTTTCTGGCAACAGCAAAGCATATATACTATGGACATGTTTATCTTCTGTGTAGGCAAGCTAGAGCTAAGGAACAACATTAAATTTTACAGATTCCTGTGACCACAACAAGGCCAGGAATTTCAGACATTGAAAGGAAATCTGAAAGGGAGAATTCTTCATCCTTTCTTTCCTCTGAATTTTTACAGCAGGTATTGGTAATATTTTAGGCTTTGCTAAAATGAATTAAACTAACTCTCTAGCTAGTAACTCACAAAATTATGCTAACTGTACTATATAAGGGAGGAACGGTAATCCTGGGTCAACTATCAAAGTCTTCTTTCTCTATTCAGGGGCAGAAAATATATCTCTGGTAATAATTGACAGCTGCAGCCACGGTACAGTGGACAATGCTTCATTTTTATTAGCCAGGGTGTCAGTATAAGGCCAGGTTTCGGTGGGCAAGAAGGGACATTCCCTCCCACCCCTGGGGCTGACTCCTCTTCCACAGAGTGATTTCTTAGGAGAGCAAGAAGCTGGCACCTCTGATTCATGGATCCTGTATTTCTTTCAGAAATGAACAGGCTTGGGTCCAAGAGCTGTCGATCCATGTCCTTTTGCAAGTGTTAAATTCATTTTTGAGGTAGCAATATATCTAAAGGAACATGCCAATTTATGCTGATTCCTCTAGGGGCACTGCTGAGGGCCATGTTTCCTGAGGACACACATAGTAAACTGCTGACTGCAGAAGATCCAGGTTATACAGGGTAGCACTTGCAGACCTTATTCCTCCCTTCACCTCCCAACTCTTTGTTACTATCCCTATTGTGCCAACACCATTCTCCAAGCCTCAAGACTCCTGGTATAATTTTCCATATGATTACTCTCCACATTTTCTCCAAAATGGTTTGAGGTTGGATTTTTTGAGGCTTTTTTTAGAAAAAAAACAACACTAAGAAAGGCTTGTTGTAAAATGACTCAGACTGTTTTACAGGTGGAGGCTAGAGAGCGGTAATGTGACCAGTTAACCCAGCTGATAAAGGGAAATACTATCTCTGGTGAGAGGCAAGGGCAGTGCTATGTGGACAGAGAAAAATATTCTCTGTTGAGATGAGCTGCAGTTCAAACATTTCATTAGCTATCTCAGAGGTGGGAAAAGCATCTGCAAATGCAACTTAGAGAAACTTTGCCTTTCCAGAGTGTTTAAACACAACATACAATGTTACTATGAGGTTTGCATGCAGGATTTGCATGAGGGTGTACTACTGAAGTCTGTAATACAAGTTAAGAACTCCTAGTACTGAATAAGTGCTTTCAGTTTAGTTTAAAATCATGTCTTTCCTTAATGAATACATGGAAATGTAAATTATATAGGTCTTAATACCTTGATTATCTCTAGTTTCCATGGAAATTGAGAGTATTTAGAAGAGGACAGAAGTCACCAGCACCAGAGAGGACTGGGTCACCAGCACCCAGTGATCAGAGGCATTAGAGTCCCTGGATCTGCTTTGGAGCAATGATAGAAGCGTCTGTATCTTTTGATGGTTAAACATATCAGAGAAAGCGATTTAAAATCTTTTGCACTGCATTACAGGCAGTGCACATTTTCAGACTAATTTGCAGGACTTCTGTGCAGTTAGAGGTGTATATGCCAAAGCACTGGCTTCCTGCATTGTAAGAGACAGCAGAGAATCCCAAGAGGTCCTCTCCACAAAACAGCAAGTAATAGCAGCAGACAGAACTGCACACCCAAGGTCTGGAAAACAAAGCAGCATTTCCAGCTGTCCGTCATGCCAGACACAGGCTCTTTAATTTTTATGAAAAGTACAGTGTTCAGTTCACTCGTCTCATGAGAACAATTATTTGTCAATGCACAGTGGCCAGATCATGTGTCTCAATTTACTGAATTATACATTTTAAACAGAGAAGATGGACTTCTGTTTACACCTTATCCTCACTTTAGCAGACCAATATATAGAGTGGGTAGTACTAACCCTTGGATGCTGACATATGAGGCATCAGCATAGTAATACACCCTTTTTATTTAGTCATTTGAGAAGAAATTAACCCTCACAAGGGAATGATTTATGGGTCCTTATCTTCAGAATTGCAAAGACCTTCCTTTCTAGACAGAAGAAGTTCAATTTCGGTTTGCTAACTCAGGCCAAACTCTTTTCTTGTTTATTTTGTTGAATCTCAGTGCACATCCATAGAGGACATTCTGGTTCCTCCTCTATGTGTGCCTTCTCAAAGACAGTTCCCTCTTTGGCATTAGTTGTGGTAGATTTTTTTTCTAGTTAGATTCTTTTGGAGTCAGGCTAATCTCTCTAGGTTGTCATGCATTTCATAAACTCAGGCCAACATGAAGTCCTGCATTCCCATTTAGGTCTCTAGATGTGGCCCCAGTCAAAATGTACATGAAGTAAAAGAAAAGCTCTAATTTTCCCTCAGTGGATCAGGACCCACCAATAGTAATTCACTTTTCTGGCAAAGGTCACTGAGCTAAAAAAGGCTTCAGGAGCTACAAAATGTCAGGTCAGATTACTTGTGCAGAAATGTTTAGGATCCTGCTGCTGTTACATTTATTTATTTATTTGTTTGTTTATTTATCTATTTACTTATTAAAGTCAGCATCTATAGCTTTCTTAGCCGAAGGAAGTCCATGCACTCCATTCCTCAGAGACATCTTGAAAACTATACACTTTACTCATTAACAGCAGCAAGGGCAGTTAACCTTTACTGCAAGTGGGAAAGCAGTGGCATAAAGAAACTACTCTTTGGATGTTTTACTGTTAGAGTCAGAGAGGAATTTGCGTGCGTGAGCATGCACACATGTATCAGGACTTGCAATATAGTATAACCAATAAATGTGTTTGAAAAGCCTTATATTTCTCACTTATCTCAGCAGATCTGTAGCAAAGTGATCAGCTGTAGGACTAGAAAAGTGCCTTTATGGTCATCAGAGGAGCTAGCAGTGTGTTGGTTCAGCAATTAAAGCAATTAATTCTAATGTAGATCTCATAAGAACTGAAACAAAGCCTTATAAATTACTCCTCCAGCTTCTACGTAACAGACAACCATCCCCAGAGTTTGATTCTGCTTCTCTGTCGATAGCTTCATGCAGAGAAGGACCACAGAAACACAAATATTTAGGCAAGGGTCTGTGGGTATATTTTGCAGCTATCTCCCATGTTATTCTAATGCCAGCGTAAACAAAAGAGCTAATTCAGGGCAATAGCCTATGCCTTTTCTGTGGTTAATCAAATATATTGGCAAGATATTAAATCATGTGGAAACTATTTTCAGGTCCCTCGAGGTTCATTCTGTTTGTTGTCCCACGGCCATATCCTGCAAGATGTTAATCAAGCTACTAGCTCTTTCATATAAATTTTACTCACTGGACAAGGATTTTTGACTCCCAGAAATCAGCTCCTTCTCAGGAAAAATGCCGGGGCTTGTCTTGGAAGGGACATCTCTCTCTGGGAATACCTTCCCTTCATGCACTGAAGAGTTTGGGCCCAAGATCTGCAGCTGAGTGCATCTTTTTTTACACTCCTCCATAAATGGAAGTATGGCCTGAAGATAATTTACTTTGCATCTTATCTCCTCTAGAATTTTTTCCCTGAGAACCACAGAAGAGGATGAAACCTGAGAAAATTCCTGTGTGCAGGGCTCCCCTTAGGTTTCAGTGCAGTAGCAGAGATCCTCAGATACCATCTGCCAGCAGCGAATCCTCAGCCTGTGTAAAAAAAACTATCATTTTGTTGTCTTCTCAGGGGAGGAGGGAAGAAGATTAGATAAGTATAGACAGGCTATGTTTAGTTGCAAAGTACAAGGAGAGGGAAACAGAAAAATGTAAGAGAGTGATGACAGACTAACAAAGCATTATTCTGACACCAAATTGCCAAACCAAAACCACTGCATGCTGAATATTAATTTTTAAATGGAGTGAATATGGACGTCATCTGTTGACTCTGTAATTTATAATAGAAGCCCATATTTTGATACTGAACAGTCTCTATTAGAAGCAAACATCACTGAAGGGACTCTGTTAAGCCCTGTGGAATCATATCACTTAATGCCCCCCAAAAAACCACTGGAGTTTCTGGAGGAAAAATGGAAAGAATAGGAAAAAAAAATTATTTCCAGGTCTCAGAAGAACTTGAATGAATTCCAGGGATAATGAGGCATGTTTTCCGCGTAGCATGTTACCTTGAAAATAATTTTCTTAAATCACTTGTAGGTAAGTCACTACTTAGCCCAAGTAAGAATGATTCTGGTATAAATTAGGTGATTTTAATGACAAATACCTGTTACTACATTTGATATATAGGTAAAACAATGCAAATGAGACTAGGAAAAACCTATATAAGATTAAAAAAAATACTGTGGCCTTCGGGAAGCCAGTGCTGGAGGGATACAGGCTTCCTCTTGCAAAATAAGCTGCTGTGGTTTCAGGTGCTCCTGTTCTTAGACCCTTGCCTCACCTGTCTGTCAGAAGCTGGTTCCTGACCCTAGGGCAGGTGGCAGATGGGATCTACATCTATCTGCATCCATGTATTCACTTACACTTCCTTGATAGGTCTTTTGTGCCAACATGGGGAATGAACTAAAGAGGTTACAAAGGGTGCCAGGCTGGACTAGGGAAGCTGCAAAGACAGAGACACTTGGTTCCTGCTGAGATTCCTGGAGCAGCACTACTTTGGGCAGAGGGAAGGGGTGGGCACCTGCAGGGAATAAAGTGTTAAAAAAACTTCACACACATTCACCAGATTCTCTCTGTCACTGCTCATCCTCCCCTGCATGCTTACCTGCCTGGTGAACAACTGTGCTCCCCATGCGTAACCAGAACTTCTATTACTTTTCATGGCAAAAATTCTATCACCTCCTGATGAAAGTGTACCAGGATTTTCAACAATGAGCAAACTATAGCAGCAGTTTACTGATGGATAATACCTGTAAAAATACAGTCACTAGTTTCCTAGTGATCCAGTGTTTTGCAGTTGTTTACCTAACTACATAATGAAGCATCCCTTTAAATCCTTGCTGTGAGAATGGTCTATCTCTTGTTCCCAAAATGAACAGCAGAGAAATATGATAGGACTCACAACTTTTCACCAGAAAAAAACCACAACATGCAGCCAGGAGCACTCAAATGAAATATACAGCATTTGAGATGGGGGGGGGGGGTGTTAGTGAAAGTGGGGCCAGCGCCAAACAGCTGTCATTCTCCTCTTCTTGAAATTAAAGATTAGGGACCAAAAAAGCAGAATAAGGAAAGAATAAGGAAAAAAACCTCTAAGAGAGCTAATGGACCTTGGACAGAACTGTAGTAATTCTGCCTCTCTTGTTTCAACTGAATTGAGACCTACCTAGAGCAAATTGAATTCACCACACATATGTATTTGCAACCCTCCAAAAATAAAATCTTCTTTAGATTACAAAAGCAGGGAATGTAAACAATAACCACTACCAGCACCACATCCCCCAAATTAGGGCTATCTGTGCAAAGTCTGCTTTACTCTTTGATTGCCTAGGAAAACTTTAGCCCCTATAAGTAAAGATTGACAAAACGAATAGCAGACACAAACTAATCAAAATAAAATTAAACTAAGGCAGGTCAACTGATCTTTCAGATTCGGGGGTCAAGAAGATATTTTCTCCCAGTGCAGAATTACATGTTTCTTGAGGACTGTTCATCCCTTCTTGCAGCACAGGTTGTGGAGAAACTACTAAAATCCTGTCTTTTCAAGGCTTTGAACCCATGTGATACACCCCTCATTACATCCATTTAGCCTTCTAGCACTGCTTAATATAACCTGGAGATAAACCGATAAATGGATAAAGGCCGTGGGATTTACACAGGGCCTGACTATAGAGCTGTGCTGTTCGCTGTCTTAGATATTTCACTGGGTGTATCTGTGTCTATTCAAAAATGAGAGGGAATCTGTGGCAACAAGCAAAAGCTCCCATCAAGCAATAAAAAGTAATTTCAAAATCAAGATTTTCTATTTTAATAGTAAACTTTGGTTTCTTGGGATTGGCCTTTGTTTCCTCCTCCCACAATTTTCTATCAGAAACAATTCTGGTGCAAGACAGTTGACCAACCAATATCTAGACTGACACTTTCACCGCTGAGGACTCTTATTTCTCCAAGGCTTTCACATTTCACTGCTGCTTCCTGATATCTACTACTGAGCTATGAAAAGATGCTTAGGTCTTACTTCACACACAGAGAGCAGTTTCCTACTATAGTCAATGCACTCTGCTTGTGAAAAGCTTAAGGTTTTAAATTTAAAGCTAAGTCATGCCATTTAGGCATACATTTGCTAGTAGGACAGAGGGTATCATTGTGTCCTGCTTCCTCAGAAGGCAGGAACCATTCAGAGAAGCTCCTAGACTGCCTCAGGACACTCGATGGTTGGAAAATATGTTGATCTCACCAAAATGCCACCATTCATGAATGGTTTTTTTCCCAGTGTTTTTTGTACTTTTTTCCCTGAGCAAATTATGAAACAGATTTTTCCCTCCCAGAACACATGATTATATATAAGAAAGGACGCACATGTAGGACACAGAAACCTCATGCCCATCTACAGCAGACCAAGCAAAGGCTCAAACTTGGCTCACCTACATGTCAGCAGCTCCTGAAGCATCAGAGCACTAATCATTCCTAGCAAGGCTGTATTATCCACAAGCAAACTGATGTTGTCCATGCATTTTATCCAGCAAGATTATATTCTCCACAGATTAAAGAGAAGTTTGTCATTTTGTGCCACACTGGAACAGAAATAGGTGAAGAAATCTCAGCATTTTGTGGAAAAGAGTAGGTTGGGATGTTCATAACTCTGCAGCTGCCAGCTGCCCATCCAACTGCACTGTGAGCAGCCGAATCCACTGTACAGCAGAGTTTACGCTGCCTTTCAAGCTAGAACAAAGCCACGTGCACTTTGTTATAAGAGGCCCTAACACAGACAGCCAACACAGCAGGTACAGACGTCTCCAAAACAGACACGGCTGCTCTATACCACTGCCTCTACAACTGGCTTGGGCTTTGAGCTGGCACCCAGGACATTTAACTCTGGTTCAGTCCTTCATTTTTATTCACAGACCTGATTTCTAAAGTCAGCGTTTAGGTTTCTTCTTTTAGCATTTCCTTGTAAATCAGATTCAAAACACAGGACTCCAATTTTCTGCCCACTTCTTCCAAAACACTGAATGCTGCAGAGGAAGCCACAAGGTTTGTCAGGCATTTCTGAGCACATTCTTCAAGACTAATATTTTAATTATAACACCGGAAAAAGCATCCATAAGAGGAAGCTGCTTTGCCAGCATCGTGAGGCGCTAGAAGCATAATTTCTTTAAATGCTCTTCTCAATCAAATTAGGAAAATTAAATTCTCAGTATCAGTCTTGTCCACAACATGCCACAGTTATGCAAGAACACACACGTGCACACATGTATTTATGTGTACATACGTGTGTATGTATATACATGCCATTAGTCATTAGATATGTATGTTTATAAATATGTGGTTTGTATTTATGTGTATACATACATAATTATATGCATGCTTATAGCAAGCCTGTTAAGGATGATACCTATTTCTGCCCGGCTATGTCCTGCAGAAGAACCTGTAGAGCCATGGGCTTCATTCCCTGAGTTGTGCATATATTATGTACCGTGTGACAGGACAGGCCGGTCCCCCACATCCCACATGGCTTTTGTGGTAGAGATTCCACATCCAGTAACTGTCAAGAGCTGTTAGAGAGGGCATGAAATCCATCCTGCGTCTGACAGCACAGCAGTCTCCAGATAGCTGGAATCGCAATCGATAGCTAACAAATGGCCGTTCCACTTATGGTATAATGAGCCCCGTCTGAGCCTGCTTTTCCCACAGAGAGGCAGGCACTAATTCTAACACCATTAGCTCCTTTAACTGGTTGTAATGACAGTTAAAACATGTAATAACATTTAAAACACAGACTGTAATTTCTTTTTCTCAGTTCAGAACTTGTACTTGGTCAGCAAATTGCGTAATGAACCAGTTTCGAAGACTTTTCTAATTACCAGCTGTCCCTGGAGGATTGTTTTTGTTTGATTTTACTATGTAAAAAGTCGCTAAACTAGCATCTATTTGGGCTGCTCTCAAAAACATTCTTCCTTCTTGCTGAAAGGGAGTGCACGTCGTACTAGGTACCAAGGCAGCACTCTGAACAGATTCAGTCACTCTCACTGGCTTTCTCACATGTCTCTGCAGTTCTGTCAGAGTGGAGTTGGGTCAGTTCACTAGGCTGAACTAATTGTTTCTCCTTGGTAGTATTTTAGCTCTGGGCCAGACAATGCACTTGCAATCTCCAGTTTCTCTGGTTTCAACTACAGACCTTTAAATTCGTAGAGAAACAGTACATATGGTACATTAGATCTATTTTAAACCTCACTCCCTTTCCAGGGTGAGGCTAAACCCTGGCTTTTAATCTGAGTGCATTTTCTGTCGAGTTTGGTTGCTGGATTTCCGTCACATGAAAAATGTAAAAATTAAAATATGAATCTTCCTCTGACTAGTTCTAATCACCCTCCTAAGATATGCAACAATGTTTCGTTCTTTTGTTTTCACTTCCAGTTTGATGCTGACTATCTGCCAGCTCTTGGGCTTCAGGCTCCACTCCTCTTGGGCTGCAGCGGGCTGGAGCACAGATTTCCCTCTTTGTCTGCCTGCTCATGGCTATAGCTCCTAGTCACGGTTTCTACAAGCCAGGAGAAGCAACAGCTCATGTGGGATGCCACGCAGAGAGGGGCCAGGAGCTGAAGATGGTGTACACACACTCAGCAAATGTTCCCCAACACCCACAGAGGCAACGACCCTGGTGCAGCAGAGGCCTGAACTCAGACCAAGCTCCAGAGGGAGGATGCAGCCCTGCAGGTCTGGGGCCAGGGAGATGGGCTCCTTGCATGCAGGAAGGGTATGCTGGGGGAGGCTCTGTGTTGCCAGACAAAGGAGCTGCAGCAGGTCAGCAGGTTGCAAAGCATCAGGGATGCCAAAAAGGAGATTGGGTCTTCTCTGGGACCCTACAGCTTCAGCAGCCCAAACCCCAGGGTGTAATGAAGGAGGAACAGGCAGGTCTTATGCCTATCAGGTTGGGAATTGGAGACTGCTCTGATGGTGAAGGCTGGGAGCTTGTGACTTCTGACACTAGAGGATGCCTGGGGAACGAACAGGAGGATTTAGAGGTCTGCGTGCTGTTACAGGGCTACTATCTCACTGGGATCACAGATTTGTGGTGGGATAGCTCACACGACCGGAGTGGTGCCATGGATGGACACAGGCTCTTTAGGAAGGACAGGACAGTATGGTGAACAGGATGAGTTACTTGATAAAGCAGGGGTGATGCATGGAGCTCTGCCTTGGGACTGGCGATGAGCCACATGAGTGATCTCGTTGATGTGGGCATCTGCTACAGATCTCCTGATCAGGAATAAGTAGATAAGGCCTTCTTCAGACAGCTGGAGGAAGCCTCTTCCTCACAAGCCCTGGATCTTGTGGGGACCTTTAACCACTCCAGTATCATCTGGAAGGGTAGCACAGCTGTGACTGGTAATCCAGGAGGTCTCTGGAGTGCGTTGATGGTGACTTCCTGACACAGGTATTTAAGAAGGTGATGAGGGGAAATGCTCTGCTAAACCTCATACTTACAAACAAGGAAGAACTAGGTAGAGATGAGGAGGCTGGGGTTGGCCATGGCTGCAGTGAGCACGAGATGATGGAGTTCAGGATCCTAAGCGCAGAGAACAGGGCGAAAAGCATTGCCACAGCTCTGGACTTCAGAAGAGCAGACTTAATGGATCTTCTTACAAGAACACCATGACACACAGTCTCAGAAAGAAGATGCCTCCTCCGGGCTCAGGAACAGTCTATGCCACTGAGCAGGAAATCAAGCAACAAAGGCAGGAGGCCTGGGTGGATGAACAAGGAGCTCCTGACTAAAGTGAAACATTAAAAACAAGAGTACAAAACGTGGATGCAGGGTCAGATCATCCAGGAGGAATACAGAGAACTTGTATGAGTAGGAAGGGATCTAACTGATTTCACCTAAAACTCAGTAAGGAGTCTGCTCCTTCTGCCTGGATGGAAGAGTGTATCATGATTAAAATTAGCTATAGGTCTGTGTCCCTGTTTTTGTTCTGCAGTCTATTTTAGCCTTCAAACAGGATCCTGAAACTCCTGCCTTGGCTGACATAGCTCACCTATGTTGTCTCAGGTAGCCAATTATGCTGAAATGCTGTGGCTGGAATGTCTAGAGCATATCCACACGTTACGGGTTCTATTGTTCCTCTGCACAGCTACAGTGGCTTTTTAATTTCATATTCCATCTAAACCCACTACCTTATCCTCTTGAATTCAAATGCTTCACCAACTATTGTCACAAACAGCATCAAATTAAATTATTTTGGTAATGAGAAGTGAGATGTAAGTGCTAAGTGTCATTGGTTCTTATTTCAAGGGTTGTGACAGGTTGGAGAAATGTCCATGTTGAAC
>Ga0181612_130786_pt1 | contig 25000 bp, 38 predicted proteins | sample HoacroProtozoa21_FD_119630 | JGI IMG/M metagenome (GOLD analysis project Ga0181612, IMG submission 119630) | Hoatzin crop microbial communities from Cojedes, Venezuel. Combined Assembly of Gp0051906, Gp0051904, Gp0051908
CCCCAACAGCTGCTATCACGAAACGAAAAAGCGCGAGCCCGCTGCACGATGTGCAGTGGGGTCGCTTTGGTTGATGCGTTGTTCCTCGATGAGAGGTTCAACGGCAAGAAGTAGGCGATTGATTACTCTTCGCTCTTAGCTTCCTCTTTTGCGGGAGCTTCGGCTGCGGGAGCTTCGGCTGCAGGAGCTTCGGCTGCGGGAGCCTCGGCTTTGGGCTTGCTGGCGCTGCGACGGCTGCGACGCGTGGTCTTGCGTGCGGGAGCGCTTTCCTTAGCCTGAAGCATAGCCTCGTTGTAGTCAACGAGCTCGATGAAGCAAGTCTTGGCGTTGTCGCCCAGACGGTTACCGAGTTTGAGGATGCGAGTGTAGCCACCGGGACGGTCGGCGATGCGGCCGGCGATGTTGGTGAAGAGTTCGGTCACAGCTTGCTTGCTCTGGAGGTAGCTGAAGACGACGCGGCGCGAAGCGGTAGTATCTTCTTTAGCGCGGTTGATGATGGGCTCGGCGTAAACGCGGAGGGCCTTAGCCTTTGCCAGCGTGGTGAAGATGCGCTTGTGCAGGATGAGCGACGTGGTCATGTTAGAGAGCATGGCGTCACGGTGATTCTTCTTGCGGCTTAAGTGGTTGAATTTCTTATTATGTCTCATCGTTAATTACTCTTTGTCTAATTTATACTTCGAAATGTCCATACCGAACTGCAAACCATGTTGCTGGAGGAGTTGCTCGAGCTCGCTGAGCGACTTCTTACCGAAGTTGCGGAACTTGAGCAGGTCGGTCTTGTTGTAGGTCACGAGTTCACCCAGTGTTTCCACTTCGGCGCTCTTGAGGCAGTTGAGAGCGCGCACCGAGAGGTTCATCTCGATGAGCTTAGTCTTGAGGAGTTGACGCATTTTGAGTACTTCCTCGTCGAACTCGTTATCTTCCTCGTTTTCGGTAGCGTCGAGAGCGATTTTCTCGTCGCTGAAGAGCATGAAGTGCTGGATAAGAATCTTAGCGGCCTCTTTGAGAGCCTCCTTGGGCTGGATGGAGCCGTCGGTAGTGATTTCAAGAATAAGTTTTTCGTAGTCGGTCTTCTGTTCCACACGGAAGTTCTCTACGGTGGGCTTGACGTTGATGATGGGCGTGTAGATCGAGTCGATGGCAATCACGTCGATAGGATCGTTAGGATTGCGGTTCTCGTCGGCGGGCACATACCCACGTCCCTTGTTGATAGAGATTTCGATTTGGAAGCTGGCGTTACGGTCGATGTGGCAGATTTCGAGGTCGGGGTTAAGGACTTCGAAACCGCTGAGCACCTTGCCAATGTCACCAGCGCGGAAGACATCCTGTCCGGCTACCTTGACGGTTGCTTTCTCGGAATCGGTGTCGTCGACGATGCGTTTGAGGCGTACCTTCTTGAGGTTGAGGATGATGTTAGTAACGTCCTCGCGCACTCCCTTGATGGTAGCGAACTCGTGCTGCACGCCGTCGATGCGGATATTGCAAATTGCATATCCCTCGAGGCCCGACAGAAGGATGCGCCTGAGCGCATTTCCGATGGTAATGCCATATCCAGGCTCGAGTGGCCTGAACTCAAACTTGCCGAAGGTATTGTTAGCCTCCAGCATCAAAACTTTGTCGGGTTTTTGAAATGCTAAGATAGCCATGAGAGAATAGTTTTACTGTTTAGAATACAACTCGACGATCAATTGTTCCTTAATGGGCTCGGGGATATCCTCGCGCTCGGGCTGGTGGAGGAGCTTACCACCGCGTGCGTTCTCGTCCCACTCGATCCAGGGGTACTTGCTGTGGTTGAAGCCATTGAGTGCATCTTGGATAACCTCGAGCGACTTAGACTTCTCGCGCACTGCAACGAGTTGACCGGGTTTTACCGAGTAAGAGGGGATGTTAACCACACCGCCGTCGACGGTAATGTGGCGATGGAGAACGAGCTGACGAGCAGCTGCACGCGAGGGAGCGATGCCCAAGCGGTAGACGATGTTGTCGAGGCGAGCCTCGAGCAGTTGCAGCAGTACGGTACCGGTAACGCCCTTAGATGCCGAAGCTTTCTTGAAGAGGTTACGGAACTGGCGCTCGAGCACGCCATAGGTGTACTTAGCTTTCTGCTTCTCGCGGAGCTGGACGCCGTACTCCGACTGCTTGCGTCGGCGGTTCTGTCCGTGCTGACCGGGAGGATAGTTCTTTTTTGCGAAATACTTGTCTTCGCCGAAGATGGGTTCACCCAGCTTGCGAGCGATTTTAGATTTTGGACCGGTGTATCTAGCCATTTTGTTTTTTGTTAAAGTTGAAAGGATGAACCGCTACAGTGCAGCCGCGATTGCAGAGAGGTCGTGAAAATTGCAATCCAATCACTGGCAGAGATTCACACAGGAAGTTGAATAAAAAAGATTGAGTTTAATGTGAGATGAGACGCCACTCGCGCTTGTGTGTGCGTGTGTGTGCTCATGCACTTGATTAAAGGATTAAACCCTTCTTCTCTTGGGAGGACGACATCCGTTGTGCGGAAGCGGGGTAACGTCGATGATTTCGGTAACGGCGATGCCAGCACCGTGGATGGTGCGGATGGCCGATTCGCGACCGTTGCCGGGACCCTTGACGTAGGCCTTCACTTTACGCAGACCCAGATCGTAAGCGACCTTAGCACAATCCTGGGCAGCCATTTGGGCAGCATAGGGCGTGTTCTTCTTAGAACCGCGGAAGCCCATCTTGCCAGCCGAGGACCATGAGATTACTTGTCCCTGACCGTTAGTCAGGCACACGATGACGTTGTTGAACGAAGAATGCACGTGCAGTTGACCGATACCGTCAACCTTAACGACTCTCTTCTTAGCTGCGACTGTCTTTTTTGCCATACTTCAAAATTATTTAGTAGCTTTCTTCTTGTTAGCAACAGTTTTCTTGCGACCCTTGCGAGTGCGAGCGTTGTTCTTGGTGCTCTGTCCACGAACGGGGAGCCCGTTACGATGACGGATGCCACGATAGCAACCGATATCCATCAGTCGCTTAATGTTCATTTGGACCTCGCTACGCAGGTCACCCTCGACCTTGTAATCATTACCGATTACCTCACGGACGCGGGCTGCCTCGGCGTCGGTCCAGTCCTTGACCTTGGTATCCTCGCTGACGCCAGCCTTGCTGAGGATCTTGGCGGCTGAGCTACGACCCAGACCGTAGATGTAGGTCAGGGCAATGACGCCGCGCTTGTTTTGGGGGAGATCAACTCCGACAATACGTACTGCCATATTGAAATGTAATGGAAAATTTTTGCAAAATTAATAAAAGAGTTTGATGTAGCGGTCACAGCGGGTCGAGAAAAGTGATTTTTTTGGCTTTTTTGGCCCGCGTGGCCATGTTGTGCCAGGTTGCTAATTAGCCCTGACGCTGCTTGAACTTGGGGTTCTTTTTGCAGATGACATACAACCGTCCCTTGCGACGCACGATTTTGCAGTCGGGGGTACGTTTTTTGATGGAAGCTCTAACTTTCATAGTTTATCGTTGTGTCTTGTGCTATTGTTATTTATACCGGAAAGAGATGCGGCCCTTGGAGAGGTCGTAGGGTGACATTTCGACTTTTACGCGGTCACCGGGGAGGATGCGGATGTAGTGCATGCGCATTTTGCCCGAGATGTGGGCAGTGATTTCGTGACCGTTTTCGAGACGTACCTTAAACATCGCGTTTGACAGGGCCTCGACGATGGTGCCGTCTAATTCGATTGCGTTCTGTTTAGCCATGCGGTTAAATTTAAAGGGGGAAGATTGTGATTGTTAACTCTATTGATTTAGATGAAGCGGTCACCCAGGACCTCCTTAACGTAGTCGAACGACGAGAGGATGTCGGGCTTGCCGTGGTGGACAGCGATGGAGTGCTCAAAGTGTGCACTGGGCTTGCGGTCGCGTGTGCGGCAGGTCCACTTGTCGCTCTCGATGACGATGTTCTTGCTACCCATGTTAATCATGGGCTCGATAGCGATGCACATGCCGTTCTTGATGAGCGGGCCAGTTCCCTTGCGGCCGTAGTTAGGTACCTCGGGGTCCTCGTGCAGCTTGCGTCCCACACCATGTCCACACATTTCGCGCACGACGCCGTAGCCTCGTTTTTCGCAATATTGCTGGATGGTGTGGCCGATGTCGCCAATGCGATGCCCAGGCACGGCCTGCTTGATGCCCTCATAGAGGCTCTCCTTGGTCGTGATGAGCAGTTGCTTGACGTCGTCGCTTACCTCGCCGACGCAGAAGGTATAGGTCGAGTCGCCGTTGAAACCTGCGCGAGTCACAGCCCCGCAGTCAATCGAGACGATGTCGCCCTCCTTGAGCACATACCCCGAGGGGATGCCGTGGACGACGTTCTCGTTGACCGAGATGCACACCGACGCGGGGAAGCCATACAGCCCCAGGAAGCCCGGCACGCAGTCTTGCGAGCGGATGTACTCCTCGGCGAGCTGGTTCAAGCGACGCGTGGTAATCCCCGGGGCCACCCACTCGGCCATGAGGCCGAGTGTGCGAGCCACAACGAGGTTAGCTTCGCGCAGAAGCTCTATTTCTTCATCTGTCTTGAGAAAAATCATTGTTACTTCTCCCAGTTGATAGTCAATCGATAGTGCTTATCGTGAACGAATCGATTACTGGCGGCCTTTAATCTTGCCCGACTTCATCAGGCCATCGTAGTGGTGCATCATGAGGTGCGTCTCGATTTGCTGGAGCGTGTCGAGGACTACACCCACGATGATGAGCAACGATGTGCCACCAAAGAACTGGGCAAACTCACGGTTGACGCCAAAGTAGCGGGCAAATGCCGGCAGGATAGCCACGATGCCCAGGAAGATAGAACCCGGCAGGGTGATGCGCGACATAATCGAGTCGATATACTCGGCCGTCTTCTTACCCGGCTTGATACCGGGGATGAAGCCGCTATTTTTCTTCATTTCCTCGGCCATCTGCGTGGGACGCACGGTGATGGCGGTATAGAAATAGGTGAAGGCGACAATCATGATGAAATAGACCACGTTATACCAGAAGCCGTCCATGTCACCAAAGGTGCGATAGAGCCAGCTCTGCTGGTTTGAGCCAAATCCGGCGAGCGTGATGGGGATGAACATCAAGGCTTGCGCAAAGATGATGGGCATCACGTTAGCGGCATTGACTTTCAAGGGGATGTACTGGCGAGCGCCACCATATTGCTTGTTGCCGACGATGCGCTTAGCATACTGCACGGGCACCTTGCGGGTACCACGGGTGAGCATCACAGCGCCTGCGGTAACGGCAAACAGGACGATGATTTCGACCAGGAACATCACCAGACCACCTTGAGCCGTGTTCAGGCGCGAGGTGAACTCTTGAACGATGGCACTGGGGAAGCGAGCGATGATACCCACCAAGATGATGATGGAGATACCATTACCGATGCCCTTGTCGGTGATCTTCTCGCCGAGCCACATGATGAACATGGCACCAGCGGTGAGAACAATCGACAAGAAAATCATCATGGGCCAGCCAATGGAAGCGTGACCACCAGCAGCATTTACTTGATACTGCAGGTTGACCAGATAGGCGGGAGCTTGCACGAGCAGAATGAGCACGGTCAAGTAGCGCGTATACTGGTTGAGTTTCATGCGGCCACTCTCGCCCTCGCGCTGCATCTTCTGGAAGCTGGGCAGAACCATACCCAGAAGTTGGATAACGATCGAGGCGGTGATGTAGGGCATGATACCCAGTGCGAAGATAGAAGCTTGCGAGAAGGCACCACCGGCAAACATGTCGAGCAGTTGCATCAGACCACTGTTGCTGGTGAAGCTACGCATGGCCTCGAGGTCGCTGGGGCTAATGCCGGGCAGCACCACGTGGCAGCCAAAGCGATAGACCAGCACGAAAAGGAACGTGGTGATCAAGCGCTTGCGCAAGTCCTCAATCTTCCAGATGTTTTTAAGAGTTTCGATGAGCTTCATGAGCTATTAAAGTTTAACGATTGAACCACCGGCGGCAGTGATAACCTCCTCGGCCTTCTTTGAGAAAGCGTTGGCCACTACCTCGAGTTTGCGGGAAAGATTTCCCATGCCCAGAATCTTGACGAGCTGACCCTTGCGAACGAGTCCAGCCTGGGCGAGGTCTTCAACGGCGACGCGGTCGAGGTTGTTGCGGGTAGCAAGTTCCTCGATGGTAGCGATGTTGATAGCCTTATACTCCACGCGGTTGAAGTTCTTGAAGCCGAACTTGGGGACGCGGCGTTGCAGAGGCATCTGACCACCCTCGAAGCCGACTTTGCTCTTGTAACCCGAGCGTGACTTAGCACCCTTGTGTCCGCGAGTGGCGGTACCGCCTTTACCCGAACCCGGACCACGTCCGATGCGACGTTTCTTCTTATTGGAACCCACAGCGGGTTGTAAATTATGTAATTCCATATTATAAAATTCTGTAAATTAAAGACGTTATAGAAAATTACTCTTTAACCTCTGAGACCTCGACCAGGTGGCTTACGATTTTGACCATACCCAGGATTTGGGGCGTTGCCTCGTGAACCTTAACCTGATTCATCTTGTGGAGTCCCAGCGCATCGAGCGTCTGCTTTTGACGAGCGGGGCGGTTGATGCGGCTCTTGACTTGCTTGATTTGAATCTTAGCCATAGTGTTGTGTTCTTTTAAAGTTATCAGTTAATGATTACCCGTTAAACACTTTCTCGACCGAAACGCCACGGTAGTGAGCCACGGTGCGAGGGTCACGCATCTCGTCGAGGGCCTTCAGTGTAGCCTTAACGAGGTTGTGGGGGTTAGACGAGCCCTTAGACTTGCAGATGACGTCGGTAACGCCAATGCTCTCGAAGACGGCACGCATGGCACCACCAGCCTTCACACCGGTACCGGGGGTAGCGGGTTTCATGATGATGCGCGAGCCACCAAACTTAGCGACCTGCTCGTGGGGGATAGTTCCCTTGTAGACGGGCACCTTGATGAGGTTCTTCTTGGCTGCCTCGACACCCTTAGAGATGGCGGTGGTAACCTCGTTAGCCTTACCGAGTCCGTATCCGATGATGCCATTACCGTCGCCAACGACAACGATGGCAGCGAAGGTGAATGTACGTCCACCCTTGGTCACCTTAGTGGTGCGGTTAATGGCGACGAGGCGATCTTGCAACTCGATGTCGCCGTTTATCTTAACTCGATTGTTTTTCTTAATCATGATTTGTTAAAATTTAAGCCCGCCGCGGCGTGCGCCGTCGGCCAATGATTTGATTCTGCCGTGGAAGAGGAAACCGTTGCGGTCAAACACCACGGTGTCGATGCCAGCGGCCAGGGCCTTCTTGGCAACGTCCTCGCCTACACGAGCGGCGATTTCACACTTAGTGCCCTCGCTGATGCCGCGCGAAGAAGCCGACACGAGCGTGTGGCCAGCGGTATCGTCCACGAGTTGGGCATAGATTTGCTTATTAGAGCGGAACACGCACAAGCGGGGGCGCTGGGCAGTGCCACTGATGCGACCACGGATGCGTGCCTTGATTTTGTTGCGTCGTTGAATTTTTGTTAACATGATGCTATCGTTGATTATTTGGCAGCAGCCGTTTTACCAGACTTGCGGCGAATAACTTCGCCAACGAACTTAACGCCCTTGCCCTTGTAAGGCTCGGGTTTGCGGAAGGAGCGAATCTTAGCGCAGATTTGTCCCAGCAGTTGCTTGTCGCAGGACTCGAGCGTGATGAGCGGGTTCTTGTTACGCTCACTCTTAGCCTCGACCTTAACCTCGGGCGGCATCTTCAGGTAGATGGCGTGCGAGTAACCCAGTGCGAGCTCGAGCACTTGTCCGTTGCTGGTGGCACGATAACCCACACCCACGATTTCGAGTTCTTTCTTGAAGCCCTCGCTCACGCCCACAACCATGTTGTTAATCAGGGCGCGATACAGGCCGTGCTGAGCACGCGATTGACGCTCGTCGTCGGGGCGCACGATTTTAATCTCGTTGCCGTCAACTTCAACTTTGATATTAGGATTAACCGCTTGCTTGAGTTCCCCCTTGGGGCCCTTCACGGTAATCACGTTGTCCTTGTAGTCTACAGTCACGTTAGCAGGTACTGTAATGGGCAATTTTCCAATTCTTGACATATCAGTATCCTCCTTTTATTAGTAAACGTAACATAATACTTCGCCGCCAATCTTCTTGGCCTTGGCTTCTTTGTTGGTCATCACACCTTGCGAGGTGCTGATGATGGCGATACCCAGTCCGTTGAGGACGCGGGGCATGTCTTTGTAACCAGTGTACTGGCGCAGACCGGGACGCGAGACGCGGGTGAGGCACTTGATGGCGCTAACCTTGTCGACGCTGTCGTACTTGAGGGCAATCTTGATGGTGCCCACGGGCGAATCCTCGGGGTCGATGAACTTGTAGTTGAGGATGTAGCCCTGGTCAAAGAGAATCTTGGTGATCTCTTTTTTGAGCTTGGAAGAAGGGATTTCAACGACACGATGCTGTGCGTTGATCGCATTCCTCAATCTTGTCAGATAATCTGCAATTGGATCAGTCATTTTGTTGTTTTGTTTAAATTGATCTGGAAACGTTGCTTTTGGTGTTTTAGTTCCAGACAATATTTAAAAAATAGCTATAAATGATTTTCTCTTTTTAGTAAAGAAATCGTGGTAGTGCATTACCAGCTTGCTTTCTTGACGCCGGGGATGAGACCAGCCGAAGCCATCTCGCGGAAGTCGATGCGCGAGATACCAAACTGGCGCATGTAACCCTTGGGGCGACCCGACATCTTGCAGCGGTTGTGCAGGCGCACGGGCGAAGCGTTGCGGGGCAGAGCCTGCAGAGCCTCATAGTCACCGTCTTTCTTGAGTTGAGCGCGCTTAGCGGCATACTTTGCCACGAGCTTAACTCGCTTAGCCTGACGGGCTTTCATTGATTCTTTTGCCATAGTGTAGATGTGCGATTGAATTACTTGTTGTTGAACGGCAAGCCGAATTCCTTGAGCAGTGCATAACCTTCCTCGTCGGTCTTAGCGGTGGTGACGAAGGTGATGTTCATGCCGGTCATCTTGTTGACGTTGTCGATGTTAATTTCGGGGAAGATGATTTGCTCGGTCACGCCCACGGTGTAGTTGCCACGGCCGTCGAGTTTACCATTGATACCCTTGAAGTCGCGGATACGCGGCAGGGCGATGCGGATGAAACGCTCCATGAACTCGTACATGCGGTCGCGACGCAGTGTCACGCGCACGCCGATGGGCATCTTCTTGCGCACCTTGAAGTTCGAGATATCCTTCTTCGAGAGCGTCTGCACAGCCTTTTGGCCGGTGATGGCAGTGAGCTCGTTGATAGCGGTCTCGATGATCTTCTTGTCTTGCGTAGCGTCGCCCAGACCCTCGTTGAGGACGATTTTAGTAATCTTGGGGATCTGCATGGGCGAGCTGTAGTTGAATTGCTTCATCAATGCTGGAGCAATCTTCTCGTCGTATTGTTTTTTCAGCGTTGTACTCATTACTTAATCTCCTCTCCAGATTTTTTAGAAAAACGAACGGTTTTGCCCTTGTCGTTCTTGCGGAAGCCGACGCGTGTGGGCTTGGGGTCCTTACCACTCTTGGGGTCAACCACGTTGAGGTTGCTCAGGTGGATAGGAGCCTCTTTCTTGATGATGCCACCCTGCGGATGTTGTGCAGTGGGCTTGGTACTCTTGGACACGATGTTGATACCCTCGACGATGGCTCGCTGCTCTTTAGCCAGCACGCTGAGCACACGTCCAGTTTTGCCCTTGTCGTCGCCGGCGAGGACATAAACGGTGTCACCTTTCTTGATGTGTAATTGTGCCATTGTTTAAAACGGATAATTAAATCGATTAATGGTTTAAAGCACTTCGGGTGCCAACGAAACGATCTTCATGTTAGTTGCACGCAGTTCACGAGCAACGGGGCCAAAGATACGCGTGCCGCGGAGCTCGCCAGCGTTGGTGAGCAGCACACATGCGTTATCGTCGAAACGGATGTAGGAGCCATCTTGACGACGGATTTCCTTCTTGGTGCGAACGACGACAGCCCTCGAGACGGTGCCCTTCTTGACCTCCGACGACGGGATGGCGTTCTTGACGGTGACGACGATGATGTCGCCCACCGAGGCATAACGGCGGCCCGTACCACCGAGGACGCGGATGCAGAGCACCTCTTTTGCGCCGCTGTTGTCGGCCACAGTTAATCTGCTTTCAGTCTGTATCATAATCTTCTATTACTTAGCTTTTTCGATGATTTCAACTAATCTCCATCTCTTGGTCTTGCTCAGGGGGCGAGTTTCCATCAGGCGCACGGTGTCACCAACGTTGCACTCGTTCTTCTCGTCGTGAGCGTGGTACTTCTTTGTCTTGTTGACAAATTTCCCATAGATGGGGTGTTTCTCCTTCCACTTGATGGTGACGGTGATGGTCTTGTCACCCTTGTTGCTGGAGACGACCCCGATTCTTTCTTTTCTCAGATTACGTTTTTGTTCCATTTTTTGTTATCGGGGAAAATGTTTATTTTTGTTTGAGTTCACGAGCGCGCAGTTCAGTTTTCATGCGTGCGATGTTGCGACGGTCGATCGTAATCTTGGCAGGATTGTCGAGCGGAGCAATCGTGTGCTGAATCTTAGTTTGAGCATACTCCTTCTCGGCAGCGTCCAAGCGGTCGCGCAGCTCCTTATCGGTCAGTTCGGTGACTTTCTCTTTTTTCATTGCTTACACGTTTTGAGTGGGGTCGTAATCACGACGAACAACAAACTTGGTGCTCACGGGGAGCTTTTGCGCAGCAAGACGCAGGGCTTCCTTAGCGACCTCGAGGCTCACGCCGTCGATTTCGATGAGGATGCGTCCAGGATGTACGGGAGCGACATAGCCTGCTACATCACCTTTACCTTTACCCATGCGGACATCGGCAGGCTTGCGGGTGTAGGGCTTATCGGGGAAGATGCGGAGCCAGACTTGTCCCTGGCGCTGCATGTAACGGGTCACGGCCACACGTGCGGCCTCGATTTGACGAGCAGTGATCCACTTGGAGTCGAGCGTCTTGATGCCAAACGAGCCAAAGGCGAGCTGATTGCCGCGCTTGCTAAATTGGCGAGGATGCCCATCCGAGGGTCTGCGATATCTTAATCTTTTAGGTTGTAACATTTTACTTCTTCGTTAAATGCGTTAATAAATGGTTATTGACGACCATTACCGCGACCTTCGCGGCCATCACGGTTGTCACGACGACGGAAGCCACCACCACGACGGCCCTCACTGCGCTGACCACCCGAGCGACGCTCGCCAGTGTTAGCAGCAAAGTTAGGAGCCAGGTCACGCTTGCCGTAAACCTCACCGCGGCAGATCCAAACCTTAACACCGATGAGGCCGACCTTAGTCAGGGCGGGCACCAGTGCGTAGTCGATGTCGGCGCGCAGCGTGTGCAGCGGGGTACGACCTTCCTTAAACATTTCCGAGCGAGCCATCTCGGCGCCATTGAGGCGGCCATTGACTTGCACCTTGATGCCCTCGGCGCCCATGCGGATGGTCGATGCGATGGCATTCTTCACGGCACGACGATAGGCAACCTTGCCCTCGATTTGACGTGCGATGTTGCTGGCTACGAGTTCGGCCTCGAGCTCAGGACGCTTCACCTCGTGGATGTTGATTTGAACCTCCTTGTTGGTGAGCTTATTAATTTCCTGCTTCAGGGCCTCAACATCCTGGCCACCCTTGCCGATGATGATACCGGGGCGGGCAGTGCAGATGGTGATGGTCACCAGCTTGAGCGTACGCTCGATGACGATGCGCGATACGTTAGCCTTGGCAAGACGCACGCTCAGATACTTGCGGATTTTGCTATCCTCGAGCAGAGTATCACCATAGTTCTTTCCACCGAACCAGTTGGAATCCCAACCGCGGATGATACCTAAACGATTACTAATTGGATTTACTTTTTGTCCCATAATCTATTGAATGATGCGTCTTGTTTAGTCTTTGTTAATAGTGTCGACATAGACAGTGACATGATTAGAACGCTTGCGGATGCGATAACCACGACCCTGGGGGGCGGGACGCAGGCGCTTGAGCATGGGGGCGGCATCGACGGTGATGGTCTTTACATAAAGCTCACCCTCGTCGGCCTTCTTGCCATTTTTCTGTTCCCAGTTAGCAACAGCCGACTTGAGTACCTTCTCAACGTCAACGGCGGCTTGCTTGTTGGAGAAATGGAGCAGACCCAGGGCCTTAGAAACCTCGACGCCGCGAACCATGTCGGCAACGAGCCTCATCTTGCGGGGGCTGCTAGGTATATTGCGGAGTTTTGCGAAGCTCTCGCTCTTGCGGGCTTCCTTCATCAACTCGGCCGATTTTTTCTTTCTATTACCCATTTTTATTTAAATCAGTTTAGATGGAAAACGTTAAAATCCCGGCCCATTACTTCTTGTTGTTACCGCTGTGACCACGGAAGGTGCGCGTGGGAGCAAACTCGCCCAGCTTGTGACCTACCATGTTTTCGGTGACATACACGGGGATGAACTTATTACCATTGTGAACGGCGAAGGTGTGTCCCACAAAGTCGGGCGAAATCATCGATGCGCGAGACCAGGTCTTGATCACCGACTTCTTTCCACTCTCGTTCATGGCGTCAACCTTCTTCTCGAGCTTCACGCTGATGAAAGGGCCTTTTTTTAAAGAACGACTCATAAGTTTTTCCTGTTAAAATTCAAATTACTTTCTCTTCTTCCTTCTCTCGATGATGTACTTGTTGGACGTCTTCTTGGGAGCGCGCGTCTTCAAGCCCTTGGCATAAACGCCAGTGCGTGAACGCGGGTGTCCACCACTTTGACGACCTTCACCACCACCCATGGGGTGGTCTACAGGGTTCATTACCACACCACGGTTGTGGGGGCGGCGGCCCAGCCAGCGCGAGCGGCCGGCTTTACCGCTTTGCTCGAGAGCGTGGTCACTATTACCCACGACGCCCACTGTGGCGCGGCAGGTGGCGAGCACCTTACGGGTCTCACCCGAGGGTAATTTGATGATAGCGTAGGCGCCCTCGCGCGAAGTCAGCTGCGCAAAGGTACCTGCGGCGCGTGCCATGGCGGCACCCTGTCCAGGACGGAGCTCGATGTTGTGGATGAGCGTTCCGACAGGAATCTTGTTCAACGGAAGCGCGTTTCCCACTTCGGGGGCTACGCTCTCGCCGCTTTCCACCGTAGCGCCCACGGTCAGGCCGTTGGGAGCGATGATGTAAGCCTTGCAGCCGTCAGCATAGTAAAGCAACGCGATGCGAGCCGAGCGGTTGGGGTCGTACTCGATTGCCTTAACAGTTGCCGGCACACCGTCCTTATTTCTCTTAAAGTCGATAAGACGCAGGCGACGCTTGTGGCCACCACCGATGTAGCGCATCGTGAGGTGTCCCTCGTTGTTGCGGCCACCGGTGCCACGCTTTCCGACGGTAAGAGCCTTCTCTGGTGTACGCTTGGTAATGTCGTCAAATACACCAATAACTTTGTGTCTTTGCCCCGGTGTTGTGGGCTTAAATTTTCTTACTGCCATGTTGTATGATTAAAGATTGCTGTAGAAATCAATGGTTTGGTCCTTGGCAAGCGTAACGATGGCTTTCTTGAAGGCGGGCATTTTGCCGCGAAGCAGGCCAGCCTTGGTGTAGCGTTGTTTCTTCTTGCCGTCATATTTCATTGTGCTGATGCCCACAACTTTCACGTCATAAAGTTCCTCGATAGCGGACTTAATCTGCGACTTGGTTGCATCGGGGGCCACCTTGAACGAGTAGCGCTGTGTCTTCTCGCTAATGGCGGTAGCCTTCTCGGTAACGATAGGGATGATCTGTATCATTATTCTGGTCCTCCTGTTACTTTAAATTGTTCAACACGTCGATACTGCTTTCGGTAACGACCATCATCTTGTTGTCGAGCACACGGTAGGTGTTGATGTCGCGTGCGGTGATGACCATTGCGTTGGGCAGGTTACGGGCCGACAGATAGACGTTGTCGTTCTTGTCGGCAAGCACGAGCAGGAACTTCTTGTCGGCAACCTTCAGGTTGCGAGCGATTGCTGCGAAGTCCTTGGTCTTGGGCTGGTCAAGGGTGAAGTCCTCGACAACGAGGATTTGCTCGTTCTGGGCCTTGTAGGTCAGCGCCGAGCGGCGGGCCAGAGCCTTAACCTTCTTATTGAGCTTTGAGCGATAGTCGCGGGGCTTGGGGCCAAACACGCGGCCACCACCATTGAACAGGGGCGAGTTGATGTCACCATGACGTGCACCGCCGCCACCCTTCTGGCGACCGAGTTTCTTGGTCGAACCCGAGATTTCGCTTCTTTCCTTAGCTTTGTGGGTACCCTGACGCTGGTTGGCCAGGAACTGCTTAACGTCGAGATAAACAGCGTGCTCGCTGGGAGTAGCGAGGGCAAAAATCTCGTCGTTGAGCGACACCTTGCGACCGGTGTCGTTACCCTTAATGTCGTATACTGCGAGTTCCATTACTTCTTGATTAAAACGATTGAACCTTTACAGCCCGGTACCGAGCCCTTCACGATGAGGACGTTGTTCTCGGGCAAAATCTTGATCACTTGGAGGTTTTGGACAGTGCAACGCTCGTTGCCCATTTGTCCAGCCATGCGCATTCCCTTGAAGACCTTGGCGGGATAGGAGCAGGCGCCAATCGAACCCGGCGCGCGGTAACGGTCGTCCTGGCCGTGGGTCTTCTGGCCCACGCCACCGAAGCCGTGGCGCTTAACCACGCCTTGGAAACCTTTACCCTTGGAGGTGCCGACTACGTCGACAAACTCGGCGTCGGCAAAGAAGTCGACGGTGAGGGTGTCACCAGCCTTGTGCTCGCCTTCAAAATTTTTGAACTCGGCCAAGAATCTTTGCGGTGCCACACCGGCTTTCTTGAAATGACCTGCCTGAGGCTTTGCAGTGTGCTTGTCTTTCTTCTCGACAAAACCAATCTGCAGGGCTTCATAACCGTCGGTTTCAACAGTTTTCACCTGGGTGACAACACAAGGACCTACTTCGATAACAGTGCACGGCACGTTCTTGCCGTCGGCACTGAATACGGATGTCATTCCGATTTTCTTTCCTAATAATCCTGGCATTTCACTTAAAATTAAATTGATTGATAGTTTAAATTCACTTTTTGTTTCTTAGTGAGTTGATTCACACGCGACAGTGGGACTAGACCTTAATCTCGACCTCCACTCCGCTGGGTAATTCGAGCTTCATCAGCGCGTCAACAGTCTTTGACGCAGCGCTGTAGATGTCGATCAAGCGCTTGTAAGACGACAGCTGGAACTGCTCGCGCGACTTCTTGTTCACAAATGTCGAGCGGTTCACGGTGAAGATGCGCTTGTGCGTGGGCAGGGGGATAGGACCGCTTACCACGGCACCAGTAGCCTTCACAGTCTTCACGATCTTCTCGGCCGACTTGTCGACCAAGTTGTGATCGTAGGACTTCAGTTTGATACGGATTTTCTGGTTCATTGTTATTGTGATAATTATTGTTTTTATTTCAGCAAATCAACACGTCCCTGGCACTCCTTCAGGACTTTCTCGGCTATCGCACGGTTAACCTCGGCATAGTGCGAGAACGACATCGTGCTCGTGGCACGACCCGAGGTGATGGTGCGCAGCGCCGTAACGTAGCCAAACATCTCGGCAAGCGGAGCCGTTGCCTTCACGATGCGGGCACCGCTGCGGCTGCTCTCCATGCCTTGAACCTGGCCACGACGCTTGTTCAGGTCGCCAATCACGTCACCCATGTTCTCCTCGGGGGTAACAACCTCGACCTTCATGATAGGCTCGAGCAGGATGGGACCAGCCTTCACACAAGCGTTGCGGAACGCCTGTTGAGCACACAGTTCAAACGACAGCTGGTCGCTATCCACGGGGTGGTAGCTACCATCAATCACGGTCACCTTGAGTTGCTCAACGGGGTAGCCAGCCAGCACACCATTGCGCATGGCAGCCTGGAAGCCCTTCTGAATCGAGGGGATATACTCCTTGGGGATGTTACCACCCTTCACCTCGTCGATAAACTGCAGCGAGCCCTCGAAGCCCTCGTCGACGGGCTCAATGCGGCAGATGATGTCGGCAAACTTGCCACGGCCACCAGTCTGCTTCTTGAACACCTCGCGCAACTCCACGGGCTTGGTGATGCTCTCTTTATAGGTAACCTGCGGACGGCCCTGGTTGCACTCAACCTTGAACTCACGACGCAAGCGGTCGATGATGATGTCGAGGTGCAACTCGCCCATTCCGCGGATAATCGTTTGACCCGTCTCCTCGTTGGTCTCGACTTGGAATGTCGGGTCCTCCTCGGCAAGCTTCTGCAGGCCTACGCCCAGCTTCTCGAGGTCCTTCTGAGTCTTCGGCTCAACGGCGATACCCAGCACGGGATCGGGGAAGTCCATGGCCTCGAGGACGATGGGATGACCCTCGGCACAGAGCGTATCGCCCGTGCGCACGTCCTTAAAGCCAACGCCTGCGCCGATGTCACCGCAACCAATCGTCTCCATGGGGTTCTGATGGTTACTGTGCATTTGGAACAGGCGGGAGATACGTTCTTTCTTACCCGAACGTGAGTTGTAGACATAGCTACCAGCGTCGATTTGACCCGAGTAAACGCGGAAGAATACCAGGCGGCCCACAAACGGGTCGGTGGCAATCTTAAATACCAGCGCACACATGGGCTCCTCAAACAGCGGTTTGCGGCGCTCGATGCGGTCAACATCATCGGGAGCATGTCCCACAACCTCGGCGGAGTCTTCGGGACTGGGAAGATAAGCACAAACGGCGTCGAGCAGGGGCTGAACGCCCTTGTTCTTGAACGAACTGCCACACAACATGGGAACAACTTCCATGCTCAGGGTTGCTTTGCGCAGTGCACGATGAATCTCGGCCTCGGTAATCGTAGCGGGGTCGTCAAAGTATTTTGCCATCAAGTCGTCGTCAAACTCGGCAATCTTTTCAAGCATCTTGTCGCGGTATTCGCGAGCCTCGTCGAGCATCTCGGCAGGGATTTCCTCTACCTCGTACTCGGCACCCATCGTTTCGTCGTGCCAGTAGAGCGCCTTCATCGCAATCAAGTCAACGATGCCCTTGAAGTTCTCCTCGGCACCGATGGGGAGCTGGATGGGGCAAGGATTTGCACCCAGCAGTTCCTGCATCTGACGAGCCACCTCAAGGAAATTAGCACCCGAGCGGTCCATTTTGTTCACGTATGCTATGCGAGGCACATTGTACTTGTCGGCCTGGCGCCACACGGTCTCGCTCTGCGGCTCAACGCCGCCCACAGCGCAGAAAGTGGCTATCGCACCGTCGAGCACGCGCAGCGAGCGCTCCACCTCGACCGTGAAGTCGACGTGTCCCGGAGTGTCGATAAGGTTGATTTTGTACTTATTACCCGCATAGTTCCAGAAAGCAGTCGTCGCAGCCGATGTAATCGTGATGCCGCGTTCCTGCTCCTGTACCATCCAATCCATCGTAGCAGCACCATCATGAACCTCACCGATTTTGTGGGTAAGGCCCGTGTAGTACAGGATGCGCTCCGACGTGGTGGTCTTGCCAGCATCAATGTGTGCCATGATGCCGATGTTGCGCGTATATTGCAGTTGTTGGTCAGTCGCCATTTGCTAAATTTTCCCTATGCTGTATTAGAATCTGAAGTGAGCGAAAGCACGGTTGGCCTCGGCCATACGGTGCATGTCCTCTTTGCGCTTGAATGCGCCGCCCTGCTCGTTATAAGCATCCATAATCTCGGCTGCGAGCTTATCGGCCATGGTCTTGCCACCACGCTTGCGGGCGTATGAAATAAGATTTTTCATCGAAACCGACTCTTTGCGGTCGGGACGAATCTCGGTAGGCACCTGGAAGGTAGCACCACCTACACGGCGGGACTTAACCTCCACTTGAGGTGTAACTTTCTCGAGGGCCTCTTTCCAAATTTGGAGAGGTTCCTTTTCTTCACTTTGCATCTTCTTGCCCACAATCTCCAGGGCGCTGTAGAAGATGCGGTAAGACGTGTTCTTCTTACCGTCTAACATGAGGTGGTTGACGAATTTTGAAACTCGCACGTCACCGTAAACGGGGTCGGGAAGGATGACCCGCTTTTTTGGCTTAGCCTTTCTCATTGGTTAAAAATGTTGTGGTTTCAGTCTGCTTGGTTGTTGCTTCTTTGTTCTTCAACGGCCAACGCGATGGCCATTTACTCAACCTTAAAAAATCATCAATCCAATAAAACTAAAAACTTGAGTTAAGTGATTTTTGTTTTGCTTTGTAGTGAAAAAAGTGTCGCTGCTCTTCTGTCGAAATTACTTCTTAGCAGCCTTCGGACGCTTAGCACCATACTTGGAGCGACGCTGCGTGCGGCCGGCAACACCAGCTGTATCGAGCGTGCCACGAACGATGTGGTAGCGAACACCGGGAAGGTCCTTTACACGACCGCCGCGCACCATCACAATCGAGTGCTCTTGCAGGTTGTGGCCCTCACCGGGAATGTAGGAGTTAACCTCCTTGCCATTGGTCAAACGAACACGCGCAACCTTGCGCATGGCCGAATTAGGCTTTTTAGGAGTGGTCGTGTACACACGCACGCATACACCACGGCGCTGAGGACATGCGTCCAGCGCGGGCGACTTGCTGCTGCTTTCAAGCGTCGTACGGCCTTTTCTCACTAACTGTTGAATAGTAGGCATTTTGTAAACGTTTTTACTTAAGTTTTTATTAATTATTGTTTCGTGCTTGATGTGACTCCCGCACAGCATTATCATCCACTAAATCAGTCGATTAGTGAACGATAAGCGTGTCGTTTCCACAAAAAGCGTTGCAAAGGTACGCACTAATTCCCTAACTACCAAATCTTTTCCATCTTTTTTTACCACACCCCGCAATCACCACACCCCACCAAAAATCGTAACCGCGTCACATTCAACCACTTCACTCCACCCCACATTTCACACAATTCATAATCATTTAACCATTTTTAACCCGCATCCCCCACCCTCCCCTCCACACTCCCCTTTACACATTATTATATATATAGCCCCGCTACACATTATTATATATATAGCCCCATTGCCGCTTTCACAGCAACGAGGCTACACATTATTATATATAAGGGGAGAGCGTGGCGGCAAAACCCGATATAGGGAGGGTGTCAAAACTCGATGACTTAACAAATGACGCAGGCTTAACAACCCCGCAGGGGTTGACTTAACCTACCCCCAGGCCGAGTGACGAGCGCAGCGAGTAACGAGTCCTGGGGCCAAATACTCCCCTATTTTGGGCCCTCGAAGAGGTCCACTTTCCTGTAAATTAGTCGATTGTATGTAAAAGTTTGCCCTCGAGTTTTGGCGCAGCCTCGTGGTTAGAAGCCGAGGAAGGTGGGGGTGAGTTGCTCGTAGGAGAGGCCGCGGAGGTCTTTTTCGCTCAAGAGGAGTTGCTCCTGCGGGAGCGGCCAGGCGATGGCGATGGTGGGGTCGTCGTAGCGCAGGGTGGCTTCGCTCTGGGGGGCGTAGATGTTGTCGACCTTGTACTGGAACTGGGCGACGTCGCTCAGCACCACAAAGCCGTGGGCAAAGCCGCGGGGGATAAACAGCTGGCGGCCGTTGTCGGCAGTGAGCTCGACGGCGACATACTGGCCGCGCGTGGGGCTGTTCTCGCGCAAATCCACAGCCACGTCGACCACGGCACCTTGCGAGACGCGCACGAGCTTGGCCTGACTGTACTGGCCGCGCTGCATGTGCAGACCGCGTAGCACGCCACGTGTCGAGAACGACTCGTTGTCTTGCACAAAGGTGATGCGGCCCACGTGTGCCTCAAAGTCGGCTTTCTTCCACACCTCGCTGAAGTAACCGCGCTGGTCGCCGAAGCGCTTGGGCTGAATCACCCACACGCCCTTGATATTTTGTTCTATAAATTCCATTGTTGCGTCGTTGTTAAGTGGTTAATCGATGCACAAAAATAGTGATTTTTGAGCAATTGCGCACGATGATGCACGCCGAAAATGCGATAATCTGGACAAAAAGCAGTAACTTTGCGAGCAAACACTATCACAATCATGAAACGAAACATCATCCTTGCCGACGAGAACGACGCACGCCGCCGGCTGTTACCGTTCACCTACACCCGCCCAGCCGCCTTGCTGCGCATCGGCATCACCACCATCGACGAGAAGTGGCGGATGCTCTTGGGCGAAGGAACCTACAGCTACCTCACCGTCTCTTACCTGAAAAAGAAATTCAAACTCTACGCCCGCCGCGACAACCTCATCGTGGCTGGCCATGTGGTCCCCGACGAGGACCTGGCGCAGCAAGTGCTGGCGCTCAAGCATGGCGAGGCGTTGATGAGCGGCGAGACCCTCATCGCCTTTAACGGCTCGGCACGCGATTACGATGCACGCCACTTCGAGCACATAACCTACGCCCACAAGCCCCCCATCGTGATTGCGAGACTACCCGACCTGTTTGAAAACAACGCCACGGTGCTGACCGCCGACTTTGCACGCCTCACGGCAGGGCGCACGTCCCAGCCACTCTCGTCGACGGTGACCGTCATCGGCGACCGCAGCCAGGTATTCGTCGAGGAAGGCGCTTGGGTCGAGGCTTGCACGCTCAACACCCAGAACGGCCCCATCTACATCGGCCCACGCGTCGAGGTGATGGAGGGCGCTTGCATCCGCGGTCCGTTTGCCGCCTGCCACGATGCCAAGGTGCGCATCGGTGCCAAGGTTTATGGCGCCACCACCCTGGGCCCCCATTGCAAAATCGGCGGCGAAGTCGAGAACAGCATCTTCATTGGCTACAGCAACAAAGCGCACGAGGGTTTCCTGGGCGACGCCGTCATTGGCGAGTGGTGCAACATCGGCGGCGGGACCACCGCGAGCAACCTCAAGAACGACTATAGCGAAATCAAACTGTGGAACTACGCCAGCAGCCACTTTGAGCGCACCGGTCTGCAATTCTGCGGCCTCTTCATGGGCGACCACAGCAAAATCGGCGTCAACTGCATGATTAACACCGCCACCGTCCTCGGCGTTGGCGTCAACATCCACGGTGCCGGCTTCCCCCGCAACTTCGTCGCCTCGTTCCACGAAGGCAGCAGCACCGCCGGCTTCAAGAGCGTCAAACTCGACACCTTCCTCACCATCGCCGAGCGCGTGATGGCCCGCCGCAACATTCCCCTCACCGACATCGACCGCGACATCTACGCCGCCATCTACAACATCAGCGACCGCTACCGCTAAACCACCCCACCCCCCTTGCAAATGTGAGAAAAACACCTTATCTTTGCAAAAAATCAGTTCAGTTATGGCTAATAGATACATCCGATTTGACTGGGCAGCCAAGCGCATGTTGCGCGACAAGGCTAACTTTGTGGTGCTCGAGGGACTCGTCACGGTGCTCCTCAATGAGCCTATTAAAATCGTGGAACTCCTTGAAAGTGAAAGCAATCAGGAGAACGAGAATGATAAGTTCAACCGCGTCGACATCAAGGCTAAAAACAGCAAGGGCGAGCTTATCATCGTAGAAATTCAGCAGACGCACGAGCTCTACTACCTGCAGCGCATCCTCTATGGCGTCTCCAAAGCTGTGACTGAGCACATTTCGATGGGTGACAACTACAACACCGTCAAAAAGGTGTATTCCATCAACATCATTTACTTTGACCTCGGCAAGGGTAGCGACTACGTCTACCACGGCACGACCCAGTTTGTGGGCATCCACACGGGTGACAAGCTGCAGGTGAGCGAAAAGCAGAAGAAAGCGCTCCTTATCCAAGAGGTCGAAGACATTTTCCCCGAGTACTACATCATCCGCGTCAACGAGTTCAACAAGGTGGCCACCACGCCCCTCGAGGAATGGATAGCCTACCTGAAAACGGGTGAAATCAAGGACGATACCACCGCTCCCGGCCTGCAAGAGGCCAAGAAAAAACTCATCTACGACAACATGTCATCGCGCGAGCAAGCCGCTTATCGCTCTCACCTCGATGCCATGCTCGCTCAGCAAAACGCCCTCGGTGCCGCCACCCGCACCGGCCACATCGAAGGCTTTGCCGAAGGCCAAGCCAAGACGCAGGCCCTGCACGTTCGTAAGATGAAGGAAAATGGGGCAACCGATGAATTCATCCGCAATGTGACGGGCTTGAGCGACGAGGAAATCGACGCCATCCTCAAGCAGTAGCGGGGGTCCGACGATAGCACAAAGGAAATGGCGGTGGCATTCACTCGTGAGGAGAGTGGATGCCACCGCTTGATGTGGGGGTGTAGGCGGGTTACTTGCCGCCGTGGGCGATGATGTATTGCGCGATTTGGACGGCGTTGAGGGCGGCGCCTTTCTTGATTTGGTCGCCACAGAGCCAGAAGGCGAGGCCATTGTCGCTGCTGGTATCGATGCGGATGCGACCCACATAGACGGGGTCCTTGCCGTTGCAGTCGATGGGCATGGGATAGCGGTTGTAGAGGGGCTCGTCGATGACCACCACGCCGGGGGCGAGATGCAGGGCGGCGCGGGCACGCTCGGGCGAAATGGGCTCCTCGGTCTCAATCCACACCGCCTCGCTGTGCGCACGCATCACGGGAACGCGCACGCAGGTGGCGCTCACGCGGATGTCGCTGTGCATGATTTTGCACGTCTCGCGCACCATCTTCATCTCCTCGCGCGTGTAGTCGTTGTCCTGGAAGATGTCGATGTGCGGAATCACGTTGTAAGCCAGTTCGTGCTGGAAATGGCGCACAGTGAGCGTCTCCTTGCCCACAGCCACCTCGCTGTACTGCAACGCGAGTTCCTGCATGGCCTCGAGACCGGCACCGCTGGCGGCTTGATAGGTAGCCACCTGCACGTTCTTGATGTGCGAGAGGTTGTCGAGGGGCTTCAGCGCCACCACGAGCAGGATGGTCGTGCAGTTGGGGTTAGCGATGATGCCGCGCGGGGCGTGCAGTGCATCGTCACCATTTACCTCGGGGACAACCAGAGGCACATCGTCGTCCATGCGGAAGGCGCTCGAGTTGTCAATCATGATGGTGCCGTGCTTGGTGATGGTTTCGGCATACTCGAGGGCCGGCTTATTACCCATCGAAACAAAGGCGATATCGATGTCCTTAAAGTCATCGTTGTGCTGCAAGCGTTGCACCACATAGTCACGATTGCGGAAAGTGAAAATGCGACCCGCGCTGCGTTCCGACCCAAAGAGGACGAGCTCGTCGACGGGGAAGTTCTGCTCATCGAGCACACGCATGAATTCTTGACCTACAGCGCCACTGGCGCCCACGATAGCGACTTTCATTCTTTTGCTTTTTTTAGTTGGTTTTTTGGATGTTTTCATCTCGAGTTGCAACATTCGTGCCTAAATCAGTTATCTTGCGAAAATTCCATCAAGTAGGCCTTGATAAATTCGTCGATATCACCGTCCATCACGCCATTGACGTCGCTCGTTTGGTAGCCCGTGCGGTGGTCTTTCACGCGGCGGTCGTCAAACACGTAGCTGCGGATTTGGCTACCCCACTCGATTTTCTTTTTCGAGTCCTCGACCTTGCGTTGCTCCTCTTGACGATGCTGCAGCTCCTTGTTATAGAGGATGGAGCGCAGGTTGCGCAACGCATTTTCGCGGTTCTTGGGCTGGTCGCGGGTTTCGGTGTTCTCCACAAGGATTTCCTCTTCCTCGCCGGTGTAGGGGTCCTTGTATTGGTAGCGCACGCGCACACCGCTCTCGACCTTGTTAACGTTCTGGCCGCCAGCGCCGCCACTGCGGAAGGTGTCCCACGAGATGCGGGCAGGGTCGAGGGTGATTTCGATGGTGTCGTCGACCAGCGGGGTCACAAATACCGAGGCAAACGACGTCATGCGCTTCCCTTGTGCGTTATAGGGCGACACGCGCACCAAGCGATGCACGCCGTTCTCGCTCTTGAGGTAGCCGTAGGCAAACGCGCCCTCGATGCTGATGGTCACGCTCTTGATGCCCGCCTCGTCGCCGTCGACCAGGTGCTCGATGGCCGTGCGGTAGCCATGGCGCTCGCTCCAGCGCAGGTACATGCGCATGAGCATCTGCGCCCAGTCCTGACTCTCGGTGCCGCCGGCGCCCGAGTTGATTTTGAGGATGGCGTCCATCTTGTCCTCGTCGTGGCGCAGCATGTTGCGCAACTCGAGTTGCTCGACCAGTGCGATGGCTTGGTTGTAGAGGGTGTCGACTTCTTCCTCGGTGACCACCTCGTCCTTGTAGAACTCGAGGGCTGTGGCCACCTCGTCGACGGCGTGAGTCACCTCGTCGCAGCCATCAATCCAGTAGTGCAGTTGCTTGATTTTCTTCATTTGCGCCTCGGCGGCCTTCTGGTCCTGCCAGAAGTCGGGCACGTGAGTGCGCAGTTCTTCCTCCTCGACCTCGATGCGCTTGCTATCGATGTCGAGGTATTGCTTGAGTGCTTGAGCGCGTTGTTGTAGTTCCTTGAGTTGGTCTTGCGTTATCATGCTTGTGGTTCAGTGTCTTGTTTTTTCTTACGGAAGTCGGCGGCATACATGGCATCGATGAGCGGTGCATAGCGCTTGTTGATTACCGGACGCTTGATTTTGAGCGTGTTGGTGAGTTCGCCAGCCTCCATGGTGAACGGGCGCGGCAGCAAGACAAAGCGCTTGATTTGCTCGTACGAGGCCATGTCCTTCTGGTAGCCGTCGATGCGTTGCTGCATCATGTCGTGAATCGCGGAATTGTTGACGAGTTCCTCGATGTTGCGGAACGCAATTTTCTTTTTCTCGGCGTAAGCCTTGAGTTCCTCGAAGTCGGGCACGATGAGCGCCGACACATACTTGCGGCCGTCGCCAATCACGGCAACTTGCTCGATGTATTTGTCGCCACCCAGCAGGGTTTCGAGCACCTGGGGCGCGATATACTTGCCATTGCTGGTCTTGTAGAGGTCCTTGAGGCGCTCGGTGATGATGAGGTGCCCGTCGGGCGTGAGTTCGCCGCAGTCGCCGGTGTGGAACCATCCATCGGGCTCGAGCACGGCAGCCGTCTCCTCGGGCTTATTGTAGTAGCCGCGC